>OIWL01001636.1_pt1 | contig 22558 bp, 18 predicted proteins | sample 1587561 | NCBI WGS metagenome assembly OIWL01 (sample SAMEA3888903, study PRJEB22519) | human gut metagenome | biome: human gut; feature: human-associated habitat; material: faeces | place: Denmark | collected 2010 | reverse complement strand
CGCGCGGCGGACGGGGCGGGCGGGGGCCTCTGGGGCCGCGCGGGCCGCCGGGGCCCCAGTCGTCATACGGAGGTCTGCGGCGGCGCCGGCTGCCCAGACCGTAGCCCAGACCAAAGCCGAAGAAGGGGCCGAAACCGCCACCGCCCATGCCATGCCGGATGCCGCTGAAGATCACCTTCAGGGCAAACAGGATGACCAGAACGGACAGAAGCGTCACGAAGGGCGATTGATAGGATGCCGCCGGGGCATCGTAATAGGAATCATTGTAACTGCCCGTATTGCCATTGCCCATCGTGCCGGTGCTGCCGGTCGTGCCACTCAGGGTCACGCCGTAGATGTCGGCAATGGTGCTGGCCACATTCTGGGCACAGGTGGTCACGGCGGCGTCATAGTCGCCCGCCGCAAAGCTGTCCTCCATGGTCTGCGCAATGGCGCTGGCCTGCTTTTCCAGCGTGGTGTTGCGGAAGCCGTCGCCTGTCGCCAGATAATAGTCGCCGTCTGCATACTGCTGGGACTGCATCACCAGAAGGATGAGCACACCATTGTTGTTGCTGGAGCTGCCCAGCCCCCAGGCGTTGGCGGCCTGCACGGCGTAGTCCTCGGTGGAGACGCTGCCCGTGTACTCCACGGTCAGCACACCGATCTGTGCCCCGCTGCACTGTTCGGTCAGCTGGGCGTTGAGGTTCTCGATCGTCGTGGTGGTGCTGTCGCTCAGGACATTGGCATCGTCCACGACGCACTGGTCGCTGGGCAGGCTGGGCAGCTGGGCCTTGGCCGCAAAGGCAGCGGGCACCAGCGCCGTGACGCCGACCGTCAAAACCAGCAGCACGGCACACAGCCGGGAAGCAAATCGTTTCATCGTTTTCATGCGAAAGGTTCCACCTCCTTGACGCCGAACAGGCTTTTCAGCACACTGGCCGGAAAGCCGCCGGTGTCCTTCTGATACGCGTAGACCTTTTCGTTATAGGTCAGGTTGCCGATGATGGTGGCCGCGCTGTTGAACTGACCGTACTGGCCCTGCACCGCGCCCATCTTCATGGGGTCGGCTGCCTGCTCCTGCAATTTTGCATAGAGCTGGTCAATGGCCGCGCCCAGGGCGGCATTGTCTTCGTAAATGGTGTGCATCCGGGTCTTGCCCGTATTCACACCGTCCAGGTCGTTGTTGAACACGCTCAGCGCGTCCTGCGCGGCCAACACCTCGGCGTTGTCGGCCCCCAGCGTATTGACACCGGTGGTGAGGATGTTCGCCGCCGTGTTGGCGCGGGTGGTCAGCTCTTCGCTCAGGCTGTAGCCGCCATCGGCTGAAACACCGACGGTGTACCACTTGGCGGCCTCGCTGGCCTTGGCCTTGAGCTTGGCCCCGCCAAAGCCGAAGAACGCCGCCAGCATGACCACCACGCTTAGCGCAAGGGCTGCGCCCTGGGTGCGCAGTGCCGACAGCAGGCTTTTTTCAAGGCCCGCCAGCTTTTGCTGCACCGGGGTCAGGCGGGCCGTTTCGGTCTTCGGTGCCGCCTCGCGGTAGCTGCCTGCGTCAAAGCCGCCGGGGTTGGGATTCTGATTCTGGGAAAAATCTGCGTTCGCCATCTTAGCTCCGGATCTCCATCATCTTGGTCTTGAGTTCGTCCTCGATGCGGGTCAGCTCCTGCTCGGCCGCTACCCGCTTTGCGCGGCCCTCGTTCTGGATCTTGTTCAGCTCGTCGAGGGTCTCGATGAGGCTCTTGTTCGTCTGCTGCAGCGTCTCGATATCGACCACGCCGCGCTGGGACTCCCTGGCCGTCTCGATGGTGCCCATCTTGAGGGCCTCGGCGTTTTTCTTGAGCAGGTCGTTGGTCATGTCGGTGACGGCGCGCTCGGCCTGCATGGCCTTCTGGGTGTGGGCCAGACCCAGTGCCAGCACCATCTGGTTCTTCCACAGGGGGATGGTGTTCACGATGGTGGACTGGATCTTTTCGGCCATCATGGTGTTGTTGTTCTGCAGCAGGCGGATCTGCGGGCCCATCTGCAGGCTGATGTTCCGGGTCAGCTCCAGATCATAGAGCTTCTTTTCAAAGCGCTCGCACTGGTCGGCCAGGTCGCGGGCGGCCTGGGCATCTTCGGGCAGGCCGGAGGTCTTCGCCTTGTCCATGGCCTGCTGCAGCTCGTTGGCGCGGACCTCGGCCAGCTTCTTTTTGCCGGCCAGGATATACATGCTCAGCTCCTTGAAGTAGGCCATGTTCAGGTCGTACATCTTATCCAGCATCGCGATATCCTTGAGCAGCTGGACCTGGTGGCCCTCCAGCATGGACTGGATGTTCTCCACATTCGTCTCGGCCTTGCTGTACTTGGTCTTGAGGTTGTCCAGCTGGTCGCCCTTCTTCTTGAAGAAACCCAAAATGCCCTTCTGCTGTTCTTCGTTGGCGTCGAAGCTCTTCAGCTCCCCGATGAGGTCGGTGATCATGTTGCCCACTTCGCCCAGGTCTTTGGTGGAGACCTTGGAGAGGGCGGCTTCGGAGAAGTCGCCGATCTTTTTCTGGCAGGCGGAGCCATACTGCAGCACCTGCTGGCTGTTGGTGATGTCGATCTTTTCTGCGAAGGAATCCACCATCGCCTGCTCCTCCGGGGTCAGCCGGACTTCCGGTGCGGCGGGGGCGGGAGCTTCCTTCTTCTCCTCCACCGGCGCAGCAGCGGGAGCGGGGTCCAGCGTCAGAGTGGGTACTGCGGGGGCATCGAGGTCAAAATTCAGGGTATTGTTATCAGCCATTGTTGATTCCGTCCTTTCCAGTTCCAACAGCGCCTGCCGCACGGCGGCCTGCGCCGGTCTTCCGTTATAAGCCCTGGCCCTTGAGCATGTTCTGCAGCACGGTCAGGTCTGCCGAGAGGTCCATGCTCTCCGCCGCATAGAGGGCATCGAGCTGGTTTTCAAATGCCGTGGCAATGGACGCCGCATTGTGCTCCACTTCCGCGCGGATGGAAGCGGCGTTCTCGCCCTTGACGCCCTGTCTGGCCAGTCTGGCGTATTGCTGCAGCACGTTCACGGCATCGGGCAGGTAGTAGTTGGCGAACCGACGCACCTGTTTGGCCTTGGCGGGGCTGGCCTCCACCGTCTCCACAATGGAGCGGCCCGCTTTTTCCATCCGGGTCATCGCCGCCGAGAGGTTCGGGTCCGGCAGGGCCTCGTTCAGAGCGTGGAGGGTATCCAGCTGCTTCTGCATCCCGGTGAGCATGGCGTCCACATCGTCCACGCCGGTGTGGAAGGGCACTTCGTGTTCCACCACGCGGGGCGGGCAGATTTTTTTTGCCGCGCCGAACGCCGCGCAGGCACCGCCCAGCGACACCAGCAGCGCCCAGAGCTGATACACCGGCAGCACCGCGCAGAGCACCACGAACACCAGCGCCGCCGCATACCACGGCAGAACGCTGGGCTTTGAGGTGCGAATGATCTTGCTCATGTTTCGAACTCCTTGTCCGGGAGCCTGCGGCTCCCTGTATGGTTCCATAATAAAGCCTTTTGGGAAAAACGCAAGCGTTTCACGAATAATTTACAGCTTTGAAATCAAGATTTATTATTTAGCCACGGTCCCAGCGCTTCGCCCCAGATCTCTTTCAGCCGTTCGGGGCGGCAGGCGGCGTTGGCGGGGCTGGTGCTGGGCAGCTTGACTGCCGGGATACCGCTGATGGGTTCCAGATAGTTGGTATAAATCTTATAGGCCGTCGCCCCGTTGCAGAACACCGCCTCGATGGGCGCTTTTGCCAGCAGCCCTGCGATGTCGTTGGGGACCACATTCCGGATGGACGCATCCGACGCCCCTGTGATGGTGCAGCGCTCCAGCGTGTCCCACAACGCCAGCCCATGGCGGAGGATGATCTGCTTTTTGGCCTCGATGTCCTCCCGCGCGGGCACGGCTTCCCCGGTCAGCGCGGCCAGCATGGGCCAGAAGCGGTTCTGCGGGTGGCCGTAATAGAACGCCATCGCGCGGCTTTTCGGGCTGGGCCAGGTGCCGAGGATGAGGGCGCGGCTGTGCGCGTTGTAGACTGGCGCAAAGCTCATTCCGCCACGCCTGCCTTTTCCATCGCGTCCCAGGCCGAGCCAAGGTCGCGGCCGGAGGGCACAGCCTTCGGGCCGTCGAACCAGAGTTCCTCGATGAGAGCGGCCAGGCCGTCCTCCCGCACATCGCCGATGACGCGGTCGGCCGCAGCCTTTGCGTCGGCGGTGCCGTTGGCCATGCAGCAGCCGAGGCCCGCCGCCTTCAGCATCCCCACATCGTTGGCGGAATCGCCCGCCGCCACGGCGTCGGTCAGGGTCAGGCCCATCTTCTCGCACAGGTCCGAAAGCCCCACGCCCTTATCCATGCCGCCGCGCACGACGTCGTAGCAGCACCAGCCGTCTCGGCCGACGCCGCCCGTCTGCATGAAGTGCAGGCCCAGGTGGCCGAACTTTTCGTGGAAGCGGGCCAGCTCCTGCGGCGGCATGACCACGAAGGCCGCGTGGGGCATGTCGATGAGGTGGCGGTCCTGGTCCTCACCATCCAGGCAGGTCAGGCCGCTTTTCGGCAGGGAATCGTAGAAGCTCTTCAGCGCATCGTACTCGCAGTAGGCGTAATAGGCATCCCGGTAGTTGAACTGCAACGGGTAGTTGTAATCCTCGCAGAAATCCACGAGGGCGTACATTTCCTCGTTGGTCAGCGGATGTTCGGCCACGACGGTGCCGTTTTTGTCCACGACACAGGCCCCGTTGCAGGTGATGGCGTAATCGAAGCGGATGCCGCCCAGCTGCTCTTTGTTGACGACACAGTACCCGCGCCCGGTGCTGAGCACGAACCTACCGCCCGCCGCCTGCATCTTTTTCACGGCCCGGACCACCGCCGGGTGGGCCTTCGGCTCCCCGAAGGGGACCAGCGTGTTATCGAAATCACTTGCCAGAAGTTGATATTGCATGGTGTTCTCCCTTGCTTTTATGATATGTTTCAGTATACCACAAAAAGCCGCCCTGAGCAATTTCAGGACGGCAGATCAAATAATAGATCCGGCTCAGCCCGCCAGCGCGACCACGAGCTGGATGCCCACGCCCACGGCAGCGCCGGAGGCCCAGGTCAGGCCGGTGATGAAGAGGTTCTGCTTCCAGGAGGGGTTCGCCCGCCAGAGCACCGCCAGGCCCACGCCTGCGCCGGTGCACAGGCCCGCCACCAGGCTGGAAAAGCGGAGGGCGCCTTCGACATAGAGCTGGGTCAGCAGAACGCTGGCCGCACAGTTGGGGATGAGGCCCACCAGCGCCGAGAACACCGGCTGGAAGAAGCCCATCTGGCCCAGAACGTCCGCGAACACGTCTTCGCCCACGCCCTCGACGATGAGGCCGAAGAGCAGGCTGAACCCGAAGATGAAGACAAAGATCTCCAGCGTATGGCGGAGCGCGGCCTGCCAGATGGGGCGTTCATGCCCCTCCTCGTCATCGTGGGTCTCATGGCAGTCGATCTCATCGGCGCTGCCGGTGTAGCCGCCCCGCAGGGACTTGGGCAGAATGCCGCGGAGCACAAAGTCCAACACCAGACCCACCGCAATGGCGTACAGCACCTTGATGACCATCAGCAGCACGAGCTTATCCCAGTACGCCGGCATCGAGATCAGCAGCGGCACCGCCTCGTCGCTGGTGGCGAGGAACACCGCGATGAGGGTGCCCAGCGAGATAACGCGGGAGGCATAAAAGTTCGATGCAATGGCCGAAAAGCCGCACTGCGGCACACAGCCCAGCAGCGACGCCGGGATGGCCCCCCAGCGGCCGCTGCGTTCCAGCACGGCCTCGATCTTCTCGCCGTGGCGGTGCTCGACGTATTCAATGAACAGATAGGCCAAAAACAGAAAGGGCAGCATCTTGGCCGTATCGACCAGGCTCTCGCCCAAAACATCCAAAAACAGTTCCATACGGGGTTCTCCTTGCACCGGAACGGCGCTTCAGTTTTGTAAATTGCAAATTGATTGCGTTTTCGTGCAAGGGAGATTATACATGGTTTCGGCGCAAATTGCAAGAGGAATTTGCAATTTATTTGCAAATTTGTTTTATGCAAGGATTCCACCCTCTTCGTCATTGCTTCGCGCACTTTTTATAAAGCAAAAGCTCCCCCTTTCGGGGGAGCTGTCGAGCATGTTTGCGAGACTGAGAGGGTTTACCCCTTCAGAGGCACGAAACCGACGAGGTCCTTGACGACCTCGCCGCCGATGATGAGACCGGCGACCGACGGCACAAAGGCATTGGAGCCGGGGACGGAGCGGCGGATGGTGCACTTGCGCTGGGTGCCCGGCGGGCAGATGCAGTGATTCTTGCAGCTGATGGAATCATCCTCGATGGGCGTCATGACAGGCTCCTTGGAGTAGACGACCTTCAGGTGCTTGATCTTCCGCTTGCGGCACTCGGTGCGCATGACCTTGGCCAGCGGGCAGACGGAAGTTTTGTAGATATCCGTCACCTCAAAACGGGTGGGGTCCATCTTGTTGCCTGCGCCCATGGCACAGATGATGGGCGTGCCCGCCTCCTTGGCCTTGACCACCAGCGCGATCTTGCCGGTGACGGTGTCGATGGCATCCACCACATAGTCGTACTGGGTGAAATCAAACTGGTCCTGCGTCTCCGGGGTGAAGAAGGTCTTGTAGGTCGTGACCTTGATGTTGGGGTCGATCTCGTGGATGCGCTGTTCCGCCACATCCACCTTATACTGCCCCACCGTCTTGCGGGTGGCCACGATCTGACGGTTCAGGTTGGTCAGGCAGACCTTATCGTCGTCGATGAGGTCCAGCGCACCCACGCCGCTGCGGGCCAGTGCCTCAACGGTATAGCCGCCCACGCCGCCAATGCCGAACACTGCCACACGGGAATGGTGCAGCGTTTCCATGGCTTCCTTGCCCAGCAGCAGCTGGGTGCGGGAATACTGATCTTGCATATCCATACTCTCCACTTCTCTGGTCCTGCCGCGCCTGCCCGGCGCAGCCGGTTTTCGGTTGTGCTTCATCATGCGCTCCCATCGGGGAGCGGGTCACTTTTCCACCCGCACGATGGTGCCGCCGCCCAGGACCACATCGCCCTGATACAGCACCACCGCCTGCCCAGGCGTAGGCGCGCGCTGCGGCTCGTCAAATTCCAGCCGGAACCGATCCTCGCCCGCCGGGTAGACGGTCGCGGCCTGCTCGACCTGATGATACCGGGTGCGGGCCGTGACCCGCAGCGGGGCCGTCAGCGCCGGGATGGCGATCCAGTTGACCTCCTCGGCGTAGACGATGCGGTCGAACAGGCTTTTCTCCGGGCCGACCGTGACCGTGTTGGCCTGCATATCCTTGGCGCAGACATAGACCGGTGCGCCCATGGCAAGGCCCAGACCCTTCCGCTGGCCGATGGTATACCGCACGGCCCCCTTGTGGGTGCCCACTTTGCGGCCCGCCTCGTCGAGGAAATCGCCTGCCGGGTAGCGCTTGCCGGTGAAATCTTCCATGAACTTTTCGTAGTCGCCATCCGGCACAAAGCAGATGTCCTGGCTGTCATGCTTGCGGGCGTTGATAAAATGCTGCTGCTCCGCGATCTCACGTACCTCGCTCTTGTGCAGTGCCCCCAGCGGCAGGCGGACATGGGCCAGCTGCTCCTGCGTCAGGTTGTAAAGCACATAGCTCTGATCTTTTCCTTCGTCCAGGCCCTTCTTCAGCAGCCAGCGGCCGGTGGCCCCGTCCTGCTCCACGCGGGCATAGTGGCCTGTGACCACATACTCCATCCCATGCTCCCGCGCCCAGGAGAGAAGGTGGTCGAACTTCATATACCGGTTGCAGTCGATGCAGGGATTCGGGGTGCCGCCCGCCTCATAGACCCGGATGAATTTCTCGATGATCTTTTCCCGGAAGTCGGCGGTGAAATCCAGCACCTCATAGGGAATGTCCATCGCATACGCCACCTCGGCGGCATCTTCGATGTCCTTTTCCGAGCAGCAGGTGTGAAAGCCGGACTGGCCCAGCGTCTCGTTGCGGGTGAGCCGCATCGTGATGCCGGTGCAGGCATAGCCCTTCTGCTGCATCAGCCAGGCTGCAACCGAGCTGTCTACGCCGCCGCTCATCGCAATGAGCGCACCGGGGCGGTTTGCATTCTGTGTTTCTGTCATTTTGTTCCTCATGTTATAACATACAAAAGCAGTAGTATTATACTACCGCACGTCCGTTCGCTTGTCAAGACGCAGCGACCTGCGCCGCTGCGGCCAGAAGCGCCGCTTTCTCATTGGGGAGCTGCCCGGTGAGCACCTGTTCCAGCAGAGCATCCAGCACCCGGCGCAGCCCAGGCCCCGGCCGGATGCCTGCGTCCATCAGGTCCCGGCCATTCACGGCCAGCTGGTTGATGCGGCAGCAGGCACCGTCCGCTTCCAACTGACGGGCCAGCTCGGCTTGCGCAGCAAACTCCGCCACCCGGTCCGGCGCGATTGCCCCACAGAGTGCATCCAACTGCTCTACCATGTGCAGACCATACTTTCCCAGAAGGCGCTTCGTCTGAATCCGTGTCTCTTCCAAAGGAGAGTCGGAAGTTCTTCCGAAGACCGTCCGGTGGGTGGGGCCCTGTTGCCGCAGGCAATGGGGCGGGCAATGGAATGGCCCGATTCGTGTCTGAGGAAGAAGCTCCCGACTCTCCCCCACCAGCGTCGCCACTGTACCGGTCAGGGCGTTGGAGCACTTGAGCCGCTTGAGCGCCGCTCTTGCACCGGCTTCGCCCAGCGGACACAGCAGCGCCGCCAGCCGGACCGGGACGTGTTCCATGCCCGGTTCCAGTGCGTCGAGGATGCGTCGGCTTTCCGGAAGCTCTGCCGCATCCAGTTCCGGGAAGATGACCGCCAGCACCTCCGCTTCCAAATAGGCCCCCGGTGCCGGAGCAGCCAGCAGACGGCTCAGCTCCTCCGCGATGCGCTCTTCGGACACGCAGTCCAGATAGCGGCAGAGCGCTCTGGCCGCCTGCCCGGTGGCCGGGTCGATGGCAAAGCCGAACCGGGCCGCGAACCGGTAGAGCCGCAGGATGCGCAGGGCGTCTTCCTCGAACCGGCGCTGCGGCTCCCCCACCGCCCGCACGATGCCGGCGGCAAGGTCGTTCTGCCCGCCGAACGGGTCGATGAGCCCTTCTTCGGCGTTATAGGCCATGGCGTTGATGGTGAAATCCCGCCGGGCCAGGTCTTCTTTTACGTCCGGCACAAAGGCGACGTGGTCCGGGTGGCGGCCGTCAGAATACGCCCCCTCGGTGCGGAAGGTCGTGATCTCGTACAGCTCCCCGCCGTGTTTGACGGTCACGGTGCCGTGCTGCAATCCCGTCGGGATGCAGTGCGCTTTCCCGAACAACTCCAGCACCTGTTCGGGGGTCGCGCTGGTGCAGAGGTCCCAGTCGTGCGGGGTCTGGCCAAGCAGACTGTCCCGCACACAGCCGCCCACCGCATAAGCGGCATGGCCCGCCGCATGGAGGCGCGTCAGCAGGGCCGCTGCACCGGGGTCCAGCGGGAAGGAAATGGTCTCAGCTGTCATGAAGGTTCCTCGTCGTATCGCAAAATGATCTGTTGTCCGTCCACGCCGCATTCCACCGCCGGGAAGGCCGCTTCCGCCGCCGGGCGGGCGGCTTCCGGGTCGGTGATGATGGGCGAATAGTGCATGAGCCAGAGCCGCCGCACCCCGGCCCGCGCCGCCAGTTCAGCGTCCTGCCGAAAGGTGCTGTGCCCATACTGTTTCGCCTGGGTCTGCTGCACATCGTCCGGGTAGGTGGCATCGCAGAGGAGCAGGTCAGCATCCTGTGCGGCCTGTTCCAGCGCGGCGCAGGGGGCCGTATCGCCGGAGAACACGAACCGCAGCCCTCTGCGGGGTGCGCCCAGCACCTGTCCGGGTGCAATGACTGCCCCATCTTCCAGGGTGACCGGCTCCCCGCGCTGCAACATGCTCCACTGCTGCACCGGCACCCCCAGCGCTCTGGCTCTGGCCGGGTCAAAGCGGCCTGCGCGGGGCAGGTCCAGCCGGTAGCCCCGGCTGGGGACCCGGTGCTTCGTCCGGAAGGGCAGCAGTCCGGCCCCCACCGGCCAGCCGGGGGCCAGCGTTTCCAGCCGGACGGGGTCGGTGCCCAGCGGCACAGCCCGGATGGCATAGGGCTGAGGGCCGGTCAGGGTGCGGATGGCGCCCCAGACCGGCTCCATCCCCTCGGCCGGGCCAAAGATCGTCAGCGGCCGGGTGCGGCCCTGACAGCCCAGCGTTTGCAGCAGGCCGGGCAGGCCGAAGATATGGTCGCCGTGGTAGTGGGTCAGGCAGATGGCGTCCAGCTTCATCAGGTTGACCCCGGCGCGGCGGGCAGCGGTCTGGGTGCCCTCGCCGCAGTCGAACAGCAGGCTGTGCCCGCCGCATTCGGCCACTGCCGCCGTCAGGGCGCGGTCGGGCAGGGGCATGGTGGCCGCTGTGCCCAGCAGAGTAATGGTCAGCATAAAAAGTCCTCCGTATCATTCCCCTTTAGTGTACCACACTTCGCCCCGGTGCACAATCGGCGCAGCGGGTGCATAGGCTGGGGACAGATGATGTTCCGGAAAGGAGGATGCGCCATGCAGCGCAAGCAAGGTCCCCGCAGGTCTTCCCATGCTCCCCGTCTGGTGCTGCTGTTGCTGCTCTTCGCCCTTGTGCTGGCCGTGGCGGGCGGGCTGTTCAGCTGCGCGTTCCAGCCCATGATGGCCGCCCGCGGGACGATGCTGTTCCTGCCGGGGGTGTAAAAAATTTTTCGTGAAATTTCGGATCTTCTCTTGACTCCGGCAACGAGATCTGACCGCATGAAAATAAGCCGCACCTGCGAAGGCGCGGCTTATTTTTATGCTCAGGAAAGCCGGTTCAGCCGGACGGCCACATAAGGGTCCGGGAGCTTGAGCTCGTCGGCCAGGTCTTCTTCGGTGTCGTATTTGTCCCCGGCCAGGCCGACGACCACACTGCACACCGCGTATCGGCCGCTGGGCGAAAGGGCGGTGATCTTTGCTTCGCCGTCGGCCACAGCCGTCACGACGCCGTTGGTGTCCACCGTGGCAACGCCCGGATTGCTGGTGACCCAGGTGATGGGCACACTGCCGCCGCTCTCCACGGCCACCGTGGCGCACAGGGCCTCCTGACTGCCCACTGTCTTGAGCAGCAGGTCCGCCTTGTTCAGTGTGACCTTGCCGACCTCGGATGTGACCGTGACGGCGCACCGCAGCGCCTGCCCGTTGGAAGCAAAAGCCGTGATGGTGGCGCTGCCCGGCTTCTGGGCCGTCACGACGCCTTTGTCATCGACCGAGGCGATGTTGGGGTCGCTGCTGCGCCACTGGTACACATAAATAAAGGAATGGTCGCTGTTGGTCAGCGTGAGCTGCTTTGCAGGGTGCAGGACATCGTACTGCTGCACCAGTTCCAGACTGGTCTCGCTGAGGGTGGGTTTCTGCGCCTCGGCCTTCTCCCCCTTGCGGGTGACGGTGACTTCGCAGGCGGCGCGGTCGCCGTGGTCCGAGATGGCGGTGATGGTGGCCTTGCCCACACTGCGGGCCGTCACCTTGCCGTCACCGTCCACGGTGGCCACACTGGGGTTGCTGCTCATCCAGACGATGAAGTAATAATCGCTCTGCCCGCCGGTGTAAAGGTAGGCTTTGGGGCGCGGGTCGTCCGCCGTGATCTCCAGCTCCATCTCGGTCACTTCCAGCGCGAGCTTTGCGGAACTGTTCTCCGCACGGGGCGCTGCCTGCGCCGCCAGCGGCGAGAAGGTCAGCGTTGCCCCCAGCAACAGGGCACAGAGCGCCCGTCCCATCGGGTGAAAAGAATGTCTCATAGGGTCGAACGTCCCTCCTTTTTCGCTTCAAAGAATTGGAGTGCCGCACACAGGTACTTTTTCCGCGTCATGATCGTTCTCACTTTCGTTTCATTGTACACAGGATGCAAATTCTTTTCAAGCCGTTCGCCCTAAGAGTTCACAATTCGAGCCGCTTTTTGTGGAAACGCATAGTTTTTTGCAGCAAAAACTGTGCAAAAAATCCCATCCGGACAGTGTCTTTATGCCGGTTCCTCCGTGTAATACTGGGCCTGCGCGTTCCAAAGCTCATAGTATTTTCCGGCGGTGTCGGCCAGCAGGCGCTCGTGGGTGCCCTGCTGGATGACCTCGCCGTGGTCGAAGACGGCGATCTCATCGCAGAACTTGCAGGAGGACAGCCGGTGGCTGATGTAGATGGCCGTTTTGTCCCCCGCGATCTCGTTGAATTTGGCGTAGATCTCCGCCTCGGCCACGGGGTCGAGCGCGGCGGTGGGTTCATCCAGGATGATGAAGGGCGCATCCTTGTACAAAGCCCGCGCGATGGCGATCTTCTGCGCCTCGCCGCCGGAGACGGTCACGCCGTTCTCGTCCAGCTCCTGATACAGCGCCGTGTCCAGCCCCTGCGGCATCGCCGCCAGCCGTTCCCCGAAGCCCGCCTTTTGCAGGCAATCGGTCACGCGGGCGGCATCGTATCCGGTGCAGGCCGCGACATTCTGGCCCAGCGGGAGAGCCAGCAGCCGGAAATCTTGAAAGACGACCGAGAAGATGTCCATGTACTCGTCGTAGCGGTACTTCCGGATGTCGATCCCATTCAGCAGGATGACTCCCTCGGTGGGGTCGTACAGGCGGCAGAGCAGCTTGATGAAGGTCGTTTTGCCGCCGCCGTTCATCCCCACCACGGCCAGCCGCCCGCCGACCTTGAACTTCATGTTCAGGTGGCGCAGGGCGTACTGCGCGCTGCCGGGGTAGCAGAAGGAGACATCCCGGAACTCCACCGTATACTGGCGGTCGCTCCGCTTTTCGGTGGTCAGGCTGCCCTGATACATGTTGTTGGGCAGGTCGAGGTAATCGAAGATGTTTTTCATATAGACGCCGTTGATCTCCATCTCGGCCAGCATCTTCACAAGGGTGACAACGCCCTGGAACAGGTTGGCGGCCGCACCGAGGTACTGCGTCACGGCATCCAGACCGAACGCCCCGCCGCATGCCTTGAGGCAGACGAAGAGATAGACCAGCCCCATCAGCAGCGCCGACACTGCCGAGGAGGCCGAGCGAAAAATTCCCATCGCGCCCCGGCGCAGCCTCGCGAAGGCATCCCACAGACCCACCATATAGCCGCTGACCACATTCTGGTACTGGTCGTACATCCGCAGGTCGGGGGCGTTCTTCGGCTCTTCCGGCAGGGTGAGCTGGACGTGGAACATCCGGTTGCCCAGCTTCCCGGACTCCTGCAGCAGCGGCATATATTTGGCCGCCTGCCCCGCGAACACGGGCGACAGACAGGCGGTGCAGACCATCACGGCCCAGAACGCCGCCAGAAACAGCGGGTGCCCCAGAAAGGCCAGCCGCCCATCCGGCACCGCCGCGGTGAACAGCCCCCAGCAGAGCACCACGCCGCCCAGAATCTGGAACAGTGCCGTGGCGATCTTCTCCACCTGCAAAATGCAGACCGTGCCGCCCGCACCCGTGAGCCTGGCGTCCTGCTGGATCTGGCTGTACATGTCGTAGACCCGCTGGCTGTCCTCATCCACGTAGTCGAGGGACATCTGCTTGTCCATATACGTTCGGGTCTGCCGCCGCCAGAGGTCGTCCGTTTCCGCTTCCTTCCAGTGGAACGCCGCCGCGCGCAGAAGGGTCAGCACGGCGGTCGTGCCCAGGGTCCAGAGCACCCAGACCATCAGCCGGTGCGGGTCCCGCCCGCCGGACAGTTCGCCCACCAGCTGGGCCGACAGCCAGACCGTGGCATAAGGGCTCAGCGCCGTGAGGGCGGCACTGGCAAAGGTGGCATAGAAAAACTTCGGCGACAGCTTCCAGAAGATGTTCCACTCCCGCCAGGCGTACCGGCACCCCTGCCGGATGGTGATCGTTTCGTTCGATGCGCTCATGCTTCGTTCTCCTCCCGGTAATACTGGCTCTGCACCTCAAACAGGTCGGCGTAGCCGCCGCCCCGTTTCAGCAGCTCTTCGTGGGTGCCCTCTTCGGCCACCCGGCCGTCCTTCAGATAGAGGATGCGGTCGCAAAAGCGGGTGGAGGCCAGCCGGTGCGAGATGAACAGGCTGGTCTTGCCTGCCGTCATCTCGTTGTATTTCTGGTAGATGTCGTTCTCGGCGATGGGGTCGAGCGCGGCGGTCGGCTCATCCAGCACCAGCACAGGCGCATCCTTGTACAGCGCGCGGGCCAGCATCAGCCGCTGGGTCTGCCCGCCGGACAGCTCGATGCCGTCTTCGTAGACCTCCCGGCCGATCTGTGTTTTCAGCTGTTTAGGCAGGCTCTGCACCTTTTCGGTCAGGCCCGCTTCGTCCAGGCAGTGCCAGACGCGGGCCTCGTCGATGCCGGTGCGGCACTGGGCCACGTTCTCGGCCACGGTGGCCGACAGGACCGAGAAATCCTGGAACACCGCCGCGAACAGCTTGTAATAATCCCGGCGGTTATACGGGCGGATGTCCTGCCCATTGAGCAGGACGCGGCCCTCGGTGGGATCGAGGAAGCCGCAGAGCAGCTTGACCAGCGTGGTCTTGCCCGCACCGTTCAGGCCCACGATGGCGAGGTTCTCGCCGGGGCGGACGGTCAGGTCGAGCTTGTGGATGGTGTCCTTCTCCGCGCCGGGGTACCGGTAGCTGACCCCTTCGAGCCGCAGCTCATAGGGGGTGTCCAGCCGCTTTTCCAGCGGGAGGCCGTCCTCAAAGCGGAACGGTTCCGGATATTCGAGAAATTCCCGCACGGTGGAGATGTCGAGACACTGCTTGTGCAGTTTTGCAAACTTTTCCAGAATGCCGCTGACCCACTGGGCAAAGCCAGTGGCCGCACCGAAATAGAGCAGGAATTGCGAGACCGGCAGGCCCTGTTCCAGTGTCAGCCAGATCAGGTAGGCATAGGCCGCGCCGTTGCGCATCAGCAGCAGGGCCAGGTCGATGACATTGGCCCAGAGGTAGGCCGTCTCCCGCCGGAGCAGGAAGCCGTGGTAGAGCCGCATCGTGCTCTCCCAGAGTTCTTCCACCCACTCCCGCAGGCCGAAGATACGGATATCCTTGCCGTACTGCCGGTCGGTGGCGACCTTCTGCACGTAGGCCAGCCGCTTCACATACCCGGCTTCCTCCTCGCGGTGGCGGTAGCCCCACTCGTTGATCCGCCGGGACGCCAGATAGCTGACGACCGATGTGGCGCAGACCAGCAGGCAGAGCCAGGCGTTCAGGCCGGACAACAGCAGCAGGTAGGCCCCAAAGCCGAAGAGGTTGGTCAGGATCTCGCCCCAACTCACCCAGAATGCTTCGACGGATTCATTGTTGGTGCTTCCGGCCCGGTCGGCCTTGGCGCTCAGATCCAGGAAGCGCTTGTCCAGCAGGTTCGGGTAGGAGGTGCCGGCCCGCTTGCGGGCCGAGAGGTCCAGGATATCGACCCGGACGTTCATTTTTCCAAAGAGATTCAGTTCGCTCAGATAACTTTGCAGGAAGGTCAGTGCGACCAGCAGCACGGAAAAACCGCCAATGACCGCCAGCAGACGGCCCAGCGCCATCCCCTGTTCCAGCACCCGGAGCACCGCCGGGGCAAACAGCAGCTCCGCGATGGTCCTGCCCGCCGTGACCAGCGCCAGCGAGAGGCCGACCGTGAACACCGTCCAATGTCTGCCCCGCCATGCCACGCCCAGCATATAGGCCGTGATCTGCCAGAGGTCGTATTTTGGTTTTTGCTTCGTTTTGTTCGTTCCCGTTTCCATGTGGGATTCCCCTTTCGTTCGTCTGGGCCTATCCTACCACAAAAAATCGTCCCCGGCACAAATCGGGGACGAACGGTTCATTTTGGGGGATGAATTGCAACCCTCTCAGTCTCGCTTGCGCTCGCCAGCTCCCCCAAAGGGGGAGCCACTGGCGAAACCGGAGACGTTGCGAGGACTGCCAAAGCCTCTCCTACAAGGAGAGGTGGCAATGCGAAGCATTGACGGAGAGGTTGTACGAAGTTCCATTTTTACATTTGCGGGATCAAGATTTCCGTCGTAAAGGCTCCATCCTCGCTGTTGCGGCTGAGGTAGCCGTCCAGTTTTTCGACGATGGCGTCGATGCGCACCAGCCCGAAGCCGTGGCCCTCGCCCTTGGTGGTGGCAAACCGCCCGGCAAGTTTTGTCTGCTTCTGGCTGGCCGTGAAGTTGGTGAACGAGATGTAGAGCTGGGTGCCTTTCATATCCATGTACACCCGGATGAGGCGTTCGGCTTCGGGCAGGGCGGCGCTGGCATCCATGGCGTTGTCGAACAGGTTGCCGAGGATGCAGCAGAGGTCCAGCTCGCTCATCTTCAGCCGGACCGGGATGTGGGCGTCGATCTGCACCGGAATGTTTCGGCTCTTCGCGAGGGAGATCTTGCTGTTGAGGATGGCATCCGCCATGGCGTTGCCCGTCTTGACCGCAAGGTCCACGGTGTTCAGGTCGGTGTCCAGCTGGTCAAGGTAAGCCCGGATGCCTTCCAGATCCCCCTGCGCCGCCAGGACCTTCATGGTCTGGATGTGGCCGCGGTAATCGTGCCGCCAGCCCCGCATCTGGCGGTACATGTTGTCCACCTCTTTGTAATGCGTCTCGATGAGCTCCCGCTGGTAGGCTTCGATGCGGTGATCCAAAAGCCTTGAAAAAAGTTTCAGCATCTGTTTTCCCTTCCTCTGCCTCATGTCCTCTCGATGATGGCCCGGTTCAGCGGCTCATAGCTGCCGCGCGGCAGAGGCAGCACTGTGCCGTCCGCCAGAACGACCTCCTTTTTGGTCACGCGGCGGATCTGCTTCAGGTTCAGGATCATCCCCCGCCCCACCCGGAAGAACTGCTCGTCCAGCTCTGCCTCGAACTCGGCCAGCGTCCGCTTGAGGGTATAGTCCTGCCTGGCGTGGACGGTCACATAGTTCTGGTGCACGTCCAGATACCGCACCTCATACAGCGGCAGACGGATCATCTCACCGGAACGTTCGAGGTTCAGGCAGCGCTCGTTCCGGCGGTGCTTCTCCCACGCGCGGTCGAGCACGGCACAGAGCTTTTCGGGGCGGACCGGCTTCATCAGGTAATGGAGCGCGGCCACATCGTAGCCCTCGGCGATATAATCCGAGTAGCCGGTGATGAAGACGATCTGCACGGCTTCGTTCTCCTGCCGGACCGTTTTGGCCAGCGTGACACCATCTGCGCCGGGCATTTCCACATCCAGCAGTAATAAATCAAAGTTTTTATCCTCTTCGTAGCAGAACAGAAACTGTTCCGCCGAGGAAAAGGCCCGGCATTCCAGCGCGACGCCCCGCTGCTCTGCCCAGTGCGCCACGATGCCGCGCACATAGTCCGCATCCGCTGCGCTGTCGTCGCACACCGCTGCCCGATAAGCCATCCTGTTCTCTCCCCTCTGTTATCTTTTTTCCGATTATGACACATTTCCGGTGGGATTGCAACAAAAAAAGAGTCTGCGAACCTCCCTTCGTCATCGCTTGCGTGATGACACCTCCCTCAAAGAGGGAGGCTTTTCCGGCCTACCGCCACGCCAAGGCCCCCTCTCCGAGGGGGCTGGCACGGCAGCGCCGTGACTGGGGGGAGTATCGCAGCCTCTTGGGCTGGTTCTTAGTAGTTGTGCTTCTTCAGCTCAAAATAGCTCTGGGGATGTGCGCAGACGGGGCACTTGAGGGGTGCAGACTTGCCGATGTAAGTGTAACCGCAGTTCCTGCACTGCCAGACCTGCTGCTCTTCACGGGCAAAAACCTGATTGTTCTTCAGGTTCTCGGCCAGCTCGCGGTAGCGCTCCTCGTGCTCTTTTTCGATCTGAGCCACCATGGTGAAGAGCGCAGCCAACTGAGGGAATCCCTCTTCCTTGGCCTCTTTTGCCATGCGGGGATACATCTCAGTCCACTCATCGTGCTCGCCGCCCGCTGCCATTTCCAGGCAGGTCATAGTATCGGGGATGGAGCCGCCATGCAGGGCCTTGAACCACATCTTGGCGTGTTCCTTTTCGTTGGCGGCAGTCTCCTCAAAGATCGCGGCCAGCTGCTCATAGCCTTCCTTCTTGGCTACGCTGGCGAAGAAGGTGTACTTGTTGCGGGCCTGGCTCTCGCCTGCAAATGCTTCCCACAGGTTTTTCTCGGTCTTGGTGCCCTTGAGTTCCATAATCCATGCTCTCCTTTATTGTTGTGTGTATGTGTTCACCTCCGGCTGCAGCCGGGGCGTTCCTTCTGAGAGTATTATAGCAGAATTTGAACTCAAAATAAAGAATAATTCCTATTTATTTTAAGAATTATTTTCAGTTAGTGCTGCTTCAGCGCGCAGACGGCCAGGCTGAGGGCGCTCCATGCGGCCTGATACATCAGCACAGCGGCAACGGACAGGGTGCCGATGCTGCCCGCATAGGTCAGCAACACACCGATGGCCACCGAGAACCAGACCGACACCAGCTGCACCGTGGTGGCAGCCGTCTCGGCGTTCTGGGCCTGCTCGGCGGCGCGGAGACCGCCGATGAGGCTGACGAAGCCCTCATCGTGCAGCATACAGCAGCGGGCGGCGTTCTCCGGCTGCGCCGGGGCGGCGTTCAGGGCGTCGCACTGATCCTGTTCCAGCAGGGTGATCATGCCCTCCGGCAGATGGTAGGCGTCGGTGATATGCTTGGCGGTCAGGCTGGGGTCTTTGCAGGTGACCAGAAGGCGGATGTTCTCCTTCTGCAGCACTTCCAGCCCGCGGGCCGCATTCCGCCCGCCTGTGGAGTGCAGCACGAACATGGCGTGGAGATTGCCCGAAACCGCCAGATACAAGATCTGCAAGGTCCCATGCTGGGAGTGCTCTTCCTCGTACTCCGTTTCGGGCACGGGAACGCCCTCCTTTTCCATATAGGCGCGGTTGCCGATCAGGACACGGTTGTTATCGCACCAAGCCGCAAAGCCGAGACCGTAGTGGGTCTCCAGATCCTTGACGGGGTATAGGATGTCGGTGCGATCCTCAATGATCTGGCGGAACAGGCCGCGCAGAGTCTCGCAGCTCTGGTTCAGGATGCTGGCCGCATAGAGGATGGCGCGGTCGATGCGGCCGCCCTTGAAGATGCGGATGTCCTCCAGATTCACGCTGTCCGCAGTGAAAAGCTCGTCGGCGTCCACCTGCACGGTGTCCACGCCGCCCAGTTCTTCGATCGCGGCCCAGCCGGGAATGACCGCACCGGCAGCGGCGGCGCTCTTTTGCAGCCGCAGGGTGGCCAGACCGGCCACCAGCGTGGAGGAGAGCGGAGCGCCCATGCAGAGCATGGCGGTCATGGCCGCAGCCATGCCGTTGAATCCGCCGCCGAACAGCAGGAACGCCAGACCGCTGAGCACCGCAGCCCCCAGCAGGATGTACGACGTCTTGCGGGCGCGGCGCTCACTGGTGCGCTCGCCAAAGCTCTGTTCCAGCAGGACGTCGTCCCACTGGACCGGGCGGCTGAGCAGGACCCAGGGGTCCTTTTCGTCCAGACTGCGGGCAAGCATCCGGATCAGGTCTTTGTCCCTGACCCGGAACGCCCCCTGCAGCCCGGCCGGGTCTTTGGTGGCCAGGTCGTAGCCGTTTTTCACAGCGGCCAGCTGCACCCGGCTGCCCAGCAGGGCCATGAACAGCCCCAGCGCCGCGATGCCGGACAGCAGCGTCCAGCTGGACGTCTGGTAGCTCCTGGCGTTGAGCAGGGCGATGGCGGCTTCCAGCGCCGCACCGCAGGCGGCCAGCGCAGGCATGGTGTCCGCACTGGGGCGGCGGTCTTTTTTCAGGCCGCTCAGACCGTCCCGCAGGACGGGGTAGGCCACGGCTAGCGCCGCAGCCAGCACCAGCAGGTTGGCGGCGTAGAATGCCGCCGGAGCGACGACCGGGTCCAGCGAGGCAATGGGTGCCAGCAGGCCCGCCGCCGTCAGCCCGAAGTGGAGCAGCACCACAGCCAGGATGCCGCTGAGCACACAGCGCAGCGTGAGTTCTGCGCTCATCTTATGCAGCTTCTCGCCCACGGTTTCGGGGGTAGACTCTTCGGCAGCTTCCTCTGCCGGGGCCGCAGGCGTCTCGGCTGCGGATGCTTCGCCGGGCGCGGCTTTTGCAGCCGCTTCCGCAGGCTGGGCAGCTTCGGCGGGCGCGGCATCCGGTGCGGAGACCGGCGCTTCCGGTTCCTCCTCAAGGCCCACCAACGGGATGCTCATGCTGTCGTCCATGCTGGGCGGCGTCTCCCGCGTGGGGGCCGCAGGCGCGGCTTCGTCGTCGCCTTCCCCAAAGAAGCGGAAGGGCTGGGTCGGCTCCGGTCGGGCCTCTTCCGGCTCCGGCTTGCGGGTCCGGTCCTCGGCGAAGACCATCTTCGGCAGGGCCGCGCAGGCCTTTTCCTCGGCCTCCAATGCGGCGGTCTCGACGCCCAGCACCTCCTGCGGGGCGGGCGTGTCCGCTTCGGGCCGGGCCGGTTTCGGAGCCGGGAAGAGCAGGGCCTTGAGCTCCTGCATCTCGGCATGTTCCTTCTGCTCCTGCGGGGTCAGCGGGCCGCGCACATAGTTCTTCTCATATTTCGGCTGCTGCGGCTGCGGAGCGGGCTGCTTTTCGGCAGCCGACTTCCGCTCGGCCGGGGCGGCCGTGGCAGGCTGCACCGGCGGTTCCGGCTCCTCTGCCACAAAGAAGTCTGCGGCCAGCTCCAGATCAGCCTTCGGCTCCGCGGCCTCGTCCTCCCCGCCCAGCCGGATCTCACCCGTCGGCGGAAGTTCCTGCGGCATGGCAGGCTTTTCGGGGGCAGGCTCTGCCTCCTCCTTGGCGCGGCCCAGGATGCGGCCCAGGATGCTGCTTTGGGTCTTCTGCTTTGCAGGCTCCTGCTTTTCGTCGTCCCGGTGCTTCATCTCATCGGGCACCTGCGCCACACTGGTGCTGAAAAAGGTGCGGAATTTTTCTTCCTTGGCTGCGAGGTCCTCCGGGTTCGTTTTTTCAAAGCCGTTTTTACGGGCATCATTCATCGCCATTCGTTGTACCTCCCTGCTCAATCTCTGCGGAGCAGTCCGCGTTTATTCGCCTGCGCGCTGGCTCTGGATCTCATACAGAATGATGCCAGCCGCCACCGAGACGTTGAAGCTGTCCACGCCGGTGCCCTGTGCGGCCATATCCAGCCGCACCACGCCGTCGCAGAGCTTTTTCACCAGCTGCGAGACGCCGCTGCCCTCGCTGCCCAGCACCAGCGCGATGGGGCCGGTGAGGTTATTCTTGCGCAGGGGCACACCGTCCATATCGGCACAGTAGACGAAAACGCCCTGGTCCTTCAGGCGGCGGATGGTCTCGCCGATGTTGGCCACACGGGCCACGGGCAGGCGCTCCGCAGCACCGGCGCTGGATTTGATGACGGTGGGGGTCACGGAAGCGCCGCCTCGCTTGGGGATGACGATGCCGTGGGCACCGCAGAGCAGTGCGCTGCGCATCACCGCGCCCAGATTGTGGGGGTCTTCGATGCCGTCGCTCAGCACGAGGAAGGGCGGCTCCCCCTTCGCCTTGGCCGCTGCCAGCAGGTCTTCCACCGTGGCATACTCGATCTCACTGGCAAACGCAGCCACGCCCTGGTGGCTCTCGGTGCCGGTCATCAGGCGGAGCTTGTTGGGGTGGACCCGCTTGACGGTGGCCCCGGCCTCCTTGGCCATGGCGGTGAAGTACGCCGCCACAGCGGGGGCCATGCCCTCGGCCAGCAGCACCGTGTCCACGCCGGAGCCGCTCTTGAGCAGCTCGGTCACGGGGTTCTTGCCGTAGACCAGGCTCTCATTCTTCGGCGTGTCTTCCGCAGCGCGGCGGGGGCGGCGCGGCATTTTCTGTTCGTCCATTGTGTTCTCCTTCCATTTATCGAAAAGGGACAGGCCCTTTTTGTTTCACTGTTTACGAAATTCGACAGATTGTCATAGTAAAGTATAACATAACCGCCCCGCCTTTGCCATAGGATTCCCCTTTTTTCCCGCCTGAATTTTGTCCCGGCCGGCAGAGGGCAGCCCCCTTGTCATTTTATCGGTATATTTTTTTCGGCAAAAGTTTTCCACATTCGAGTCCATATACACTTTGTAAAACGGGCCTTTCTTTTCCACATGTTGAAAACTCCGTTGAAAGTGTTCAAAAATCAAGCATCTGCGCCCACTTTCCGGGTGGAATTCCACACTTTCCACCGGGTTTTCAACCGTGAGGAAATTTTTCGTGCAGAAGCCGCCGTACTTTTTGTAAAATTCAAGTCGGAAATATGACTATTTTTTGAACGTCTCGTTCCCGCATTTTGCCACAATCTCCAACATCATTTTGACGAACGGGAAACCATGTTGAAAATTTGGATTGATTTTATAGTTTGTTTGGGGTATACTAACCTTACAGGTTCGTTAAGGGATACGCAAAGTCGCATTCTCAAACGACTTTTCACCCCAATAATATGAATTTGCGGAGGTAATGAATAATGTTGGTAAATGCAACCGAAATGCTCATCAAGGCACGCGACGGCCACTACGGTGTGCCCCAGTTCAACATCAACAACCTGGAGTGGACCAAGGCTGTGCTGACCGCCTGCGAGGAGATGAAGAGCCCTGTCATCCTGGGCGTCTCCGAGGGTGCCGGCAAGTACATGACCG
>OIWL01001632.1_pt1 | contig 22572 bp, 13 predicted proteins | sample 1587561 | NCBI WGS metagenome assembly OIWL01 (sample SAMEA3888903, study PRJEB22519) | human gut metagenome | biome: human gut; feature: human-associated habitat; material: faeces | place: Denmark | collected 2010 | reverse complement strand
TCTACTTCATCATACCACCTTGCCAGCCTTGTCAAAGCAATATCCTTAAACTTACTCTAAACCTTCACATATGCCCTTGATCAACTGCCCAAGCGACATTGCTGAATACAACCGAGATTGTTTTTATCATTCTCTTGCGTATAACTCGCCATTTGCCTAATTTTGTATTGAATAATCAAATGCAATGGAAGACTATGAATTCATTACGCTATATTATGTCTATCACATTTTCTTTACTTTCTATGTTGATCTATGCTAATAGAGACATAGATTCTTTACTCCATGTCTTAGACCATGATCTTAGCAATTACAGCAGGTATGAAAATAGGAAAAAACAACGCATAGAAAATTTAAAATCTATCATTGTATCCCCTCTATCTACAGACCGCTATGATCTAAACTTATCCATATACAACGAATACAAAACATACAGTTCAGATTCTGCATTTCATTATCTTTACCAGAATTTATCATTAGCTCAACAATTACAGAATTATCCATGTGAAATAGAAACCTTATTAGAGGAAGTTTATCTGCTTACATGTGTCGGAATGTATTTAGAAGCTAAAGATGTGCTATCAAAGATCAACCGCTCTACCATCCCCCCTTCTCTCCTAGGTAGATATTATATGTATAGCAAACGTCTGTTTTTTGAAACAGGTGTAAGCCTACCCCGAAATAAACACACATCGAAGTATTATAGAAATATAGGACTGACTTATCGTGATTCCATTTTGCAGATATTGCCCCCAACCGACGATGCTTATTTATCAGAAAAAATGTTTCAATCGAAAGAAAAAAGGGACTACTCTAAAGCCATGCACTGGAATGACGAACGTATGAAATCGGCTACGTTCGGAACAGCATTGTATGCCTTGGTTGCTTATGACCGTGCTGGCATCTTAAAGACAATGGGCAAAGATGATGAATCTTTGTATTATCTTATCCTCTCAGCTATTTCAGACGTGCGCTCTGCCATACAGGAACAGTCATCCATCATGCTTTTGGCACAAATTATGTATGAAAGAGGTGATATCAATCGTGCAAATACTTATATTAATTTTTCTTGGAGAGTGACAGAGGCATATAATACTCGCATGAGAAATTGGAGACATATCATACCATATTCTATGATAAATAGTCGTTTCCAAGAAATAATCAGCAAGCAAAATGAAAAACTGCAATCGTATTTATTACTCATTACATTACTGACCTTCCTACTTGGAGTAGCTCTGATTTACGTTTACCGTCAAATGTCAAGACTAAAAGTAGCCAAAGAAAAACAACAGAGTCTAAACAGAGAACTATCTGAAGTGAACAATAAATTAGAGAAAATCAACAACCACTTACAAATGACGAACCTCGAACTTATAGACAGTAATAATATCAAAGAAGTATATATCTCACGTTTTTTCAAGTTATGCTCCACTTATGTTGACCGTATGTACCAATTTCGCAAACAAGTTAACAGAAAGTTGCTTAAAAAAGACTATGCAGATTTGATGAAAATGACAGCATGTGCTAGTGATGTACTTGCCACGGAACAGCAGGAACTCTACGCTCACTTTGACTCAGCATTTTTACACCTGTTCCCCAATTTTGTCACTTCCGTTAACAAACTACTTCTCCCTGAAGAACAATTTATTCTCAAAGAAAGAGAACTGCTAAATACCGAACTTCGTATCTGTGCTTTGATACGTCTAGGGTTTGTTAAAAGTGCGCAGATTGCAGAATTATTACATTACTCACCTACTACGATTTATAATTACCGTACGCGTCTACGAGAGAAAGCTGTATCCCGTGATGTGTTCGAAGAAAAAGTAATGCAAATTCAATAACAGCAATGTTACAACTCGATTACAACAAGACATTAGGTGTTTTTCTGCAAAAGAAACTCTACTACAGAGGAATTTGCTTTCTACTTTTTTAGTCACCAAATGGTAATATTATACACTGAAAAACAATTAGTTATGCTGTTTGAAGATTATTAAAATCTACTTATCTCAATTTCACCGATTTAACGCTTATCTATTATTATTAATTTTACTACTGCAAATGAAAAAAGTATTTGCAGTAGTATAGTTAATCATAAAAAATAACGCTAATGAGAAAAAAACATTTTCCTCCCTTGTTCACCGACAAAGGAACAACGATTAAAAAAATCGTGATGAATTATTGTTGTTGGATACTCCTATTATGTATAAGTAGTATATTTACAGCATGTTCAGATGAAGACCCTGTGAAAAAGAATCCTTATCTTTCCACTAGCACCAGAGCTATGTTGAAAGAAGTGGTAGAAGTAAAAATCTTGAATATCGACAGGAACATTACCATGCATGTTGACTTTGGGGATGGAACTGTAAAAGAAGGCATAGCTAGTGATGTCATTACTCACCAATACACCAAGAGTGGTGATTACATGATGAATATAATAGCAGGAGAACATAATATCCAGAAGCGAATAAGAATTTATAACTTGCTAGCGTTAAGTGAGGCAATGAAACAATTTAAAGACCCGGACTACAAGACCGTATGGGTAATGACTCACCGAGCACATACAACCGATTTAAGCATTCCGGAAAACTCGATTTCGTCCGTATCAGCAGCCATTAAATCAGGAGCAGAAATAATCGAATGTGATACCCATGTAACAAAAGACGGTGTCGTTGTTGTTTGCCATGATCAAACCATCAATTCAACGACCAATGGAAGCGGTGATATAACGAAAATGACATTCGAGGAAATACAAAAATATAATTTAAAAGATAGAAATGGCAATCTAACAGACGAAAAGATTCCAACATTGGAAGCCTTTTTAAAAGCCGGTCGCGGAAGAATCTATTTTAATTTAGACTACTCTCCACGAACAGCATCCAGTAAACAAGTGTTTGACATAGTCAGCAAATTAGACATGATTGAGTCTGTATTCTTCTATTGCAACAGTGAACAAAAAGTAAAAGAAATATTAGATTTAGACAAAAATGCACATGCATATCCATGGGTTGGATCACACAAGCCTCTCGTTGGTTTACCAGGAACCTATTTTATCCAAGGAAGTTATTTAACAAATGGCAAGAATACGGATGTATCTAAAGGCATAGCAGATGGAATGATAGTTTCCATAGGCATGCTTGCTTGGACAGGAAGTGAAGTTTCTGAATATGAACTAAACGAAACATACTTAGATGATTTACTATCTGTTTTTCCAGAGGTAAAAATGATTATGACCGATGTTCCTAAAGAACTTATCAAAGCCTTGAAACAACGAGGAAAACGTTAACCCTATGTATCACACAAAACAATACACAGTTATGACTCAAAAATTACATAACCTATATGGCTGCATCTTATTTATTATGCTATCCATTTGGAACGGAGTAGGCCTATATGCAACAAATGCGCAAATACAACAAGACCCCAAAGTAAAAGGTCTTGTCGTAGATGAAAAAGGCGAAGCAATCATCGGTGCCACAATTCAAGTAAGCAATTCACATGAACGAACTGTAACAAATCTTGAGGGTGCATTCACCATTGCAGTCCCTCAAAACGGACAAATTGTCGTTACATATATCGGTTATGAAACACAAGAAATAAAAGTAGGAAAACAAAAGCAGCTGCGAATTATCCTAAAAGAAGAAAATACAGTCTTAAATGAAGTAGTCGTTGTCGGATATGGTACAATGAAACGCAGAGAAATGACTTCCGCTATTTCACACGTCAGTGCAAAAGGACTGAATCAAATATCCAGTTTAGATGCTTCCATGCTTTTACAGGGAAAAGTCTCAAGTGTATCTGTTTCCAACACAGCCTTAGCCAACCCGAATAGTACAGGTAGTATTCAAATACGTGGTATATCCTCCCGTAATGCAAGCCTTAGCCCACTCATTGTCATTGACGGCATTCCGGGAGGAGACTTAACCAACATAAACCCTGCAGACATCGAGTCCATCGACGTTTTAAAAGATGGAGCAGCATCTGCCATTTACGGAACCCGTGGTAGTAATGGTGTTATCTTGGTCAATCTCAAAAAAGGAACGAAAGACGGTCAAATCCATACAACATACAGTTCATCCATAACCTTCAACAAAGTAAAAAATGAACTTGATATTATGAATGCAGAGCAATATCGTGCATATTGCATACCATCCAATCCTTTAAATGACCTAGGATCCTCTACAGACTGGTTTGATGAAATCACCCGCTTAGGTGTCACACACATGCACACTATTACTTTGTCAGGAGGAAACGCCCGTACCAACTACCGATTGACAGCCGACTATCGTAATGCAGAGGGAGTAGATCTCCGTTCCGATCGTCGGGAATATGGAGCACGTGCAAGCATCAACCACACTACCAAGGATGGACTTTTTACGTTTTCAGCCAATATTAGTCCCCGTGATATTAAACGCCAGCTTGCTCCCAATGTATTTACTGGAGCCATACAAAATAATCCAACCATACCTGTGTATGATTCAAAAGAGAAAAACGGCTATTACCGCTTTCCTTCTGGCAGCGGATTATATAACATAGTTGAACGCCTCACAGAAGAGCAAGATGATACCGAAATAGACATATTGGAATGGAACGCTTCTGCGGGAATCAATTTACTTCCGCTTTTCAAACCCCAAAACCCCGACATGGTATTAAAATCCCAAATAACGGTATCACAATACAAAGTTGACAAATTAATAGGAACATTTACCCCCTCGACATACGGACCCAATGTAAATGCGGAAGTTAATGGAAAAGCAAAACGTTCTTTTGCCAAAAGTTCAGATACCAATCTTGAATGGATTACCAATTTTTCTACCCGTATAAAAGAACATCAAATACGTGCTATGGTAGGATATAGCTACATGTATGGTGTCAGTCAGGGATTCGATGCAGAGAACTGGAACTTTGATTCAGACGCTCTGGGATATAACAATTTAGGAGCAGGATTATATGCCTCCATAGAAGGGAAAACGATGATGGGCTCATCTAAGAGCGATCACAAATTGATATCATTCTTCGGACGAGTGAACTACGATTGGAAAGAAAGATATATGCTCACATTCTCTTTACGCCACGAAGGATCATCTCGATTTGGGCAAAACCATAAATGGGGAAACTTCCCGGCTTTTTCACTTGGCTGGCGCATTTCGGATGAAAAATTCATGAAATCCATCTCCTGGATTGACGATTTAAAAATACGCTATGACTATGGAATTACCGGTAATCAGGAAATTGGCAATTACCAATCACTCGCTACCTATCAAGCCTTTGGATGGTATCAATACAACGGAAACAGTTTCCATGTATGGGGGCCAAGTAAAAATGTCAATTCCGAACTCCGGTGGGAACAAGGACGCAACCAAAATATAGGACTTGATTTTTCTTTATTCAAAAGCCGTATCAGCGGTTCGTTCAACTATTACATTCGCAAGCAGGAAGATCTTCTTGGAAACTACAATGTTCCTACCCCTCCCAACTTGTACAGTTCCATATATGCCAATGTAGGAACATTGCGCAACACAGGATTCGAGTTTGACATCACAGCCAACCTCATTAAAGCGAAGGATTTTACATGGAACATGACCATTGTCGGTGCTACAAACAACAATAAATTTGTCAGTTTCTCCAATGACATCTACAAAGGACAGAGTTATTATTCCACTTGTAAAATGTCCAATCCTAACAATCCAGGATATCTGCAACGGATTGAAGAAGGGCAGCGAATCGGTAACTATTTCACCTATCGCTATGCCGGTGTAGACAAAGAAGGAGATTGGATGGTATATAATAAGGATGGGAAAGCCATTCCTGTAGCTGAAGCGACAGAAGAAGATAAGAGTATTACAGGCAATGGTTTACCCAAATTTACAGGATCAATGACCCACAACATTGTTTATAAGAACTTTGATCTGACCCTTGCATTGCGGGGAGCATGCGGATTCGACATCTTTAATGTACACGATTTCTACTATGGTCTTCAGAGTGGAACAACCAACTTGCTGACCTCTGCCTTCTCAAAGAATGCACATATAAAAAAGGGAATCAATATTCTGAGCGATTACTTCATTGAACCCGGAGATTACATAAAAATCGACAACATCACATTAGGATATACGCTCAACTTAAAGAAGAAATACATCGATAAAATTCGTGTTTTTGGCACAGCCAACAATCTATATACATTTACTAAGTTTTCTGGCGTTGATCCTTCAACCTACCAGATTAATGGGTTGACCCCTGGAACATTTGGAGGCAATGCGAATTATTACCCTTCCGCTTTCCAATTCATCTTGGGTTTACAAGTTAATTTTTAAAATAAGAACAGTATGAAAAAATTAAAAGACATAATAAAAGTAGGGCTCATCACAATTACAGCCTGCAGTTTTTCATCGTGTACAGATTTGGGAGAATCCGTATATAGTTCTGTAATGTCCGACAACTATTACAGAAGTAAACAAGACATCATTAATGCCGTTTTTAGACCCTTCGAAGGGATTTATTCCACTGTCAACCAAGCAAACTGGAGCGAAGAATGCTGTGCAGACCAGTTAATCACGCCCAGTCGCGGTACATGGTGGGTTGACGGAGGAGCATGGGCTAAATTTCATCGCCACCAATACGACGACTTAGTAGAAGAACGTTGGAATCAAGAATGGAACAGCATTTATTTAACAATAGCCCAAGCCAACGTTATTCTCGACGACTTAAATCGGCTGTCACCCGATTACTTTGGAATCAGCAGTAAAGAATGGAACGAGTTTAAAGGTCAACTGCGATGCATCCGCTCCTATCAGTACTTGCGCTTACTCAACGCCTACCGTAATGTTGTGTTATGTACGACTTCTGACCAGGCCATCAATAAGCTGCCCGAAAATCAAAAGCAGGTAGAACCGAAAACCCTGTTCAATTTCATAGAAAAAGAATTGACAGATTGCCTAAACATTCTGCCGGCCAAAAACGGACAGTCAGGTAATGGTATACAACAAGGACAGTGCACGAAAGCTTTTGCTGCAGGACTATTAGTACGCTTATACTTAAATGCAGAGAAATGGATAGGTGAAGCCAGATGGAATTCATGTGAAGAAATGTGCACCCGCATCATAAAAGGAGAATTTGGATACTATGAAGTTGGACCAAACTGGTACGAAGCATTTGATTGGAACAATGATACATCCAATGAAGTAATCTTTGCCTTTCCTTCTTCCTACGGAATGAACCACTGGCATATGCTACAAAACCACCGCACTGTATATGGACGTAGCATGCCTTATGGATCTGCCAACTATTTAGATATAGAAGGAGATGGAGAACGAAATCCACAGTTTGCTATTTCTCCAAGTTATGATAATCAAAATCCTCCCCAGTTATTTACATATGAATTGGGTATGGTAACTCAAAAGTTCCTCAAATATCCGGGAGACGTGCGTTACAAACAATACAAAAACACAAGCAGCAAATCACGTGAAGGAATGTTTTTCCTAGAAGGTAAAATACCCAACGCGCGCATGAACGGAGGATATGCTTACGATCCATTTAATCAATATGTGATATACCTTAGAGACCAAGTAGGACGATTTGAATCAAAAGCAGCAGATGGAGTCATTTCCAATCCCAACTATGCAGAATCTAAATATGAAAACGGAGATTTCAACTCAGGGTTCTATTGTGTAAAATATCCATTCTACTCCTTTTCTGGAGGATATTTCGCAGAGTCAGATTATACCATCATGCGATTCCCAGAAATCATATATTCCAAGGCAGAATGTTTACTTCGCTTAAACAGAGTAGCTGAAGCCGGTAAATTGCTCAATAGCGTCCGCAAACGCAACTATAAAAACTTCGATGCAAACATAGCCTATGAGCCAGAAGGAAATGTAAAACTAGATTTAAAAGAGATGCTGGATGAATGGGGACGAGAATTTCTCAATGAGACTCGTCGCCGTACAGACCTCATACGCTTTGGTCGTTTCCAGGAAGAATGGTGGGATAAGCCTCGTGACAAAGATAACCATTATGAAATCTTTCCGATTCCCCAAAAAGTATTGGAGCAAAACAAATATTTAAAACAAAACCCAGGCTATCCTGATATAACTCGCTGATAACAATCAAGACAACAGTTTAACGTTTAAATTAAGAAACAATGAAACGAATGATATATATCCTATCACATTTGGCCATACTAACATGTGCTTTGATCATGAATCAAGCTTGCCAAGAAGATTATGAAATGGTAGATCCCCCTCTAGTAACAGGAACCGATGATTTAGATGAAGAAATCTTAATGCCCGAAGATTTGGAATGCTATTATGTTACTCCGAGCGGAAAGGGATTGTTAGACGGAAGTTCATGGGACAATGCCATGAGTACAGAACTCTTGCGCAATCTACTCAATGCAAGCAGCAATACAGATATTACCATCCAAAATGCCGAAAGACTAGACGGGAAGTATATCTATTTGGCTGCCGGTGAATATGAGTTGGTAAAAAATGATGCAGGAATAAACGTCGATTACACCGGTTGTAAAAACCCTGTAGAGATTTATATCGAAGGCGGTTATGATCCCCAAAGTGCCGGAACCGATCTGAGTAAACGAGACACAAAACGCTTTGTTACATCACTGATTCGAAAGACTGACAGTCATGCTAACAAGACCATCAACTCCGTTTTCCAATTGGGAAATCAGACAAGCCTGCACTTCAATGGTTGCGTGTTTGACGGAAAATACAATAAAGAGGAAAACGGAACAGTGAGAGCATTCTACCCCAATGGAACCAATACCTCATTATACCTGACAGACTGCACCATTAAAAATTTCAATGTGAAAAAAGCAGCAACGACACGTGGTGGAGCTCTCTTTATCAATAAAGGCAATGTCTACATCGATAATGTAGAAATACATAACAACATCGCTGGAGACCGTGGAGGAGCCATAATACTGGCTAACGGAAGTTGTCAACTATTTATGAACGCATGTACTTTGCATGAGAATTCAGTCAAGACCCAATGGAGTACAGCAATTCATACTGGTGGAAAAGCAATCATGTGTATGAACAACACTACCATTTGGGGAGCAGCCGGCAATAATGACAGAAACATTGTTGTAAATGGTGACGGATATTTTCTATTAGCCAACTCCACGATTATAGGAAACGAAAACAACAATTATGGTGTACTTAGAAGTCCCAGCTACCCCGCAGTTCTTGTCAATTCACTATTCTGTAAAGGAAAGGGGACTCGTACCATCTATCTTGACAAGTCTCCCTATCTATCCAAAGGATACAATGTATATCAAGCTGCCGATAAGAATTGGGGAGCCACAGAAAAAGACACCGACTATAGCGATATCAACATGCCCGATCCTACCCTTACAGATGGTGTTTACCAATGGAACGTATCAGATGGAAAGATCAAACATTTTGCCACAGAACAAGAAGTAATTAAAGTTGTAAAAGAGTTTAAAGTAGAAGACAATCCGATAGGTATGCAGTTTCTTGAATGGTGTGGAGAAGCTGCTTTCGGTAAAGATGGACGCGGTCAAATTCGCAATAAAGAGAAAATGCAAGCAGGGGCATACGATGCCGGTCTATAATTAAATCCAATCAGGGGTGTATATTAACACATACGCCCCTTTACATCCAAATAGTTCAATTATGAAAAGATTCATTTTATTATTTATCATATCACTTCTATCTTCTCATTTCTTTGCGCAAAATCATGCAGAAAAAATACGCAGCCAGCTATTATCACGTTCTACAGACAACGTGTTAGTAATAGCCCACAGAGGAGATTGGCGCAATTTTCCAGAAAACTCTTTAGAAGGCATCGAAAATGCCATACAAATGGGAGTCGACATCGTAGAGTTAGATGTACAGCGAACCAAAGATGGCGTGCTTATACTTATGCATGACGAAACACTCAATCGGACAACAACCGGCAAAGGAAAAGTATCGGAAGCAACAATGGATTATCTGTCAAACTTACATCTCCGAAACGGCTGTGCCATCCGAACGAAACATAAAATTCCAACTTTGGAAAAAGCTCTGTTGTTAGCCAAAGGAAAAATTATGATCAATTTAGACAAGGCAGATCGTTACTTCGGAGAAGTGTATTCTTTACTAAAAAAGACAGGTACCACAGCGCAAATTATCATGAAAGGGGGAAAATCAGTAGATGAAGTAAAAAAACAGTATGGAAAGTACCTTCACGATATCATTTACATGCCAATTGTAAACCTTGACAAACCTGATGCAAAGCAGCAAATAGAACAGTTTTGCAACGAAATCAACCCGGTAGCCTTCGAACTTTTGTTTGCAACAGACGGCAATACCTTGCCACAGGAAATCTCCTCCTACCTCAAAGGAAAATCCCTGATTTGGTATAATACACTTTGGGACACAATGGCCGGCGGGCATGATGACGACCTTTCACTATCCAATCCAGATGCAGGCTATGGACATTTGATAAATCAATTAGGAGCACGCCTCATTCAGACCGATCGTCCGGCCTATTTGTTAGATTATCTGCGAAAACGGAATTTACATCATTAATGAATTCAAATTGAATCCATTGAAATAGATGAGACGTAAATAAAAGGAAATTATGAGTAAGACAATAACACTATCATTGATATTATATACATTCATGACAGTAGTAGGATGCACACTATCCGATCATGAAGCCCCCGTATCTGTAACTTGGCACATTAATGTGCCAGACATAAACAAAAGCAATAATATTGAACAGAAGTTTGTCATAAAAAACATATCGAATACCATTATTGACGGCGATTGGAGTATTTTTTATTCCCAATTCCCAATGAAATCCTACCTACAGCAATCCAGTATGGCAAAGGTAGAACAAGTAAAAGGAACCTTTCACCGTATCTCTCCAAATAAAAACTACACCCTGCTAAATCCCGGTGATTCCATCGTACTTATTATAAATGGACGAGGTGAAGTTCCTGGATATTCCATGCAACCCGAAGGAGTATATTGGATAAATGGCAGTAAAGGGAGCACGCCATTGCCCATCAAGTTCCACAATCATCCGATACCATTTCTTTTTTCACAAAATGAAAGAGCAAATCAGATATACAAAGAGAATCAACGGATCGAGAAGGCCATACTTGACACGAGCATGATAGAAGTAATTCCTGCAGTCAAACACGCAACATATGCTCCATCCGTATTGAATTTAGCGAATTCGATACATATCATTGCTCATCCAGACTTTCACATAGAAACAAGCATCTTGAAAAACAAACTTTCCACCCTATATGGAATTACAGACGATTCGCTTTCAACTGTTCAGTTAAGGATAGACTATTTACATCAAAAAAAAAATGCTGTCAATGAAGAATACTACGAACTGGATGTTGCAAACAATAAAATCCAGCTCTTAGCAACCACCCCACATGGCATTTTCAATGGCATGCAAACCTTTTTATCTCTCTTGAAAGGCCAAGAATCACCCTATACCATACAATCTGTATTTATTCAAGACTATCCGGACTTTTCCTATAGAGGACATATGCAGGATGTAGCCCGTAACTTTATTGAATTATCTGATTTAAAGAAATTAATAGATATTTTGTCTTCATATAAACTAAACGTCTTTCGTTTCCACTTTTCAGATGACGAAGGATGGCGTTTGCAAATACCCGGCCTGGAGGAGTTGACAGAAATCGCCTCTCACAGAGGACACACCTATAATGAATCCGAATGCCTGTATCCTGCATATAATGGAGATTTTGATTACCAGTCAAAAACTTCCGGCAATGGTTTCTATTCTAGAGACGAATTCATCGACTTACTCCGGTATGCAGCCGACCGTCATGTAGCTATTATACCTGAAATAGAATCACCTGGTCATGCACGTGCTGCAATTGTAGCCATGAAAGCTCGTTATAAAAAGTATCAAGACACAGATCCCATAAAAGCACATGAATATCTGTTACATGACATACATGACACATCTCAGTATGTTTCAGCCCAGGGGTACTCAGACAACGTGATGAACGTAGCTATGCCTTCTACATATCGTTTTATGAAAAAAGTAATCCAAGAGATCCAACTGATGTATAAAGAAGCCGGTGTCCCGCTTCGATCCATCCACATCGGTGGTGATGAAGTAGCAGAAGGAGCTTGGAAAGGTTCGCCTATCTGCAAAAATTTCATGTTAGAACATAACATGACCGATGTTCAAGAATTGTCAGATTACTTTATAATGCGAATTGTTGATTTTCTAAAGGAACAAAATATACCCTTTTCTGGATGGCAGGAAATAGCTGCTGGACACGATAAAGATTTTGACAGATATTTGTCAGAAAATGCTCTGGGAATCTCCTGCTGGAAAGCTTCGCCACACAGTCATTCGGATGAATTGGTCTATCAATTTGCTAATAAAGGGTACCCTGTCATTTTGTGTAATGCCAGCAATTTTTATTTTGACTTGGCATATGATAAGCATCCGAACGAACCGGGACACAATTGGAATGGATATGTTGACGAATCAAAATCTTTTTCACTACTTCCCTACAGCATCTACCGTTCCATACGTAATCGACAAGTAGAGAAGGAGAAAACAAGACTCACTGAACAAGGACGTAAAAATATCAAAGGAGTGGAGTCTGCCTTATGGAGCGAAACAATTCGAAATTTTGAACAAGTTGAATATTACTTATTTCCCAAAATTATGGGTCTTTCAGAACGAGGCTGGCATGCTTCACCCCAATGGGAAAACATAACTGGCATTCACGAACAGTACACCTATGAAAAAGATTTATCATTTTATTATCAACGCATATCTCAGAAAGAAATTCCTTATTGGGAAAAAATGGAAGTAAACTACAGACTTCCTTTTCCTGGTTTATATATAGACAATGATGGAATATTGTTTGCCAATAGTTCTATTAAAGGCGGACAAATCCGATATACTACTGATGGAACAGAGCCTACTTTACATTCCAAGTTATGGAACAAACCTGTAAAGTGCAACTCAAATGAAATTAAAGCCAAACTTTTTGTAGGCAAGAAACAAAGCGTCACAATAAGCATCACCAATTCCCATTTGCAGTCAGAAGCAAGTGAAGCAAATATAATCTATACAAACGCCAACCAATTACAATTATTGGGAAAAGCCACTATGGAAGGGAGTTTTTTTCATCGCATTGACACAGTCCGCTACAAAGACTTGCCAAAGTCTGTGAAGAAATTATATGCCCATTCCTCAGGACTTGCCATTGCATTCAAAACAAACAGCACAGTCATAAAAGCAAGGTGGACCATACCCAATAAACGACAGAATACCAACATGACTCCTATTATGCAAAAAGGGCTTGATTTATACATTAAAAAAGAAGGGGAATGGCAATATGCAGGAGTCGGCATTCCCCAGGGAATTCATTCAACTTCTACATTAGCTGAAAACATGGATACGTCAGAAAAAGACTGTATACTATATTTACCTTTATACGATGAAATAACGCATTTAGAAATAGGTGTATCATCAGACGCCTATCTAAAAAAAACAAAGAATCCCTTTAAAGGAAAAATAATTGTCTATGGCTCAAGCATAACCCAGGGAGCATCAGCAAGCAGACCTGGTCTTGCTTATCCGTCACAACTATCCCGCAGCAGTGGATATCAATTTATAAATATGGGATTGAGCGGCAATGGAAAAATGGAAAGTTCTGTAGCCAAAATGTTAGCTGAAATAAAAAACGTGGATGCATTTATTTTAGATTGCATACCCAATCCTACTGCAGATGAAATTCGCGACAGGACAATTCCTTTCGTAAAAACGATCCGTGAAAAATACCCTGACATACCCGTCATATTTATTCAGTCCGTTTTCCGTGAAAAAGGAAACGTAAATAAAACGGTACGCCATAGAGTAAATGAACAAAATAAAGCGATAGAAGAGCAGATAGAAAAACTTCATAAGCTCGGTTATAAGAATTTATATTTAATCAAAGAGAATCATTTTCTTGGAACCGACCATGAAGGTACTGTGGATGGAGTCCATCCCAACGACTTAGGATTTAAAAGAATGGTAAAAGAAATCCAACCTGTCATAACTAATATTCTTCACATCTGATGTGGAAAGCATCCGATAAAGTACTCATAGTGTTTTTCAGAAACTAGAAAACTCGATATTAGCTTCTGTCAAAAGTTAATATCGAGTTTTTTGTTCTTCAACATAAATATGTATGGTTTACTAAGTAACGTGAGTTCGAAATAAAATTAGAAAATAGACAGTTGCCCGTCATTGAACAACTTGACATCAATGGCGGGCTTCTTTTCAAAAAAGCAGTATGCTGCGATAGCCGACAAAGAATTGGCTATAAAGTTACTGAATGAACGGTGTCTGGAATGTTCAATCTGCGCAATGTTCTTCAATTCGTCATTGACTATCTCAATCAAGGCCCTTTTTCTGAGTAGAATCCTGTCAGCAATGCTCATCAGCGAGTTCTTCATATTGTTTTTTTTAACTTTAGTGACAAGCTGAATACCATTAAGGAAAAGATTCTCGAACAGAGCCTGACCAATATATCCCTTGTCCGCACATAGTTTTCCTTTGATGTTTTCCAGAAACGTCCCCTGCTTCAACGGTTCCCGATCATCTACGTTCCCAGGCGTGAACATAAAATTGAGAATCTCACCTTTATCATTGATTATCAGATGTAACTTGAATCCGAAGAACCATCCCATAGAACATTATCCACGCTCGGAAAGTCTTTCAAATGTCTTATGGACAAGGATTCTTTGGTTACGGCAGACACGTAAAGGAGTGGAGTCGACGAAACTGCTGCCGGTACATGTTCCCAGCAGGACTTTTTTGATGAAGATGGTCATGGGAAGCAGCACTTCCTTCTCCAATTCCACAAAACGGTTATAAGAAACCTGACGCGGAAAAAGGTATTTCAGATGTTTACAGACATATTCCTTGTAGTAATGCTTGAAACAACAACGAAAACCACCAAAGTGAAATAGGATTAGAATAACCATAATCTCAGCATCGCTCATACGGTTAGGCTTGTTACGATGCCTGATCTTCTTATCCTCAATCATATATTTTTCCTGTTGCAATACAAATTCCTTGCAAAAATCATCGGCCATACAATAAATCTCTGTAACTTTAGACTCTGAGAACATAGTGATAATCGTTTAAATGTTATAATTTAGCACTATAAATTTAATACTTTTATCGCTATGCTTCTAATTTCTAACAGATTATATTTAAACTTATTTCGAACTCACGTTAAATATGAGATCACAGCAGGTGAAGATGTGCTTGAAGGCACTGATAATGTCTTGCAAGATCAAATTATAAGATTCACAGGAAAACGAAACTGTACGAATTATCCTTCTGAAATAAGACGTATAGTTTACTACTCTCCTGAAATGAACAGAACCTTTACCTACTATACAAACAATTTCTATTTGAAGGCTTCTGACATAGCTTTACTTTATAAAAACAGATGGAAAGTGGAGCTGTTCTTCAAATTTTTAAAGCAGCATCTTCGAGTAAAATCCTTTTGGGGAAACTCTGAGAATGCAGTTAGAATACAAATGTATGTGGCTATCATTACTTATTGTTTGGTAGCCATTATTGAGAGTGAATTAAAACTCAATAGGGACATCTACGAAGTAATGAGAATCCTTGGTAGTTCTATGCTTGTAAAAGACAATATCAAGAATCTATTTAGCCATGCTGAATACGACATCTTTTACAAAAATGACGGTCAGCTAGAATTGGATTTTACATCATAATGAGCCATATTGAGATGTTTTACATTTTTTTTTAAGAGACATTAGTGAATTTATTTTTTGCGGTACTCATTGGGTGACTCTCCGTACAGTTTTGAAAATTCGCGATAAAAATAAGATTTGTTTGAGAAACCACATTGGTACATTATTTCAGAAACTGTCATTTTAGATGTGCGTAGTAATTTTGCAGCATGCTTTAGACGTATCCCACGTATAAACTCGCTTGGTGTTTTATCAAGGAGTTCCTTGAATTTTCTATAAAGCGTAGCTTTGCTAACACCTACAAAATCAGCTATCATATTCGGATTAAGAGTTTCATTATCCATTTTACTATTTACAAAATCAGTAACGGTTTGAATTAATAGTTCATCTTCAGGATGAAGTTTTATACCATCTTTTATTTTAACACTTGATACACTTGAGTTGAAATAGTCACGAAGCATTGATTGACGTGAAAGTAGATTCTTAATTGTAGATATCAATTGCTTAGGATGAAAAGGCTTGGTTAAGTATGCATCTGCACCTAGGTTAAAAGCCTTAATTTGGTCCTCTATAGAATTTTTTGCAGAGATGCAGACAATAGGAATGTAACTAGTTTTCTTATCCGATTTAAGTCGCTCTATTAAAGTTATTCCGTCCATTTGGGGCATGACGATATCGCTAACAATCACAGAAGGGTGATTTTTTTCAATTTCAGCAAGAGCCTCTAACCCATTAGATGTTTCTATAACTGTGTATGTTGCAAATACATCTCTTAATAACTTTCGAATATCTGATTCATCTTCAACAACAAGTATTGTTATTTCTTTGTTCTCTGCAATCTTGTCTTTATTCTTTTCACAGGGTGAATCAGTAATTTCTAGTTTAACTTCATTGTGAGACACTGATAGAGAAGGTAGAATAACTACAAATTCCACATAGCGTCCAATTTCACTCCTAACATCTATTGTTCCACCTAAATGTTCTGTAAGATTTTTAGTCAAGTTTAAGCCGATACCAGTGCTAACCACTAAATGTTGTGCATTTTTTGGTGAATCAAAAATACGGAAACGGTCAAATATAGCAGCCATCTGTTGATCAGTTAATCCCTTTCCTGAATTCCGAACTTTGAAAGAAACTGTAGCATCTTCTGATTGGGTTGCTTCTACACGGATATAACCTCCACTTGGAGTGTATTTAAACGCATTTGAAAGTAGATTAAATAATATCTTTTCCACTATATTCGCATCTGAATAAAACGATTTAGTCATTTTATCCACTATTACATTATAATCTATCTTATTTTCTTTTAGGATGTCAATATAATTATCTGAGACTGATTGTATCACTTGATTCATGTGAATAATTTCCGGTTTTATTTTCACCTGATTGCTCTGGATTTTGCGAAATTCCATTAATTCGTTAATCAGTCTTTGCATTCGATCTGCATTGTTTTTTATGATACGCAGATACTTGTCTGTTTCGGGGTCGTGATGTTGTTCTAATAGATGTTGAGCAGGAGTGTAGATAAGTGTCAATGGTGTAAAAAATTCATGGGCCACATTTGTAAAAAAATTCAATTTTGCTTCATAGTTTTTTTGTTCATGTTGTTGTTCCACACGTGCAATTAATATCTGTTTGCTTAGTCTAATTCGATTTATTATCACGGAACGAATGACGTAAAACAATATTAGTGAAAATACTATATATGTAATAATGGCGGGATTACTCAACCACCAAGGATTGTCAACTACAATTGTTAGTGTATAGATGTTATCTACCCAAACCTTATCTCCGTTTGTACTTTTTACTTGTAAAACGTGTTTGCCAGGAGATAATCTTGTAAATACCAAATGTCCGTTATTACCCATATCAATCCACTCATCACCTTCCCCCTTCAATCTATATGCATATTCACAATTACTATTCTTAATATAATCTTTTGCAATAAAATCGAATGTAACAAAGCGTTCATCGTATGTAAGATTTAAAATGCCATCAGATAAATAATCTTTTACGTTATAATTTGTATTGTATATTTTAAAGTTACTTAATGAGAGAATTGGAATATAGCTTCGATGTTTGATTTGTCCTGGGTCAAAGTAACTAAATCCGTTAACTCCCCCAAAATAGAGCCAATTTAAACTGTCTTTAAAAAATGCTCCATCAGAGAATTCGTTGTTTTGTAATCCATCTTTTACGGAAAAATCATCTATAGTAGATTGATCTAATGTAAGATGTGAAATTCCGTCATTGGTACTTATCCAAATGTTATTTGCATCGCTGCTAAGAATTCCATGAATGATTTTACTCTTCAATACGTCATCTGCGTATTGGATAAGCGTAGAGTTATCAATCAATTGATTCAAACCGTAACTTGTCCCAATCCACAGTACATTATTACTATACTGCAAAGAAGTTATATCGTTATTAGTTAGTTGTAGGTCAGGATGGATAGTTTCAAAAGATTGCATCGTATCGTCAGAAAGATTAATACGATAAAGACCACCCCCGCGACTTCCAAACCACAAATATTGCTCATTATTGTCGACTACCATAGCATAAACGACATCATTATATAAAGGGATGCTTTGATCTGATGAACTATATTGTCTAAAATTATCCACAATGTATTCTCCTTTAGAATCTCTATGAATATCCATGCGAATAATACCATAACCTGAGGTCGCTAGCCACAAAGTGGAGTCTGCATTGGTAAAACAAATTCCATATACAGCTTTAAACTTAATATTATTTGAAGGTATTGATATCCTCAAAAGCTTATTTGTTTTAGCTTGTATTACCTGAACACCCTCACCTTCTGTTCCTACGAAAATATCACCATATCTGTTACGTCTCATTGCATAAACAGAATTGGAAATCAAACCATTGCTTGTGTCTAGAAATGATGAAATTTGTTCACTTCTTTTTTTAAAAATTTTGATACCAGCACCTTTGGTTCCAATGTAAAGATTGCCGTTGTTATCTTTACAAAAACATCTAACTGGATGCGATGTACTAATAGAATGAAAAGGTGAAATATAATGATATCGCTTCATTAATCCTTGTCCATCCGTGCCAATCCACAATATATCTTGACTACCCATATATAAACAAAATACTGAAATATTTTGGGGCAATTCTTTTAAAGGTACAAATTCTTTTCGTATTGTATTGTAACAAATACATCCTCCTTCAATTAAACCGATATATATATTTTTTTTATAATAACACACTTGTGATAATTCTTTGTCAACTGGAATATGGCATGTGTGATCTACTCTTAAAGTATGATTAAGAAGTATCAGTGTTTTATTTCTTTTCAAAATAAAGCGGCCGCCAGTAAAAAATATATTATCAATGGGTTTTTCATCATATACTGAATGATAAGATGAAGACTTGTCGTTTAGTATTTTATCTAGTTGTATTGTAATAACCTTTCCATCATTCAAAAGGAACAATATATTATCTGATGAATCAATCAGAAAGTCGCGAATATCTTGGGCAAACCGGCTATTTACTGGAACAAATGTATCTTGTTCACTGCTATAGAAAAATAGCCCGATACCTCTCACTAAACATAATATTTTTCCATGCTTACTTATGCCTAAGCTGTATGACTTTTCTTGTTGCTTATATTTTGGTTTATTCGAGGAGAAACCTGTGCCATTTGATAGGTAAGTAAATCTAATTTATTTATACCTCCATCGGTTGCAATCCACAAAATTTTGTTGTGTTCTATAATTTGTCGTACTACGTTGTTGCATAGTGATTGTGCGCTGTTTTGAGAGTACCTGTATTTTAATATATCTCTACCATTATAAGCATTTAATCCATCCCAGGTTCCTATCCACATTGTGTGTTCGCTATCTTCAAATACACAGTTGACCGAATTATTTGTGAGTCCGTCTATATTTGAAAGCGTTTCTACCACGTTCGTTGCTTTGCTGTCGAAAGAATGTAGGAATAGAACCGTAATTAAAATGAAATAAATAATAGCACGTGTGATTTTCATATCATTTTATGATTTGTCTATATTAAGAAGTCGCAAATTTAAAAAAAAATACTATAATAGCCGTATGCATTTGAAAAATAGGAATCGTATATTTGGAGAAAATCCACTTCGTCTTGTCTGTTTTGTTTATTAGTGATATTGAATTCAGTTTTATAAAATGTTTTCCTCTATTTTTTTTTGATTATAAGTTAAATCACAAGAACTAATAGAATTATACATTTCAATCCCTCTACTGTAAAATGTTTTTGACGCGATATATACAATACATAGAATAACAATAGTGTAGTCTATTTTATATCCAAATAGTATTTTATATGTTTTTTTTTAAATCTTTGCCCTGCATATCCTATTTAGAGGACGAGGATAATCAATAGAAGATGTGTTTTTATATTTGTTAAAATTAATGGTAAAATGAGATTTTATTATATTGTTTTGAGACTATAGTATACTGCTTGAAACATTTTAAGTCTTTGATACAATGTGTAATATAATGTTTTTGTTTGCTATGCTTTGACAGTTGTATATAGTTGTGAGAATAGTAAATAGAACACGTGAAAAACATATTTTTGAGCATGTGTATACTCAATTGAGATTATAGTAAACGTATTTTTTCAATGAAGTTTATACTTTTACAACAAAGAAAAACCTAATTATAAACTATTAAATAAAGTACTATGGATATAGTCAAGAGATGTGAGCAAAATCCTCTTATTGCTCCGAAAGATTTGAAACCAGGTATAGAGGGTATGGAAATAACTTGTCTTCTTAATCCTGGGGTGTTTAAGTATAATGGTAAAATTTGGCTTCTTCTTCGTGTAGCTGAACGTCCTGTTCAAAAAGAGGGTGTCATTAGTTTTCCTATTTATAATAAGGATAGAAAAATTGAAGTTGTTTCTTTTTCTAAGGATGATCCAGAGTTGGATGCTTCTGATCCCCGAGTTATTGGTTATAAAGGAAAGAATTATCTTACTACTATGTCTTATTTAAGACTTGTGTCTAGTGAAGATGGTATTCACTTTCAAGATGAACCTGAGTTCCCACCAATTTTTGGTGAAGGCGATTATGAAAGTTTTGGTATCGAAGATTGCCGGGTAGCCACAACTGAAGATGGCTTCTATTTAACTTTTACAGAAGTCTCACCAGTTGCAGTTGGAGTTGGACTTATTTGTACAAATGATTGGAAACATTACGACCGCAAAGGGATGATTTTCCCACCACACAATAAAGATTGTGCTTTATTTGAAGAAAAAGTCGGTGATAAATACTTTTTGGTTCGCCTTATCGGTTTTTCCAATGCCTACAGTGTTTCTCTCGTAGATTTTGATCTGGTCATGGCTCCATCTCGCCTCGCCACACAGACGCATAAAACTAGTTCACTCGTCTATCTTTCCAACGACGGAACCGTATTAAATCCTTCTAAAACCATTACAGAAAATAAACTGACCTTTTCGCCTGAAGACAATAACCACATCAAAAAAGGACAAAAAGAAAACTTTTTTGTTGTACAGGATCGCTTAAAATATGCTGATATTACCATGCTTTACCTTTCCCCTTACCAGGGAAGCCAGTTTTATTTAAATGCGACACAGATGTTTGCCATCATTGCCTCTGTGCTGGCACTGCTTTTGATTCCGTTCATGTGTTTTTTGGCCATCAAAATTTACTTTTCTCCATTAAGAGATGCAATCGCTACCATGGAGAATATTCGAAACGGTAAATTGAACTCAAAACTGCAGGAAACACAGTTTATCCGTGAATTTTCCGTCTTTAATTCCACTTTTAACCGAATGATGGATGAAATTCACAATCTGAAAATCCGCACTTATGAAAATAAGCTGATCATTCAAAAATCTCAGCTGCAATATTTTCAAATTCAGTTGAAGCCTCATTTTTATCTGAACTGCCTGAAAACTCTTTACGGTATGATTCAACAGAATAAAGGAAACGATGCACAGCAAATGATTTTATATGTTTCCCAGTATATCCGCTATACCTTCCGCGACAACAGCAGTCTTGTGCCACTGCAGACGGAACTGAATCAGGTACAGAATTATTATAAACTTCAGAAGCTAAACACAAGAGATTCTTCTGAGCTGACCATTTCTGCCGATCCCGCTGTTTCAAAGTTTCCGGTTCCCATGCTCTGCATTCAGACATTCGTCGAAAATTCTTTTAAGCATGGGCGAATCTCCAGCCAGCCGCTCAATGTACACATTTCCGTACAGCTGACAGAGACTGAAGAAGGAAATTATTTAAATATCAGTATTCAGGATAACGGAACCGGATTTCTGGACGAATTTCTGCAGTCCTTTCTGCAACATACAGAAGATGCAGTAACCGGACAGCACATCGGTATACACAATCTCCGTCAACGACTTACCTTACTTTACGGTGATCAGGCCGGACTGATCTGTATGAACAATTCCTCCGGCGCCCTGACAGAAATTATCCTGCCCATCCAGGAAGAACCAAATACCAGTTCAGAAACTAAAAGTAGCTTACTCTCAAACGAAAATTTGTTTTCATTATCCTAGAAAGAGGAGGAATCCCGAATGAATGTATTGATTATTGATGACCAACCCGATGTTGTCGCCGGTATTCATTCCGGCATCAACTGGGATGCGCTTTCCATCCGACAGGTTTTCTGTGCTAACGACATTATCCGTGCGCGTGAAATTCTTTCAAACAATTCCGTGGATATCATGCTCTGCGATATCGAAATGCCGCTCGGCAGCGGTCTTGAACTTTATGAATGGGTTGCGGAGCATTTTCCAGAAATCAAATGTATTTTTCTCACCTCACATGAAGATTTTT
>OIWL01001629.1_pt1 | contig 22664 bp, 29 predicted proteins | sample 1587561 | NCBI WGS metagenome assembly OIWL01 (sample SAMEA3888903, study PRJEB22519) | human gut metagenome | biome: human gut; feature: human-associated habitat; material: faeces | place: Denmark | collected 2010 | reverse complement strand
AGCGTATCGTATCTCCCGATTTTCATACACTCACAGATTTTTGAACGATTTTGCCGCACCCACTCTTTTCCTAATTCATCGTGACTCGGTTTCTTTTCGTCCTCATCAAATTTTGCGACATCATGAATGCACGCCGCTGCAACTGCTAATCGAATATCCTCTGACGGCCATTGAGCCTTTTGGGTCAATTCCTGCGTTTTCTTCATTACACGCACTACATGCTTTGCGCGAGCTTTTTTCTGCTTTTTCGATACATTCTTGTTTTGACCGTAGTGTGCAATGACCAAATTATATAGTGCTTGAAATTCCTTTAATTTTTTTGGCAAAGTTCTAAATCCCATGATATTCATCTTCTCTTAGGAGTATTTTGTATCTTCATTATACCCTCCCCTTATCTTCAGCACAAGAAAAATCCCCTCCAAGGCCAGCATATATTGCTGACCCCAGAGGGGTTTCGCTTTACTTCATAGCTGCCGCCAGCTTCTTCACGAGCTGTTCGCCGTATTTGTATGCGAGCAGATACTCGATGGTCTTTTCCTCCAGGCCGGCCTTGGTCTGGATTTTTTCGATTGCAGCCTGTACTTCCGGGTCCTGCGGCTTGGTCGGCTCAGCAGGCTTGTCGGTCGAAGTGTCATACTTAATGCCCAGCGTATCGAGGATACCCTTGGCGTATGCGATGCCGAACTCCTGCTGCTTTTCCTTGGTGCCCGCCTGTGCTGCATCAGCCTTGGTGTCAACGAATACACCCTCGCAGATGACCGCTGGGCACTTGGTGTCGCGCACGAAAGCGTAGTAATCGCCACGCTGGCCCTGTCTGGTCTTGCAGCCGCGGCTGTTCTGGCCGATCTTGATAACCTGCTTCTCAATATTCTGCGCGAGGACCTTGCCAGTGCCGCCGTTCAGAGTGTGATATACCTCAAAGCCGTCACCGCCGCCGGAGTTGTTGTGCACGTCGATAGCAAGATCCGGGTTGTACGCATTGCACTCGCGCACTTCCTCATTGATGGGGTCCTCCTCGTCCTTGGTGCGGCTCATGCGCACCTCAACGCCGTGCGCGGTCAGATAATCACGGCACGCCAACGCCATCGCGAGGTTTGCTTCCTTTTCGACGATATAGCCGACCGCACCGCTGTCGCTGCCGCCATGGCCGACACCGATAAATACCTTCTTGCTCATCTTGTTCTCCTCCTTCGGAACAGCTGTCTTATTTTTACGCTTAATGCAGACTACGCTGCACACCGGTCTGCCGTTCGTACCCTCTTTTTCCGGTGCGAACAGGTAGCCGTCCGACACGCGATACATGCCGGTGCTGCCGCCTGCGTCCTGTACGAGCAGCAGCTTGACGTCGTAGTGATCGCGGACGTACTGCGCAACTTCCAGCTCGGTGTGACTGGCCGAAGTCTGCACATGGATATACCGGCCGTCTGTCAGCAGGCCGCACATATTACGGCTGCGCCGGTCAGACTTGCCGAGAGATCCGTTCACCTTGCCGTCCTTGATCGCCAGCTTCCAGCCAGAAACAACATTCTCTGAGCCGAGGCTCAGCCGCTCAGCTGTACCGCCATAGCCGCACTCTTTGCCCTTGGCCTTGAGGTACTGCAAGGTTCGGCCCTTGATAACGCCGTAGCGGTCGCTGCCGCTGCCGGTCATGTTGAACAGTGCGAGGTTGTAAACGATGTCCGCGCCCTCGTCTGCCGCCCACTGCCGGAGCGTCTTGGCGGGTTTGGATTTCGCCGCATACGGCGCTGCTGCGAACCAGATGTCATACAGCTTGCGGTCGTAAATATCGCAGCGAATACTCATGCTGTATTCTCCTTTCATCTACTTGAAAGAAACTTTCAAGTCCATTTTACTCCGCTGAGGGCGCAGTGTAGCCCTTTGCCCGTGCGCTATCAGAAATGCCGGAAGTGGTCGGGTCATTCAGCGCACTCCAGATATTGCTTGCCACCAGAAACAGGCAGTACGGATTGCTGAACGCGCCGGTAATAACGTTCCACAGCCCTGCCCAGGTAGTCATATCCGCAGCGGTCAGACCGCTGTACGCCAGCACGGTCGCCAGCGCGCCGGTCAGCACCTGCACCCAGAATACCGGGTTCTTCAGACGAATTTTCCAGTTCATAAAAAGCCTTCCTTCCTCAGTTCAAACCAAGCTGCTGCGCGATATAGCCGATGAAAATGCCGACGAGCGCCGTCGCGCCGTAGGCCACGATCTTGCGCCACATCGCGCCGTCGCGGTCCTCGAGCGTCTCCAGTCGCCTGCCCTGCTTCTCCTGCTCTTTCACCATGCTCTCGATACTGGAAGCCAACTGGCTGCCCGAGGCGGTCAGCTGGTTGAGCTCGCGCATATTGTCCTCCAGCAGCTCAATGCGCTTATCCTGCCGACGATTTTCTTCCTCGAGCCGTCGGCGAAACTCTTCGTGCTCGGCACGAGTGATGGAACCGTCCATTTACATTCCTTTCCGGGCTGTTGCCCTATCGCAAGTGTAAAAATCCCGGTGGATTACTTGTTGTAGTCATCGCCGGTGATTTCTTTGTACTGCTCGACGGTGATTTTCTTCTTCACCACCGCGTTGCCGACCATCTTCCCTGTCCAGAGACTGGCGTCATAATACTTCTTGATCTTCTCAAACCAGTTCATTACTCACCCTCCATATCCGTGTCGGTCATCATGGCAACGTAGTCCACCTGGGACGCAAGTGCTTCGTTGCTGACTTTCAGCTCCTCGACCATAGTGGTCAGCTGCGAGATCGCCTGCGCAGTCGTGTCATCGGCCGCCGTGGTGCAAGCGACGGTGTAGGTCTGCTTGTCCTTGTCGTAGGTGATGGCACGCAGCGCATAGCCGCCGTGCGCCTCAACCAGATCGCCGTCATCGGTGCGGACCTCGACCAGAGCGGTGTTCAAGTTGGACACCGCATCAAACGTGGTTTCGGTCAGCGTCAACGTCAGGCTGTCGCCCTGGCACTGATAGTCCAGCGCCTTGATTCCGTTGATTTTCATGTGTGCTCCTTTCCGCGGCTTAGTTTGCCGCAACGTATTTATTGTACTGATGCTTTATTGTTTCGTCCGACATCTCCGCATAGATCTGCGTCGTCGATACGTCCTCATGCCCCAGCAATTTCTGAATAACAGTGACGTCCATGCCGCCGTTGAGCGCGTGCGTCGCAAAGGTATGGCGGAGCAGGTGCGGGTGGACGTGCTTTTCCAGTCCTGCCCTCTCGCTGATCGCGCGGATAATACGCTGAATGGCACGCGGCTTGAGCGGGTCGTAGGGCGATTTGCTGGAAACAAACAGGCCGTCGCCGCCCTTGCGCTGAACAATGTACTCCTGCACCATCAGCCGCGCACGAACCGAGAAGTACACCACACGATCCTTATCGCCCTTGCCGGTGACGCGCACCGTGCGGCCGATGAGGTCAAGATCGGACACGTTAAGCTGTGCGACCTCACTCAATCGGCAGCCGGAGGATACCAGAAACTCGACCAGTGCCTTTTCGCGGTAGCCCTGGCAGGCGTCGCGCAGGCGTTCCAGTTCTTCGACGGTCAGAGCCTGGCGGGCACCCTTCTTGTCCAATTTTAAGGACTTTATCTTTGCCATGGGATTCTTCTTAATGCGTTCCTCAGTGTGAAGCCACCCGAAAAACGCCCGCAGTGTGTTGATATGCGTTTGCAGACTGGTTTCGGCAAGATGCCGGTTCTCCGCAAGGTACCCGATATAGCCGCGGATGTCGTCGGTCGTTACCTTGGCAGCGCTCTTGTTCACCCTGGCGGCAAAAATTTCGAGGTTGTACTTGTAGTTCTTCAAGGTCCTTTCCGACAGCCCGTCAATGCGTTTTGCACCGAGATAATACTTGATTCTCCGGTTCAAATCGCTGCGCTGCTCGTCGCTGTCTTTGATGATAATGTAGTCCTTGAGGATTGCCGGCACCGCCTCGGCGGTGATTGGCGTACCGCCCGGAAATGTTGCGCAAATCCGCTGTGCAAGCTCTGTTTTTGCGTTCAAAGGCTCGTGCCCCTTTCGATTTTTGATGTATAGTCATTATACACCAAGCCTCAAAAAACGGGCACTTTACGACGCATTAGACCGCTATGGCGGCAATTGCGTCGTCCTCGACCGCTATGGCGGCGATTGCAGCGTCGAGTATAGCTTTGAGCGCTATTGCTGCCAGCACAACGGCTTTAGACGCAATTTATGCAAAGAAAAAACGCATGAGCGGTGCCAGCGCAAGCCTGTCCGGCAAGTTTATTATTCTTCAGATTAGCAACGATAATGCTTTCGATACGTCTCAGTACGGATATGCCACCCTGTCCGATGGCAGCAAGCCGAAGTGGGATAGCTATAAGGGTAAATATGCTTACTTTAAGCAGTACAAAAAGATTGCTACCTACATGAAGAATGATACTGATAGAGATGATTGGATCGACTATTTTCAGTGCTGAGCAAGGACGCATTAACATTCTAAGACGTACCATCCAGCCATATGTAGGCGCTTATGAGCCTGTTTTAGCCGGATGCTACGCCTGAATGCCGTAAAACAACCGAGAAAGCCGGTTAATATGGCATTATTTTCGAGGTTACGTTCGCATTAGAATGTTAATGCGTAGCTAAAAGCGGACCGTTTTCCTATTAACAAGGGATGTAAACTACCTGCGAATAGTTGACATTGTCGTTCAGCGAGCCTGTGTATTCACCATAGCAAACAATACTGGTTGCAAACCTATTGATAGCGCGAGCCGATGCGTTACAGGTTGCCCGGTACGAGGATGAACCAAGCAAAAATGTGGAGATATTCCCGTAGTAGCTGGTATTGCTGGAGGTACCAAATTTAACAGAAATAATGAACGCCCGACCGGATCTGACGTTTCTTTTATTATTGGTGTGTCCATACCCACCGGAGTCAGTTACTTTTAGTGGGCTACTAATTAGCGCAGAAACCGCTGTGCTGCTGGCTTCGATAGCCGTTGCGGCCGTTTTAGACGAAGCCACAGCCGCCATAGCGGTCTGAGATGCCGCTACTGCGGACATGGCAGCCGACGACGATACCACAGCATTGAGCGCTGTACTGTTTGCGATGATCGCCGCCATAGCGGTCGAGGACGACGCAATTGCCGCCATAGCGGTCGAGGACGACGCTACGGCCGTCATGTCGGCATAGTCCGCCGGATTCAAACCGGCCAGCTTCACCGTGGCCTTGCCCATAACTGCGCTCGAGGCTCCCGTGAGGGTGGACCAGGCTGTTTCGTTTGCCTTGACAGCTTCAACCGCAACCGCGCTCTCGTAGACTGCGGCCACAGCCACATAGGACGAAGCTACCGCGTTCATCGCTACATGAGAAGTCAACACCGTATTGAACGCTGCGGTGTTTGCAATGACCGCCGTCATAGCAGTTTCGCTTGCAGCTACCGCGTTCATCGCAGCCTGAGAGGTTACAACAGCATTAAGCGCCGTCGCGTTGCCGACGACAGCCGCCATTGCAGTCTCACTTGCAGCCACGGCAGTCATCGCGGTTTCGCTTGCGGCAACCGCCGCAATGCCCGTGTAGGCAGCACAGCTCTGTCCCGCCAGAGTTGCGATCCATTTCCCGGCGCTTACCGTGCCGGCACCTGCGGCGCGAGACATAACCGGATCGTGCAGGATTTCCAGACAGCGGACGCTGTCCGAATACATCGCGTCCTGGCTTTCCGCGCCTGCCTCGTAAATGCTTCCGAGAAACGTCTGTACCGCATCGTCGATATACGGCGAGGCAGCAAGCAGCGCATACAGCTCCTGTGCGTTCTTGTCCGGTGTTTCCGGCTCGTACCCGAGCACGACAGCAACGCCGCCTGCATTGCTCACAAACGCCTGTGCCTGTGCCCTGCTGGCAAGGATAGTGCGCAGGCGGTGTACGCCTTTTCGGTAGTTATCCTTAAACTCATGCGAGTAATAGCTGAAATCCTGCTGAATCTTCTTGAGCATTACTCGTCACCTCCAAACTCAATAGCGATATAATCCATTTCGATCTTCTCGTCCGTTGTAACTGTGCCGTATGTCGGCAGCGTGATTACCGGCAGCGTCACGCCGGAAACATAGGTGACCTTGCTGTGACTGGGCGAAGTGCCCGTATCCGAGCCGATATAGCCGGTAGCGGTAGTAACTGTGCCCTCTGTCACGCTGCCGTCCTGCAGCTGCGGCTTGCGCACGCAGTACAGGAATCCTTCCTTGCTCACGTTCTTAATCTCGCAAAAACCGCTGAATTCCTTCGGCATCACCGTCACAACCGGTACACCCTCAAACGGATGGCGGAACTTGAACGTGTTCCAGCCCGCACCGGCGTTGATAAAGCGGCCGGTCTCCATTGTGTAATCGTCCAGTTCGTTGGTGCTGCGCGCCGGTTCTGCCGCTTCGATCATGTCAAGCACATCCTGCGCCAGTCGATCGGCGGTCACGGCCTGCAGCGCCAGCTTGATGGTGGTCACGCCGTAGTCCGGGATAACGCCCGCCGTTACATCGTCGATCTGTCTGCGGATTTCCTCGAGCGCGGCCTGTACCGTCCCGCTCGTCACGCCCTTGAACGGCGTAATGCCGACCCTGCCCGCGCCCTCGGCGGATTTTACAGCATTGATATACCGCACAAGGTTAGCCTGCAGCTGCTCGAGCGCGGCCTGCACGGTGTTTGCGTTCACGCCGTCGAACGGCGTCATGCCGACGTTTTCCGCGCCGTTCGCCTTTACCTCTCTGCGGTAGTCCTCAAGGTTCTTCTGGATGCTCTGCAGCTGCTCCTGCACCGTGCCGCCGGTCACATTGGTAAACTCGGTCGCGCCGATCTGTCCGGCGCTGTTTGCGGCCTGCAATGCCTCGATCAGCTTGTTCAGCCTCTCGATAATAAGCAGCGGCAGCAGATCGAAAACCTTCTTGTTTTCCTCAGCCGAGCCGGTCAGCGCGTCCGGCTGGCTCTGCACGCCGGTCTCTGCCGCCTTTTCGGCCGAAATTTTGCTTTCATCAAACGTCATGTCCTCACCTCACTGTCTCTTTGCGTACTTAGCGATAAAGTACCGAATGACAACCTCGTGTACACCGAAGCCCTCGTCCACTGTGTCGGACTGCAGAATGACCTGAATCGCCTTCCAGCCCTTTCGTTTGAAAAGAAACGGGATAATAGAGTTGACCACCGTTCCGAACGGAAACCGTTCAAAGCTGATATAATGAAAATTCAGCCGATCCGCTGTCACGCGTTTCATGAGCGTTCCGTGGTCGGTTTCGAGTCTTACCCAAATCTCAACCGCACTGCGCGTGTAAGCTTTAAGGTGTACGCCGCTGCCGCGCTTGGGCATAGTTTTCAGTATCATCGGCGTGTTCGAGCTTGGTAGCCCACTCGGTGTGAATGGCCGCGCCGTCGTCCGAGAACGCGTTCATCATAATATCATTGTTCTCGTCTACCAGATCGTCATTAAACCGGCAAACTCTGCCGTCCTCAGTGCCGAAATACAGCGCCTGTTCGTGTGAACAGAGCACCTTTGCGGGCACGTTCGTCCAGAAGTACCATTCATAGCCGTTGTCGCTTTTGTCCTGATTGCCGTCTGCCACATACGCGCAGCCGTCTATCACAAGCACATACCAGCCGCGCCAGCAGGCGGCTACAGCGTCCGCCAGTCTGCGCTCCTTGCACAGCTTCGGATTGACGCGGCGGCTTCGGCAGAATAACTGTCGCACCTGCATGTTGTTGTAGTAGGTCGTGGTCGGGGCATATACGCCACGCGGCGAGAGATACAGCGGATCGTCGTTGAGGTTCGCCGAGGAATACTTGGCAATCGCGCCGTAACCCGGCACGCCCTCTTTCAGCGGAAAGGTTGCCACATTGTTCAGCATTGCTCCCGAGTGGTGCCAGATCGTGCCCTCCTGCCGGTTGTCCTTCTTGATGAGCAACAACTCGCCCTGCGCCTTGAGATAGCACATAATCGGAAAATCGCTCGAACCCACCACGCTGTAATTGATATCCGGAAAATACGTCGGGTCAGACAGGCCGGAAAACCACTCCATAGCCGCGTTCTCCTTGTTGCCGGAAACAAAAACACGGTTGCTGCTGCCGTCCATGCCGTAAATGGCAAAGATGGTGCAGCCGAGGATCTTCTTCCGGTCCTCGGTGGTCTTGGCAAACTTCACCTCAAAATTGGAGATACCGGCGTTCGCCGGCCCGCTCGGCGCGGTCTCAAACGTCACCGTGCCCTTTTCTGCATCGTAGCTTTTCACCGGTATTGCACTGCCGTTCAGATAGGCGGCGGTCGGCGTGCAGTCCTTGTCAATGCCGGTCACGTCCAGCTGATAGGTCGTGCTCGTGCCGTCTCCGATAAAGCGGTTCTTTCGCCATTTGCTCAGCATGTTCACATTCTCGTAGGTCTCGCCGCCGCCTGTTGCTTTGCGCTGATAGCTGGTCAGCGGACAATAGGCGTTGTCGTCTGTCGCGTGTACGGCGGTTTTGCCGTCATAAACAACGTAGTGCTCGCCGGTCAGGATAAACAGCTTGCCGTGCATATAAAAGCCCTGGCTGCGGCCGCCGCTGTTCAGCTTGTCGAGCAGCTCCTTGCGGCTGTTCTGCACTTCCTTGTAATCCGCATCGAGCTTTACGGCATACAGCTTGCTGCCTGCATGGACGATGAGCGTCAGGTTTTCCTCGTCATTGTCGTTCTCGTACGGAAAAATTCCGGCGACAGGTACGGTCTTGCCGTCCGCATCGGTAAACCGCAGCAGCGTGCGCCAGCCATAGCGCCGCTCAGGGAAGCCGCCCTCATCTGCGATAACGTTCACCGCACGCGGACTTCTGCCGTCGTCGATCTGGGTCTCATCCGTGGAGTAATCCAAACCGCGAAAGCGCTTATAATGCTTGGTGCCTTCCTCGGATTCCGTAAAATCCGGCACCGTAACCTTACGCGGCATAGTTACTCCTCCCCGTAATCCGGCACAGCGGGCGCAGCGTCCTCCAGAGCCGAAACAAACTCATTCCGGAACATCACGCTTTCCGCCTTGCGGTTCTCATCGTCGAACAGCAGTGCCGCAGCAAGTCCCCACGGCAGCGCAACACGCGTGATCCGGTCGTCCCAGTCGAGAACAGTCTCGTCGATGGCACTGATCTCCGGCACGCTCGTCAGCTCCTCGTCACCGCGCTGTGCGCGGATGGCGTTCTCGTACGGTAACGCCTCCACAAGCAGGCTGTCCAGCAGCGTCGGCGAGTAGCTGTCGAAATCGACGTCCGTGCCGGGCGCTTCAATGATTTTCGCCAGTGCCAGCGTGTAAATGCGTTTAATAGTCGTCGCCACGCTCTCACCTCCTAACAAACAGAGGGCGGGCAGCCGCCCGCCCTCCTGGGTCTTTACTTATCCGTAGCCTCAGCAATATCCGAGGTCAGCTTGCCGTCTGCGCCGAACGCCACGACCTTGATGGTCTCGCCGGCCTTGGTGGAAACCGTGCCGCCGGTTGCGACCTGCTTGCGGTTCATGGAGAAGCGCGGGTCCGAGCCGTCGAGGGTGTACCAGATCTCGTCCGCGTCCGCCGCAGTCACGGTCGCGGAGTGAGATGCAATAGACACGCTGCACGCCTGGCGGCTTGCCGCCTTTGCGACAACGACGACCGCCTCAGCCTTGGACGCGAGGACGAACAGATCGTAGGTCTGACGGCCCTCGATGACCGCGCCGGACACGCCGACCGGGTCGTTGTGGATCTTGGTATCGTTGATGCGGTACGGGAACGCGACAGCCGAGGTGTGCATCGCGATCATGTAAACGTCCGCCGGGAACATGTTCGAGGGAACGGTCACGACCGTGAAGCCCGCGATCTGACCGCAGGTGCCGGTGGGCAGCTGCTTGCCGGCGAGCGAGTCAAGACCGCTCCACTCGTCCGACATGATGATCTTCTGTCTGTCCTTCGCGCGGATGAACAGCACGCGGCCGCTTTCCGGAACGAGGTTCTCGTCCATGTGGGCGGCGGCGTCGTAGACCATGGAAACAATGGTGCTCTTGGCCGGCTCGGCGGTCACGCCGTTGATGTGGCCGAGCTTCGCGAGCTGCGAGAAGCCGTACTTGTCGCCGGTCGGGACGCACTGCTCTGCGATCTCCTGACGCAGCCACTGAGCGGACTTGTTGGAGATGGCCTGTTCGCTCTCGTCGCCCTTGTCGACGACGCCGTTGAACGCCTTGTCCTGGGTCATGATGTACTCGTTTACGATATCCTGAACGTCCTTCAGTTCGCCGTAGCGCGAAGTACCACTGCGGTTGTAGTCGACAACAGGATTGGTCTTCAGCATGTAGACGCGGCAGCTCTTCGCGCCGGTCATCTCGACGTTCGCCTTGCAGTGCGGACGCAGGAAAGAGGAATGGGTATACAGCTTCTCAATCGCGGAAGCGTATTTTGCGGTAAGGTTGATAGCCATAAAGCGTTTTCACTCCTTTTAGAGTCCGAGTCCCAGAAGGCCGCGCAGGAACGGGTCCGAGGTGTCGCCCTCGCTGCCGCCCACGCTGCCGGGGCTCATCTGTCTGTTCTGATTGTTCTTCTTTTCGATCTCGATCTGCTGCTGCGCCTGTTCGCTCATATAGCGCCAGTACGCGGCAACGGGCGTCATGCCCTCGTTGTTCACAAGCTCCATCACGCGCGGCGGCACGTCCTCCGGACGGTGGACATTTGCGATTGTCTCGTATTCGTCCCACGCCTTGATATTGGCCTCCTGCCGTGCCTGTTCAACGGTCTGATCAATTCTCTGCTGCATGGCGGAAAGCTCCGCCCGCTGCTGTTCGGCAGCCTGTGCTTCGGCTGCCCGCCGGGAAGCCATGCGGCCCTCGGCGATTGCTTTGAGCGCCGCATCCGGGGTATCCGGAAACTCAGCGCGGCAATGCTCCATCTCAGCTGAGAGCAGCTGCTCATTGCGTGCGCCCTCAAGCTGTTCCAGGTACTGCTGCCGGTTCATGCCGGCGGCCTCGGCGTACTGATCCAGTACGCGCATTTCCCGCTCGGCCTTGCGGTCGTAATTCATGCCCTTCTGGAGCAGTTCGACCGGGTTCGCGCCGAGTGCACCGGTCAGCGCCTGCACTGCGTCTGCCGGCAGCAGGATCTGCTGTCCGTTGAAGACGAGCGGCACGGTCTGCACCGGCTGTTCCACCGCCTCCGGCGGTACTTCGCCGCCCTCTGGCGGCTGATTCTCCGGTTCTTCCTGCTGCTCTTCGGTGCGCTGGTCTTCCGCACCGTCCTGCACGGTCTCCTCCTCGCCCTCGGCAGCGGCCTGCTGGTTTTCCAGACCGTTTTCTCCCGTCAGGCTTTCGAGGAAAGCGTCGCCGTTAAAACCGTCCATGTCCGCGCCGGTGTCGGATGTATTGCCGTCCTCGGCAAAATACTGTAAACCGATACCCCCGCGAATCTCGCTTCCGTCCATGTGATTGCTGGTCTTCCAATCCATTTAGACAATCCTCCTATATGCAAAAGACTTTCGTCTCATTGCCGTGTGTTTATCGTGTGTTTATCGTGCGTTCCTGCACTCCGGCGGACGCACCGCCGTTCCGTAAGCAGTGCACCCACCCGTTTTCATAACGCTACATCAAAAGAGGTGAACCCGGACGAGGGTGATATGGCAAAAACGCCCACGCCCGCCGCAGTGCAGGAAAAGAGATCGTGTCCGAGACTCTGACGGGCAGGCAAGGAAAAAATGAACTCAGAAACCTTGCCGCCGCCATACAATAGAAAGGAGAAAATAGGTATGGCCGTTCCCTGGGTAAAGCAGGCTCGGTCGTTGGGCATTACTGCCCGTCACAGTCTCGGACTCAGTTGTATTCCGGCGCTCGGACGGATGCCCTCGACCCGAACGAGGGTGCCCGCCATCGAAAGAAATAAGGGGAATCAATGGGCGGGTGAGGTCAGCTCCCGCCCGTCCGAACGCCGGAACAGGGGTGTTAATATCTCGTGGGGTCCTCTGCATTCACGCAGCAGCCGCCCTCAGCACTCTCCAAATCATGCAAAAGACTTTTAATGCAGAAACCGAGGTCAATTCCCTCGTACTCTGCGCGAACTTCCATCGCGTGCAGATAATTACCCATGTGATGAATCTGTGCGACCAGCACATTAAGCGGACAGTCCGGCGTAAAATCCAGATTGTGAGCTTCTGCTTTAATAAGCATCTTGTGCAGCTTATTATAGCGGATCTTTGTTTCCAGATACTCACCGAGGAAACGATCCTTATAGTCCGTGCTCTCCGTCAGAGGCGCTACATCTTTCAACGCCAAATCTTCAAAAGTTTTCATGCCGTACCTCCTATTTATCAGTCCACGGTTTGAAATCTACAATCTTTTGGAGCAATCCATCCGCCTGTCCGTCAAAACAAATTGCACGATCGTCAACGTACGCAACAGCAGGCGGCTTTTCCTTCATTACAGCATCTACCTCAATGCCGTTCTGTTTCAGATATGCCTTCACCGCATCCATGCCATCCTGCGTGTCGCAGCGAGTAGAAACAACGACAACGCGGTAAATCTGCCGCATTTTATAAATTTCCTCGCGGATACCAGGCACAGGCGGATCCGGAATGCAGGTCTTACCCCGCCAGCCAGAGGAATAACTATGAATAACACCATCGAAATCCAAAACAACTGTGTACTTCATATTCTCACCTCAAAACCGAAAATTCCGGTCCGTAACCTTAGTAAACTTTGCCTTCTGCGTGTTCAGCTCCTGCTGCATCGCGTCAAACATGGCCTCAACCTGTTTCTCGGTGTACTCATACGAGCTGGCCGCCAGATGGCCGATCATGCTGATAGCCTTGCACGCACGGTTCACGCGCGGCTCAGCCAGTCGCACGAAGCGCTCAGCCTTGCTCTCGTTTACGTTATCCATTCATTAAACCTCCCTGCTGTAATGCCTGCTGCATGCTCGCCTGCTGCTGCACGCGCTTTGCAGCCTCCACAAGTCCTTCCTGATCCTTAACCGAGCCTTCCGGCATGCGGCTGAGGAACTCAACCATATTCGGCATAACACCCGCCGTCTGCAGATTGTTAAGCGTAGATACCTGCAGAATCCTCGACCAGTAGCTTGCCTCACCAATGTGAATATTGAGATCCAGCGCCTCCACCGGAATCGCGCCGAAGTCGAACATCTCCACGCGGGTCTGCTCCTGCGTGTCACCGGTTTCCGGGTCTGTCGCCTCGTCCGTGATCTTGACCTGACGCATGCCGTAATAGGCATGCATCATGTCGATGAGTACCCGCTCGTAGTCCTCGACAAACTGATAATATGCGATCTTGGTCAGCGCAAGCGGCGCAGCGTTCGCGGTCTGCACCGCTACGATCGCACTGCTATTCTCCGGATTCTTTACGTTGCCGAGGGCCGCGTCATTGGCACCGGCCACACTCTTGAGTGCGTCCGTCATGGTGGACGTAATGCCCGTGGCCTCGGTCGGAATCGGCATCGAGCCTGCAACGCCGGTCAGCGCATCCTTCACATCTCCGGTAACACCGATAGAAGTCGCATCCGGGTCCCACCCCTTGGGGAATTTGTTCCGGTTGTACACCAGTTTGGGCATCGCATTGTTTCGCAGCATGAGCGCAAGCGCCGTCCACTGCTTGTTGATCTCAATCTGCGTGTTGATGAGCGGTTTGATCTCCATCACGCCGTGATAGCAGTTCTTTCTCGGCTTCCAGCTGAGATACGCCACCGGATACAGCGTCATTTCGGTTGCCACATCCTGCTCGATCATAACACGACCGCAGGAGCGGCAGTAGTGTACTCTACCGTCCTCGGATTTCCAAAACCGAACCAGTTCGTTTCCGAGGCTGTCGCTATTGTTCTGCTCATCATCACCCTTGTACAGGCCGTCGGACTCGCCCTCAATGGTCTCCCATTCCTTGCAGCCGAGCCGCTTCGCGTCCTTGCGGATTTCGGAAACCGGACGGCGGCGCACAATGATAAGGTACGGCTGCTCCTGCACGTTGGAATTGCTCGGATTGCCGAACAGAATGTTCGTGTTCATCACCTGTTCGGCGCAGATTTCACCCTGCACCCCGCCGAGGCCGGAAGCCTTACTTGCATCAAAGTAAAAGTACAGCGCCGCATCGCCATCCACGCAGGCGTCGCGCAGCACCATGTGGTGCTTACTTTTCAGTTTTGTTCGCTCAACCACACGATCAATGCTCTGCTCAAGGATTTTCGCCGCATACTCTGCCTGTTCATCAGGCAAAAACGGCTCAACCTCCTGATCCACATCGTTCGAGACGATCTGCGCCACCTTGTAATGCACGATCGGGTCGAGCACGTTCATCGTGATCGGACGCAGGTTCTTGCTCTTGAGCCCTTCCCACTGCTTTCCCTCCACAAAGTTCTCGCACTGCTTGACGTCCTCGTACAGGCCCAGCCCGGTGTTGTACTGTACGCCCTTCTCATACTCGGCCTGCACCCTGTCAGCCGTGAGCGTGGTTTTCTGCTCATTCATCGCTCAAATCCTCCTGCCCGTGGGCGGTGCCGTCATAGCGCAGCAGATTGTTCACCTCACGCATAATGCGGCCCTCGGTACTCAGCCGGAACGCCTGTTCCTTGTGGAATTCCTCTTTCCAGTGCTTTGCGGTCTCCCGCTCGGTGTTCAGCGCCTCGTTCAGCTTACCGTTCTCCTGCTTGAGACCGTCAGCCGCGTTGCGGGCGCTCCACATCGCGCTGATTGCCGCGTCGTGTGCATCCTTGGTGGAGTCGAGTTCTGCCTGCAGCTCCTTGTACTTCTTCCGTTCGGTCTGCAGCTCCTGCCGCAGACGGCAGGCCGTGTCCTCACTCTCCCGCAGAGCCTGCTCAACCTTAGTGCAGCGCTCCACAAGCTGTGCATGCACCAGTTTTTCCGCTCCGAGCCGCTGCTCGTTTGCCTGCGAGGCAAGCTGAAAAGATTCCGCCTCAAAGGTTTTCTTACGCAGATCCGCGCCCAAACGCTTGGCGTTTCGGGTCTGCACGGCCGCCAGAATGGCACACATCGCTGCAACAGCACTAATAGCTAAATACATTTCCCATTTCCTCCTCGGTAGTCAGTTCGTTGTACTCTCTGGGTTCGCTTGCCGCAATCGGACGGCCGGCCACAAAGTACCGCAGCATATCCGCCGGATGGGTGAACTCGTGCGGATCGTTTGCCACGTCGTCCGGGTGCTTCTCATCGTGCAGCAGCATCGGTAAACTCTTGATGGTCTGCGTGCAGTTGGAGAAGATCATCAAACTCGGCTTGCCGGTGTCCTTGCGTACCTTCAGATATTCCTTCAGGTCGAGCCAGCCGAGCACGCGGTCGTTTTTCGCTTTTTCCAGAAACACTCCGCATTCCGCAAAGCGGTCTGCCGCGCTGCGTCCGGTGTCCTGCCGCCGGTTCCAGAGGTCAGGCGGTGCGAAGGTGATCGCATCGCGTTCCACCTCGTCCGAGCGCTCCAATATGGCGTTCGCCGCGTCCGACAAAATCAGTCCGTCGTGACCTTCACCCAAATCCTTGCCCTCGCAGAATTCCTTGTACAGATACGCAGTGCCATGCTCATCCACGGCAAACCAGCCGACGGCCAGCATGTCAAAGCCGTAGTCAAGCGCCTTGTATCTCTGCCAGTGCTCCGGGATGGGGAACGCCTCGCAGACATGCGTCTCGCGCCGGAACTCGGGGAAATACTGTCCCTCGAACACATCCCAGTCTCCGAAAAGCATCGCCCGCTTGCGGTCCTCGGGCAGATTTTCGAGCGACTGAACATAGTTAGGTGAGTTTTTGACAAGCCACGGATTATCATAGACCGTGGCCTGAATGAACGTATAGTCCTCTGCTCGTTCCTGCTTAACATACTCGCGGTCGATAAAAAGCCGCTTGAACCAGGCATGACCAACGCCGCCCGGGTTGCAAGTCAGGTACATTCTCGGCGGAAAGAACTCCCGCATCTGACCGGATGAGCGGTTGCTCTCGGTCATTGTTGTAAAAACGTTCTCGGGGAAAAGCGTACACTCCTCCAGAAAGATAACATCATACGCCTGGCCTTGGTACTGGAGTAAGTCACTGTCGTTCCGGCAATAGCCAAACTTGAGCCGTGAGCCGTTCGGAAACTCAAACGCCTTGTCTGCGCTCTTGTACTCCGCAATGCCTTTCAGCTCCCGCATAGCCGGAATAATGTGGTTTTCCCGCAGCTCCGGATACGTCCGGCGCATAAACAGAATCTGAATACCGTCATACCGTAAACACAGCATGTTCGCCTTGAGTCGTGCAACAAAGCTCTTGCCGCCGCCTCGTGAGCCGCCATACGCCGTGTAATGGGACCGGCTTTTCATAAATTCAACCTGTTTGGGATACGGTTTCGGAATCACAAAGCTGTTCATTCTGCCAGTTCCTCCGCACCTTCCACAAACGTGATCTGCACGCCGGTGCTGTCCTTCTCGCCGAGGTGCTGCTCAAGCGTTTCCTGTCTTGCCGCAACATCCTTCATGGTTCCGGCCAGCTCGCGCAGGCCGACACCGGTGTAATCGCTTACAACGTTTCTTAGACTTGCCACCTCGGCCTCACTCAGCGCGATCACGCCGTCCTTGGCAGCCTTTTCGAGCACCGCCAGACCGTCATTGATGGTCCGGGTGTCCTTCGCGGCGGCCGCGGCCTTGCGGTCGAGTGCACGCAGTACCTTGTCCCCGATCTTCTCGCACCGTGCGATCTGCTTTCTGCGGATTTCCCGCCGGGCAGCCACGCCGTCCTCGTCGCTCTCGTTCTGGGTGTGTACCCAGTCGGCAAGCGTTGATTTGGGAATGCGCAGCCGGCAGGCGGCATTTGTGATCGAGACGCCGCTCGCCACGAGCGCAAGCGCCTCGTCTTTAATTTTCTGATCGTACTTGCTCCCGCGCTGCTGCATCCAATCACCTCCCGCGCGTGTCTTGTTTTGCTGAGTACAAGTATAATCGGAAAAAACGGAAAAAACGGAAAACCTTCACCGGACTCTAAATTTACTCTCCCGCTTGCGCTCAGATTGCGCCCATGCGCTTGGGATTCTGGCAGACGCAAAAAGGGCGCGGATCAATCCACGCCCTGCTCCCGCACCATGCGGTAAAATGTGCTCTTTTTCAGTCCGAGCCGGTCCATCGCCTGCACGGCGGTGATGCTCCCACTTTTCCACAGCCCTGTTACTAACTCCCACTCGGTGGGCAACTCGGTCTTTTTCCTGCCGAGCAGTCTGCCCTGCTTTTTCGCCTCGGCGATACCCTCGGCCTGCCGCTGGCGGATGGTCAGTCGCTCCTGCTCGGCGATGCTGGCCAGCACCTCGATGAGGATGTTGTTGACCATCTCCACGATCCAGTCCTGTCCGTCCGGCAGGTCGATCTTGGTCGTTGGCAGGTCGAGGATCTTCACCCGCACACCGTCGGCGCGGAAGTGCCGCAGCTCCTCCATCACCTGCTCCTTGTTGCGCCCGAGCCGGTCGAGACTCTTTACGATGAGCGTGTCGCCGGGGCGGATGAGCCGCTCGCGGAGATACTGATAGCCGGTGCGGTCAAAGTCCTTGCCGCTCTCCTTGTCGGTGATGATGTCCCGCTCGTCCGTCACATACTGCCGCAGCGCCGCGATCTGCCGGTCGAGATTCTGCTCGCGCGTGCTGACCCGCGCATACCCATACACTTTTTCCATATAATTTCCTCCTTGTGCTGTAAACCGTGCCAAAAAGCCCATGCAGGGCACGGCACGTTCCGAAATTCAAAAGCATACCTTTTAGCACGCCATACCCACAAAAAAGCCGCCCGAAAACCGCCGTCCCGAAAGGTACACCTTTTGACACGGCTATTTCGACCATAATTTCCCGACCAGCTTCCTCGGCCCGCTCTCATCGGCATACCCCATCCGCCGGGCGCACTCGCTCCAGCTTTTGCCGTCCAGGTACCGCAGCCGCAGGGCGCGCCGGGTCATGGAGTCTGAAACGTTGTCGATCCACTGCCGCACCGTGTCGCGCTCATCCTGGCACTCGGCCTCAATGGCCTGCAGCCGATCCCGTGCCGCGTCCAGTGCATCCCGGCCAAACAGACAGCCAACGCCGTAAGTCTCCTCGATCCGCTTGTGGTGCCGAGCCTCCCGCGCAAACCGTTCTCTTTCTTCTTCCAGTTCACAGACCAGACTTTCAATCTGCCTCAATCTGTCTTTTGTCACCAGATACACCTCCTGCCGCATCGGCCTTCCGCCTTGCGCTCGTCACCGTTACGCGCTTCCGCGCGCTCCGTCCTTTGAGAGAGTACAAACAGTAATGTGATTACAATCTGTATTCATTCGTCCGAACCTCTCCGATAAACCGCAGGGGAATTGTTAGACCCCCTACAAGGCTGTCAGGCGGACCCGGCCGCCGATATCTTAAACTTTTCTTTGCCGTCTCCTGCGCAGCCGTTCCCACGGATCGGGAGCAGCCTTGCGCCGCTGTATCTGCCACCACGCGCCAAACGCCGCCTGGTTGTAAATGCGGCCGACCATAATCTCATACCGGCCGAACTCATTCGCGTTCTGCACATGTTCGATGACTTTCACGCCGGGCGGCACTTCGGCCTCCTCCTCCTCGCCCAGTCTGAGCCTTACCGGCTCTGCAGGCGGGATCAGATTGCGGCTGGTGGAGTACCGGCGGGCGCCCTTGCCCTTGTGGCTGTCCTCCTTGAGTAGATAGATGGCGGTGTCCTCGAAAAAGTCCGCACCCTCGCGCAGCGTGCGCACATCGGCCAGACCGGAAGCCCAGCACTCGCGCACCACCTCGGCCAGCTGCACGCCGTGCGCGCCGCTGATGATCAGGTGGTGATGCAGCCGCACCGGCTCACCGTCCATGTCGTGCTCCTCTGTTACTGCTATGTACTTGTATTTAAGGCCAATCTTTGCATACGCCTTTTTCATCTTCGCGTGGAATTTTTCGAGCGCCCGCGCCCTGGACGCCTCCGGCGCATACGTCAGGCACACAAACAGATCCCGACCGCTCACAAAATTGGCGTTGATTAGCTGCATCAGCCGCCATTTGCGCTGTCGCCGGTTGATCTCCTGCTTGGCCTTCTCGGTTGTCCGCCGTCTGCCCGCCCTCTGCCTGGGCGACATGCCCGGCATCGTGCCCATGGAGTATAAACACATCTGATAGAGCGCACCATTGCACTCCTGTTTTTGATATAACATAAAAATCCTCCGTCCATTTCGACTCATGCATCTGCAAATGAACATATAAAATGTAAAGTCGGATCAAGCCAGCCCTTCACGGGCTGGCTTTCTCTTTTCCGTTTTTCATCTTCCAAATCTTCCGCGCCTCAGCCACGAAAACCTTTCGGTAATCGCGCTCATACGCGCCAAACCCATAAGTAACCACAGCCGCCGTCATGCAGTTGATCAGCTCGTCCGCCGTCAAACCATGCTCAGCAGCATTCCGGATAAACTCACGCATTTCCGCATCCGGCGGTCTGCCGAAGCTCCGGCTGTAATGGGAATCAACCAGGTGTGCCGTCTCTGTCGGGCTGCGCTCCATCCTGAACACCACCCTCCACAATATCAAACAGCGTGTTCTCGTCGAGATCGCGCAGTTCAAGCTGACCGTCTACCTTGCGCAGTTTAAGCTGCTCGGCCACTGCGCCACTGACCTTATCCTTCTGGGTAATAGATGAGGTGCAGCTGTATGCAAAATAAGGCTGATCAACATCATGCGGCATGCCGTCCTCGTCGATAATCTCCTTGCGCGCAAGATCAATACTAACCTTGAGTGTCACCTCACCCTCGCACAGTCCCTGCCGCACCAGCGTAAACAGCACATCCTGCAGTTTGTCATCAAACAGATTGACAGCGCCGTTAAAGATTCCGCCGCGCAGGCTCATCTCGTGTCTCATTCGCCTGTTCCTCCTCTCTGATTCTCTTCAAGGTTTTCTGAATCCCCGCGTGCCGCGCCACCTTAAAATCAGTTTCCAGTCCAAACAGCTGGATGATCTGCTCAGTGACATTGACCACATCAGCCAGTTCTCCGGCAAGGTGTTCCAGTCTCGCAGTCAAATCTCGTTTCTTGCCGCCCAGCTCGTGATAGCTGAGCAGCATCAACACCTCACTTGCCGCGCTCGTAGCCTCGCCCAATTCTTCGATTAGCTTGCAAACCTGCTTTTCCTCGCCGTAATAATGGGCGATCTGCATCAGCTTTGCCGCTCTCTTTGCATTCATGTATCAGTTCCTCCTAATCAATCTTGAGTTTCCCGTAATAACGAATATCCATCCGGCTGACGTCCTCCGCCCGCAGCCGCAGCTTTTCAAAGGCGTAATCGTCGTCTACCTCTGCCCGCATTTTCGCAAGCTCGTCCGAGTTCTCCTGAAACGCCTCGAAAAACTTCTGCAGGCGCTCCGGACCGAAGCCGTAAGCATCGTGCAGGCTGACCGCCATCAGCCAGAGATACCGCTGCATGCTCTGCTCGACGTTCAAAAGCGCCGCCTCATCCATCGCCAGCTGCAAGCGATCCCGCCGCGTCTTGAGCACATCGGCGTAATTCATGCCCCGCGGCTTGCCTTTGCCTTTCTTCTTCACGCCAGACGATCCCCTTCCTTGCGCAGCCAGTCCGCAATCACCTTTGCGAACTTCTCGCGGGCGGCCTCATCAGTCTGATGCAGCTCCGCGAGCGCCTGCTCGAGTCGTTCGACCAGTCCGCGCACCTCGCCAAACAGAAAATTGACCTTGTGCGCCGCAGGATTTTTGACCTTGTCCAGCTTTTCCTCGGCAGCGCGGGCGCGTTCCTCTGCCGCCTTGGCCGCTTCGGCGTTCTCTGCGCGTACCTTGGAGCGGATTTCCTCCAATTCTTCCTCAGTCAGCTCCCGCACCTCCGCAGGCTGCTGCTCGATAGCGTCAAGCTGTTCCTGCAAATCTTCAATTTTCGCCTTAGCTTCGTCGCGTTCTTTCTCCGCCTGTTCCAGCTTTGGCCGCAGGATGTCGCACGCACTCTGGACACCCTCCAGCGTGCCCTCGGCGGTGATCTTCGCCATTTCAGCCTTTTCCGCTTCCGCCTTGGCCTCGTCCCGCTCCTTCACAAGCGCCGCAATTTCGCGGCTCGACATACTCGGCAGATCGTGCTCCTCGGCAAGCTCCTCGCGCTCCTCCTCGGCCATACCGAGCAGCGGCAGGATCTGCGAATAGGATAACTGTCCAAAGGCATCCGCCGCTGTCTTGCCGGTAAGCGATACCTGCCCGCCGCCGAACTCGCGTGCAATGCGCATGTAGTTCTGCGCGGTACTGGGCTTGTAGCCGAGCTTGTCCGTCAAGTACGCAGTCCACTCGCCCTGCGGCACCATCTGTTTAGCTTCTTCAAGCCGCGTGCCGATCTGGATAACGCTCTCAAGGAAAACCTTGCGTGCGTTGTCCCGGATCATCGTAATTTCGGCGGTTACGATCTCAATCGACCGTACCGCCACAACATTCTCGCTCATTTAAGCTGACCTCCTTATCATTTTCGTGACCTCGCGCAAATGGTCGAGGTACCGTTCCATGAACTCCGCCGCCTCCGGCGTGCGCTTGTGATTGCACGCGGCGTAGCACTGGCGGCACTTTAGCGTTGCCGGGTCAATCTCTACCGTGTGCCACGGTTTCCTCGGTTCGCTGCACCGGCGCAGCACCATGATGATGGTCATGCCGTCCGCGTGCCGGTCTGCATAGCCCGCCACGCAGTTGTGCATCTCCTCGCCCTCGCGCACGATCTCCTCGGCGCTGTCCACCGGCCGGATGAGCATACCCTTGTACCGCCAGCACATCCAGCCGAGCAGCCGCCGCCGGGTGCGGAATTTCGCGTTTTTCCCGCGGTTCGCCAGCCGCCGCTCGCGCTCACTCAGGCGCGCGTGCGCCTCATGCAGATCGTCCGGCAGCCGGTCGCCGTATACGCCCAGCCGCCGAAGCTGTTCCAGATAGTCTCGGTGCTCTATCAGCATCGTGCTGAGCGCTCTTTCCGCGCGCCGGGACTGCCGCTCAATGTACTTGCGCCACTGCCGGATTTCAATTCCGCAGTCCTGCACGATCTCGCACCAATCGACCGATACCGCCGCCAGCGCACTTGCAAATGCCGCGCTGGCCTTGTCCGGCCGAGCCGCACCGGCAAACTTCAAAGTGCGGTACATCAGCGCCGCCGCCAGCCCAAGGTTTTCCCGCCGGAACAGCCGGATGTCGGCCTTGTCCAGCCCGTGGAACAGCTTGTCCGGCGTTTTCGCCCGCAGATTAACGAGCATCCAAAACCGATGTCCCCCGCCGTTCTCGCGCTCCCGCAGCCAGTGCCCGAGGCCCATCTTCCAGAGGTATTCCGCCGCCGGATACTTGCAGTACAGCGCCAGATACCCCGGCAGATCCTGCAAAGCCGCGTATGCTCGTTCGAGCTGACTGTATTGCAGGCACGTTCCGCGCAGCTCCTGCTCACTCGGCAGTGCCCAGACGTTCGCCCGGCAGTTGCCGGCGAAGCCCGTCCAGCCCACGAAATTGCAGTTTTTCACCGGCTTCCAGTCGCCGCCGAAGTATTGCGAATATTTCCAGACCCACTTGCGCGCGCCGCCCTCGAAGAATACATACCTGGCATACTCATTTGCCGCGTACTTGCAATCGAGAAAATCCGGATTCATCCGCACCTGCAAGCTGGTCATCCAGACCGCACCGCGCTGTCCGCGCTGAAAAAAGTGGAACGCGAACGAGCTGCCCGCCAGTGTCTCGCGCCTGTCGTTTGCCGGCCAGCG
>OIWL01001627.1_pt1 | contig 22704 bp, 19 predicted proteins | sample 1587561 | NCBI WGS metagenome assembly OIWL01 (sample SAMEA3888903, study PRJEB22519) | human gut metagenome | biome: human gut; feature: human-associated habitat; material: faeces | place: Denmark | collected 2010 | reverse complement strand
TCGCTGTCTTCACTATGCCTATGCGCGGCTCATTGCTCGCGTAACTTTCCATTTAGTTACCGCACTCTACGCTGATGCGGTTGAAGATCGCCATGATCTCCTCGGTGTTGATGGTCTTCTTCTCTTCTCCGGCTTTGTCGAGGATGGCTTTTCCTTCGTGCATCATGATCAGGCGGTTACCGTATTCCACGGCATAGCGCAGATTGTGGGTGACCATAATAGTGGTCACTTTCTTCTCCTTTACGACCTGATCGGTGAGCTCCATGATGATCTCCGCAGTTTTGGGATCCAGCGCAGCGGTATGCTCATCCAGAATGAGGAAATCAATCGGTGTCATGGTAGCCATGAGCAGCGCCAGTGCCTGTCTCTGTCCTCCGGAGAGGGAGCCGACCTGCACACCCATCTTATCTTCCAGTCCCAGATTTAAGGGACGTAACATCTCGCGATACTCTTCCAGCTTTGCTTTATTCACACCACGTCCCAGGTTATAAGGCTTGCCCTTATTCTCCGCAATGGACATGTTCTCTAAAATCGTCATGCCGGGGCAGGTTCCCTTGGAAGGATCCTGATAGACTCTGCCGATCCGACGCTGACGAATATAATCCTTCTGTCTCGTAATATCTTCTCCGTGGATCAGGATCTTGCCGCTGTCCACCGCAATGCTTCCACAGATGATGTTCAGCATGGAAGTCTTACCGGAACCGTTGCTTCCTACAACGGATACGAATTCTCCGTCCTTTACCGTAAGGTTGAAATCCTTGAACAGGCACAGCTCGTTGACCGAACCGGGATTGTAATTCTTGTTGATATTGATAAGTTCTAGCATGCTTTCACCTTCTTTCTGTCCATGCTGACCACCAGAATGATCAGGAACAGGACTGCTGTGATCAGCTTGATGGCATTAGGGCTGATACCTGCGAACATGGCTACTGCCACACATGCCTTATACAGAATGGATCCCACCACAACACTGCTGGTCACACGGAAAAATGTTACCTTCTTGAACAGGCTGGTGCCGATGATAACGCTGGCCAGACCGATGACTACTGCACCGGTTCCGATGGAAATCTCAAAACTTCTCTGCTGCTGTGCATAGATACAACCGCTTAAGGATACCAGACCATTGGCAATGGACAGCCCCACAATCTTCACCAGTCCTTTATCCACACCGAGGCTGGTAACGATAGTATCATTGTCACCTACGGCACGCAGCAGGAATCCGGACTTGGTACTCATGTACCAGTCTAAAAGGTATTTTGCCACCATGGTAATCAGGAAAATAATGATCACATTTTTGAAATTCGACAAAAAAGAGGGGGTAATGCTGTTCACAAAGCTGTTGTTGAAAATATTTTCCTTATCAAAAATAGCTACATAGCCGGAGCCTGCCACCCACAGATTGATGGTATACAGACCGGTCATCATAATGATACCGGAAAGCAGGTCTCTTACTTTCAACTTCACATGGATCAATCCGGTACAGATTCCCACCAGTGCTCCGCCTAAGAATGCAATGGGAAGGGTAAGGATTGCCGGGACGCCGAAACCGTTGATCAGACGCACAGTGATGGCAGCCCCAAAGGGGAAGCTGCCATCGACCGTAAGATCCGGGAAATCCAGTATTTTATAAGTAATGTAGACACCCAGTGCCAGGATGCCGTAGATCATTCCTTGTTCCAGTACGCTTAATAATAACGCCATATTTTTCTCCATTCTTAAAATCCTGTATATCCGGATTACTCTATTATTTTCTGCCTGTCGGCAGCTATTTCCTGATTACTGTACTACGATCTCATCAAAGGACTGGTAAGCATCGGTCTTGTAATTCTCGGGAAGTTCCAGATTGATCTTCTCTGCTGCTGCAAAGTTCACATACAGGCTGGGCTCGGAGATTACTTCGAAATTCAGTTCGGAAGCTTCTGCCTCTCCCTTCAGGACTCTTGCTGCCATCTTACCGGTCTGCTTGCCGAGTTCGATGTATTCCAGACCCATGGATGCCACACAGCCAGCCTTAACCTGCTCTACTTCGGAACCAAATACGGGGATGCCTGCCTTGTTAGCCTCATCCAATACCGTCTGCAGTGCGCTTACTACGGTGTTGTCGGTCAGGTTGGTAATGCAGTCTACCTTGGATGCGATATCCGCTGCTGCCAGAGCTACCTCAGACATTGCGGTAACACCGCTGTCCACGATCTCGAATCCGTAGTTGCCTGCCAGAGCCTTGTACTCTGCGATGGTACTGATGGAGTTTGCTTCGCTGGTGGTGTAGATGATACCGATGGTCTTCGCTTCAGGAAGTACCTCACGGATCATTTTCAACTGTGCATCTACTGCCAGTGCATCGGAAGTACCGGTGATGTTGCCTACGGGAGTACCATCCTCATTGGCCAGACCTGCTTCCACAGGATCAGATACTGCAGTGTAGATCACGGGAATATCTGTATTCATTGTAGCATTGTATGCTGCCATAGCGCAAGGAGTTGCGATAGCACAGATCATATCTACTTTCTTACTTACGAAGTTGCTGGCGGTCATGGCGGAAGTTCCGTTGTCTGCCTGTGCATTGACATATTCGATCGTCAGGTTCTCACCCTCTACAATACCTTCCTCTGCCAGCCCCTGAATAAATCCTTCACGACAGTTGTCCAGGGAACCATGTACGGCGTACTGCATGATACCAATGGTGTAATTGTCCTTGCCTGCGGTGCTGCCACATCCGGTGAGGGCACCCATTGCCATAACTGCGGTTAATACTGCTGCCAAAATTCTCTTCTTCATAATCTTATTCCTCGCTTTCTGCGTATCCACGCAATTGAAATTAGTTTGCTCATAAGATTACTGAACCTCGAATAAAAAAAACCGCCCCAAATGTATATTCCTATACATTTGAGACGGTAATAAGCTCCTGCTCATCATCGTGGTGCCACTCAATTTGACAAATCCTTACGGATTATGTCCACTTTTCTCTGGATACTATCATATCCATCGGCTTGATAACGGGTCCGAATCCCGCTGACGCCTAAAACTGATCTGTTCTCGGGCCAGCCTCGGAAGTCCATTCGGCGAAAGTTCCTTTACCGTGATCCCACCATCCACGGCTCTCTGCAAAATTCCCTAAGGCTTACTACTCTTCCTCACAGGTTTGGTAAACTTATGAATGTTGTTTATGTGTCTAAGAATAATCTTTCTTTTCTGTTTTGTCAATACTGTTTTTAGAAAATTTGCAAATTTTGCTATTATGGTATTTAATGATGCCAGGGTCAAAAGGTCTAAGCCCACATGAGCTTGCTCATAGGTGGGTGAAAGACCTTAGGACCCGCCCCGATATGAGCATAAAAGTGGGATGATAATCCCACGATATGCGAATATTGGGTAGGATTGTGGGAGTGCATAGCACGGAACAATCCGTAGGCATCAAAGTCGGGGGCTTTTGCCCCCGACATCATTTAATATAGACATACTCTTTTCCTCAGGACTGGTTTTCATGGACTCTACCGCTTTTTTTGCGAAATAGTCCTAGTTCCTCACGTTTCCTTACGAATTTCGCAAAACAGATATTTTCTGACTGCAAAAAGTCCTGCGATTGCTCCTACACCAAGAATTGTTTCTGTTGTCGACAAATGTTCCACAATCATTTGTCGGGATATCGCAAACAACAGAATCTCTATGATTGTCTCCGGCGTGTGGGTATAGAGCATTTTTACAAACTCGATCCCGATTGCCAGCGTCATCGCACTTTCCACATAATACATGACTTCCATCTGCTGCGACCACAGCTGTGGCACGCTCTGTGTGATGAGCTGCACGGTCAGCGCAACCACCACCAACAGCAAAAATACTGACAATACCAGTTCTACATAGGACGTCATTTTCTGCATGATTTTTTGTAATGTCATTTTCTTATTCTTCCCTCTCTGTGTTCAGTCTTTGCAAAAAGTCTTAGTTATCAGGGCTTTAATAGAACGGGAACATCAAAGGCATGAGAAAAATGGTCATCATTGCAAGGATCAATGCCAACGGGGTTCCACATTTCAGATAATCTTTAAAAGTATATCCACCCGGTTCCATGATCATGATCTGGCATGGTGCAGCCATAGGAGTCATGATGGAAATACAGCTTGCAGTAAGAACTCCAACTACTGCTGCCCGCGGATCTATTCCCATCTTAAGGCATGCTGAAGTAACCAGTGGAATGAAAATGGTCAATGTCGCCAGATTCGACATAACCTGTGTAAGTAGGAATGGAATGATAAAAAATACCGCCATCATAACATACGGATTTGTGGTATCGCCTACCATCTTAATCATATAATCCGCCACCAGGTCGCCAACACCGGTTACTTTAATGGCATCGGAAAGGGTTAATACTCCGGCAAACAGAAAAATGGTCGGCTGATGAATCGCTCCTAATGCTTCTTTTTCAGAGAGCACACCTGTAAGCACCAGCAGAACAGCTCCTATACATGCAATCAGGTACATTTTGATACCTATTATATTTTCAAAAAGCATTAAGATAATTGTTGTAAGAACAATAATCAATGCAATTTTTTCTTTCAATGGACTTAATTTTGTCGAATTTTCCCTGTTATGTATATTATCATCAAACTTACTGTTATCTATATCCGGCATCAATTTATGTCCGAGGAATACCATATAAGCAATGGCCACAATCAGCAGTGGAATCCTTGCAATCGTAAAGTCCCATACCTGTAAAGAATGAGGAGCCCCGCCTTTCATCATGATATCATTCCAGGTCATATTACTCGCACCCTGTCCGAGAAAAGTCATGGAAGTGGCAATGTTTGCACAGGCCATGGCCGGAAACAAAAGCTTGCTGCGGCTGGTTCCGATATCATTGGCAATTTCAATCAGAAGCGGAATCATAATAGCAGCTGTGGCAGTCGCATTTGTAATGCAGGCCAGCAGTGCTGCAGCCAGACAGGATAACAAAATCAGCATACGTGGATTCTCTTTATAACGAATTACAAGATTCTGCGCATGATCGATCAGCTTTGTCTTAGTAAGTCCTGCACCAATGACAAACATGGCAACAAACATGATAACGTTTGTATTGGTAAATCCGCTGAATGCCTCTGCCGGAGTTCTGATTCCGGTAAGGACAAGTGCAAGGATAATTCCGGAGGAAATGACAGAAAAAGGAACTTTGCCAGTTGCAAATGCGATAATCGTTATCAATAGAATAATTAATGTAATATGCATAGATGTCATATTTGTCTCCCTTTATCTTTACTCCAACAAAGAGCTGTAATTGCCATATTTTTAAATACAACAATCCAGCTCTCAGAATAATATTAACTAGTTATTCTTTTTACTTATTTGATAAAGCCAACCTGCTTGCTGATGATCTCGATCTGTTCGTCCTTTTTCTTGTTGTATTCCACTTTCTTCTCTTCAAAGTAGTTTTTGCCATAAGAGTCAATGGACACGATCAACGGTCCGAACTCTTTTACGTGGCAATGCCACAGGGTCTCAGGCATTCCCAGATCTTTCCACTGTGCTTCTACGATTTCTTCTACCTCAACAGCTGCCACTACGGCATTACCGGCAGGAAATACGCAATGGATCGCACCGAAATCTTTGCAGGCTCTCTCGGTATTTTCCTTCATACCGCCTTTTCCAACGATAACACGAACACCGGTGGTCTCTACAAATTCATACTCAAATTTTTCCATTCTCATGGAAGTGGTGGGACCTACGGATACCATTTCGTATTTTTCATCTCCCAGAGGGCGGATGATGGGACCTGCATGCAGAATTGCTGCATCTCTGACGTCCACGGGGATCTCTCTGCCTTCCTCTACGACACGACGGTGTGCCACGTCACGACAAGTTGTGATGTCGCCTGTCAGGTATACGATGTCACCGATATGAATATCTTTCAGATCCTCTGCGGATACGGGTGTTACCAGAATTTTCTTACCATCTTTTATTTCTACTGCCATTGTTGTTCTCTCCCTTCTGAATTAGTTCTCTTCCTTGTATTCAAATCCTGTGTGGGTATCTACGGTAAAGTTCAGATCTTTATCAAATACGATATGACCTCTTCTGTGACTCCAGCAGCCAACGTTTACAGCGACACCGATAGCGGACGGATGACGTGCGGTATTCTCAATATTGACGCCCATGACAGAATAGTGACCGCCCATACCCTGAGGTCCGAGACCGATGGCATTGATACCATCTTCCAGCAGCTTCTCCATCTTGGCTGCGTTGGCATTATCATTATGGGAACCGACAGGTCTCATCAGTGCTTTCTTGGAATTCAGTGCTGCGGTCTCTACGGAAGTACCTACGCCGACACCTACCAGCAGGGGAGGGCAGGCATTTAATCCATAAGTAGTCATACGATCCAACACGAATTTGGTCACACCTTCATAACCTTCACCGGGCATCAGAACCGTGGCATTACCAGGAAGTGTGCATCCGCCACCGGCCATATAGGTGTAGATTTCACACTGATCGGAGTTGGGAACGATATCCCACCATACGGTAGGGGTTCCTTTTCCTACGTTTTTACCGGTATTATACTCATCGAAGGTTTCTACGGAATTGTGACGTAAAGGAGTGGCAAAAGTAGCCTGTACCACAGCATCCTTCAGCAGTGCCTCCAGATTATCGATGAGAGGGAACTTTGTACCGCATTTTACCCAGAACTGTAATACGCCGGTATCCTGACAGGAAGGGCGGTTCAGCTTCAGAGCCAGTTCCTGGTTGCGGAACATGGTATCGTAGATAACCTTGGTCATAGGAGTATCCTCTTTGTCTCTCAGTTCCTGCAATTTTGCAATGACATCATCCGGCAGCTTCTTCGCAGTAAATCCTACGAACTGCGCCATAATATCTGTCAGTTTTTTTACCTGTGCTTCATTTGACATATTTTTTTCCTCCAAATTATCATTTATTTAAATATAAAATATTTAGCATATTATTATGGATAATAATTTTACCCTTACGGATAATAGTTTTACCCTTACGGGTAAAATGGAAAGGCAATCGGCAGTATGATCATGCTGACTACGGTAGCAATAGCGATCAGCGGCATTCCGGCTTTTACATAATCAATAAATTTATAATTGCCGGCACCTAACACCATTGTATTAGCAGGCATACCAATGGGTGTTGCATAGGCACATGACCCTCCGATGACACATGCCATCAGAACCGCTCTGGGATCTGCTCCCATCCCCTGTGCAATTGAGACACAGATTGGTGCCATGAGTGCTGTGGTTGCAGTATTTGACATGAAGTTCGTCATGATACAGCACAGAATAAATACCACGAAAGTAAACAGTACCGGGGACGGATTTGCTCCTAATGCTCCAATCACCTTGTCTGCGATCATTTCTCCTGCACCGGTAACTTCCAGTGCCTTTGCCAGAGATAAGGTACCTCCGAACAGGAAAATGGTCTTCAGATCAATGGATTTCAGAGCATCCTTTTCAGAAATAACTCCGGTAAGGATCAGCAGAATTGCGCCTACACAACCTGTGATACAAAGTTTTACGCCAATCTCTTCCTCAAAGATCATGCCGATCAGTGTAACGATCAGAATCACCAAGGACAATACCTTTTTCCACTTTGGAACCTTGCTGAAATCCTTTGTTTCATCAAAGATGGAATCTTCAGTATCCACGGTATCGTGATGTGGTAAAATGTTAAATCCTATGGTTGCATAAAAGAGAATGCCTGCAATCAGGATAGGAAGACCTACGATTGCATACTCGAAGAATCCGAATTTCAATCCCAGTGGTTCCAGTGCAGATTGTGCGATCATATTGCCGGGAGCTCCAATCAGGGAAAGATTCCCTCCCATTGCTGCGGCAAATACCAACGGCATGAGAAGCCTGGATCTTTTATAGCCCGATTTTGCTGCAATTCCGATGACCACCGGGATCAAAACCGCTGCCGTACCGGTGTTGGAGAGAAATCCACTCATGCCTCCCACAATCACCATGATGGCCACGATCAGACCTCGCTCTGTTTTTGCAAACTTTGTTACCAGACTGCCGATCTCATTGGCCATGCCGGTCTCAAACAGTGCGCCGCCCACGATGAACATAGCAACAAACAGAATCACGTTACTGTTGATAAATCCACTAAAAGCATCACCTACGCTAAGGACTCCGGTAACCACAAGCCCGATGCAGACGACCATGGATGTCAATCCCAAAGGAAACTTCTCTGTGACAAACAAGAGAATGGCAAATGTCAGAAAAATTAGTGTAATGGTTGCAGGACTCATAAAATACCTCCCAATCTCTCTTCTTTTGGTAAAAAAGTGACATGGCCGTGTCTGTTTTCTTTGTATCTACAATATATCTCTTTTTTAGTATAATGTACATTTCATATACTTGACGTCAGCATAGTTTTAAACTATACTGAATTCGTGAAGTTATTTTCCGAAGAACGGAGGTTTTCTATTATGACTCTGACGCAACTGGAGTATTTTTGTATGGTATGCCGTTATCACAGTATTACAAGAGCTGCGGATGCCCTCTACGTCTCACAGCCCACAATATCCACCTCGATTCGTGATCTCGAAAAGGAATTTCATTTAAAGCTTTTTAATCATGGAAAAAACAGAATTTCTCTCACCAAAGACGGAGAGGCCTTTTATCAGAAAGCAGAATATATCTTAAGACAGACACAGGAACTCTACTCAGATTTTTCAAATATTGAAGAAAACCGCCATCCGCTGCGGATCGGAATTCCTCCTATGATCAGTACCGTATTTTTCCCAAGGGTTACGGATCAGTTTCAGGAACAGTACAATATTCCGATCCAGCTTCTGGAATATGGTTCTATCCGCGCCCGCACTCTGGTAGATAACGAGCAATTAGATGTAGCAATGGCAAATATGGATTTTTATAATCTGGATAAGTACAATAGTTACGTCATGATGGAAGATCGTTATGTCTATTGCGTCTCCAAAACCCATCGTTATGCCGGTGAAAAAGAAATCACCATGAAAATGTTAAAAGATGAACCCATTATTTTATTTAATACAGATTCTGTCCAGACACAGACTGTAATCACACGACTGCGTTCTGCGGGAATTACACCAAATGTCCATATGTATTGCAGCCAGTTAGTCACTGTCCTCAATTTTGTCCGCGGTGGTAAATGTGGTGCTTTTCTATATTCCTCTCTTGCTGCCAATCCAAGAGATTTTGTAGAAATTCCTATTACCCCGGAGATTACCAGCAAATTTGGAATTATATGGAAGAAAGGAATCTTTGTGCCTGACCAGCTGACCAAATTTGTAAATTTTGTAAAGGACTTTGATGTAACCCCCTATTTGCCCAAGTTTTCTTAACTTAATAATGGATTTTATACTGCTCATATCCGGCAGTTTTCTTCATTGTTCCTTTGATATTTCATTCTTTCTCTCCAATTTTACTCTGTCTCTGGCAGAGTGATCACCACCTTGAACAGGTCGCCGTCCGTGACAATCTGCATATCACCATTCTGCAGTTCCGTCAGGCTCTTGGCTATGGATAATCCCAGACCGTTGCCCTCCATGTGGCGGGATTTGTCTCCTCTGGTGAACCGCTCTTCCAGTTCTTCCGGTGACATCTCCAGCGGGAAGGCTGACATATTCCGGAAAATGATTCTCACATCCTGACCGTCATGCTCCACGTTCAGGTAGACGCGGCTGCCTGCCTGGGCATATTTGTAAATATTATTCAGCAGATTGTCAAACACTCTCCACAGATGCCTGCCGTCCGCCATGACCTTTACGGTCTCCTCCGGCTGTTTTACGATAGTTTCCAGCTTCTTGTCAGAGAATCGCTGCTCGTATTCCCCCGCCGCCTGTGACAACAGTACCGATACATCGCAGACTTCCGGGTGTACTTCCAGATTGCCTGTGGTGGCTTTGGAAGCCTCCAGCAGATCGTCCAACAGTTTTTTCAACTTCTTGGACTGGCGTAACAACACTTCCGCATACTCCGAGATCCGCTGTTTCTTTTCAGAATCCGGATCCGTCAGGCTGTTCCCTGTGACTGCGTCGTTCTCTTCCACTTCTTTTCCGATGAGATCCGCATAATTGATAATGGAAGTCAGTGGTGTCTTAATGTCATGGGAGACATTGGTAATGAGCTCCGTCTTTAAATGTTCGCTTTTCATCCTCTGTTCCACGGCTGCTGAAATACCCTCGCCGATGCGGTTCAGGTTCTCGCCGTGTTCCTTAAAGGACAGTCCCATATGAGAAGTATCCAGCTTATAATTCAGATTGCCTTCCGCCAGTGCTTCACTGCCCTCCTGCAGTTCTTTGCACATCAATGCGACAAAAGTAATCGCACCGCACAGAATAAATTTCTCTATGGCCCAGAAAAAGAGTAATACATCTGTATTATTATAAAACAGCATTAAACCGAAAAACTCTACCACGCAGACTGCAAGGCACAAAAGTGCTGTTCTCCATACCATAGGAATCCCACGGATCAATTTCACAATACCGCGGAAAACTCTCTTGCAGAATCTTCCGAAGAACCGGAACACTCTATACAGGATCGTATTCTGCCACCATTTTCCCATTTTCAGGCGGATGGCCAGCTCCATGAAGTACAGGGTGCACCATATCACCTCTGCCGCAAACAGTACCATCAGCACGATCAGATTGATCATACTTGGGTTCATACCGATCCATCCAAAAGCCAGGTACAGACCGGTAAAAGCTCCAACGGCAACGACCACTGTATACACATCCAGGTGGATCTCATGGATTGCACTGGGAGTAATACCCTCCCTGCCATTCTTATGTCCGGCACTGCACAACAGGAAAATAAAGCATAAGAATGCCAGTACCGTTCCCGCACAGCATACCACGGGGATCACATTTCGGTTATCATAAAGCTGCTCTGCCTGATGATAGATCAGGGCATATTCATCTTCCTTCGGCAGGCTGGGATTCGCTGTCAGGGTAACCACAATACGCTTGTTACGCTCTGCTAATGCTTCCTCTGCAGCCTCTTCCTGCAGCCGTTCTGTCTCACTTAAGGCATCCTCGATCATCCATTTTGCATATTGTTCCGCCCGTTCAACCGGCACATAAATCTCTCCACCTAAGGATACGCTGTCCCCCAGATCCAGATATTTCTCCAGATTGCCGGAGGAAAGGGCTTCCTGCTCCGCTGCCGTTATGCTTTCCACATCAGACCCGGTATTGACAGATGGTTCAAGCTCCATGATATCAGAGCTTCCATAACTTTCATAACTATCAGAGACAGAGGAAGTTTCTGTGTTGATATAGGTGTTATCATTCCTATGCTGCACCTGAGACTCCAGCCGGTAAGTCAGATCATTTGTCTTGTCTACATAATCCTCGTTCTTCCATTCTCCCAGAAATTCATCCGTATCCAGATCGTAGCTCTCCACCTTTACCCAGATGTTCCGCTGCCTGCAATAAGCTTCCATGGTCTGCAAGCTCTCATTCTCATACCAGTCGCGTATCCGATACAGATCCTGATTGACCTGCCGGTACAACAGCTGATCATGGATAAACATCATTTTGCCGGAGGAATACGCTCCACTGTCTGCAAGCATGCAGGTACCATAGAGTCCAAGCACCCCCGCAATTGCGGCAGCGATCATCAGGACAAATGCCATGATCTTTGCCAGTGTGCTGCCCAACAGGCTGTTTCCCTGTGCCGGTGCATTCTTTTTTTTCTCGGCTTTTTCTCTTTTTTTCCGTTCCCTTTTATTCTCTGACAATGCTGGTTCTACCGTCGTACTCACTGTTTCTTCCACCGGATTTGCCACTCTGTCCTGTTCTGTGCTCCTGCTGTTTTCTTCCATGTTATCCATATTCCTGTCTCCTTATTTCCCCAAGCTGCTCCGCTCTCCTGCCTGCTCTTATCCCTGCTTCTCACATTTGTATCCCTGTCCCCAGACTACTTTTAAGTATCTGGGTTCTGCCGGATTGATTTCCAACTTTTCCCGTAAATGCCGGATATGTACCGCCACGGTATTCTCGCTGCCCAGAGGCAGGTCGTTCCAGATTCTGGTATAGATCTCCTTCGGGGAAAATACCTGTCCCGGATTCTGGATCAGAAGCTTTAAGATCTCGTACTCCGTGGGCGTCAGCGCCACCGGCTCGCCGTCCAGCATCACGCTTTTCTCCTTGTCATCCAGTTCGATACCACCGACTCTTATCACATCCGGCCGGACAGTACCTCCACCCAGCTGCATATAGCGACGCAGTTGGGATTTGACTCTGGCGGATACTTCGATGGGATTAAACGGCTTCGTGATATAGTCATCCGCTCCTACCGTAAGTCCCAGTACCTTGTCGGAATCCTCACCCTTGGCTGTCAGCAGGATCACCGGGACATTACTCTTCTCCCGGATCCTGATCATCGCCTGTATGCCGTCCAGCTTCGGCATCATAATATCCATCAGTACCAGATGCACCTCATTCGTCTCTACCATATGTACGGCTTCCTCGCCGTCAAAAGCCTCCAGAAAATGATAATTGGTGTCATTTAAGTATATCTTTAACGCGTTTACGATATCCTTCTCATCATCACAGATCAATATATTGTACATACTCTCCCTCATTTCTGTGCCGGTGGCTGCAGCCCGGACACTTCCTGCGCAAGGAGCTTTCCCTTACGCTGCCAGAACATCTGCTTTGTCCACAGATGTCCCGCTGATGAATTTATTGTAGCAGATAACAGATTAATAAAAAACAGGAAAAACCTTTAAAACTTTATTAAGATGACTTTACATAAAACACCCTCTGCCATTCCCAGAAGAGCAAAGGCAAAGGGTGTGGACAACACATGTTGAAAAGTGAACAGTGAGCAGATCAAATAGCCGGTGAGGCCGAGGAAAACTGCAAGTGCCCGGGGATCCCTGGTTGCGGAGATTCGAAGGTTCCGGAATGCGGTGAGGAAGATTCCACCGTAGGCAATGACTCCCAGAATTCCCTGCTGTACCAGGAGGGTCAGCCATTCGTTGTGGGCATTGGAATAGATATTGTTGTCCAGAAGTCCCCGGTTGATCCAGTCCATGGCGTCACTGCCCCATTGATAGAGCGCATAATAGAAGCTGTCAGGGCCCATACCGAATATCTGAAACAGGAGTCCCTCTTTTCCGTAAGTAAGAATCGTGACCTTCCACAGTGCCAGTCGGCCGTTGGCAACTTCCGACACTTTATCACTGCCGGGCAGATATCCCGCCACCAGCAGACAGCCAAGAAGCAGTGCCGCCAGCGTCACCGCAACCGCAAGCCCCACAACGGTCCGAAAAACCCGGCCGCTCTCCAGCCGGTCACTTCTCTCCTGTCTCTCCCGCAGCTGCAAAATCAGATATACCGCCACTTCCACAACAAACACCACATACCAGGCCGGGGTAAAAAAGAGTCTTTTTTCGGCATCCCCTGCCAGCACCAGGCCGGTCAGATGTAACAGCAAAAACATCCTGACCATAAATACCGAAAGCGGTAAAAGCATCAGGATCTCCAACGCCCGCAGCAGCCGGCCTCTCTTCCGCAGAGAAAGCAACAGTAACAGCAGGCTTAATCCGCAGGCTGCCAGTATAGCTGTAGTACTGTTGGAAGTAATGGCCGATGCAAAAAACACAAAGCTCCCAATCATCCCCAGTACTCTGACCTGCCGTTTTCCCATAAAAGCAGCTGCCAGAGAGATACCTGCCGTCACACTGATATAGCCTGCATACCAGTTGTTGTTACCGATGGTGGACAACAGCTGGGTCCGGTTCCATTCTCCGTTTTCCATTCCGCGGAAAGTTCCCAGCACATCGATGTCCAGACGGTTCAACAGTCCGATCAGTGCCACGATTCCCGCTGTGATCCCGGCAATCCACCAGATACTTCTGCTGCCGTCATAATACCGGGATACCGCAAAATAGATTCCTACCAGCAGTCCCTGGGTCACCAGCCCCATATACCAGCCGGGATACCCTAAAAGGACATCCTCCCTGCAGGGACTGATTCCATAAGAAAAGATTGCAGACACCAGATACAACAGCATAAACACATCCGTTTTCTTCCACGTCCGTTTCGTTGTCCGTTCTCCCCGGATCCCCTGCCACAGCACAGCCAGCACCACAAAAGCCCCCAGCACCAGCGTAGTATTCCGGAAAAACAAATATTTTGCATTTCCGATCATCACCAGCTTGTTCTGCATATACAGCGGTAAACCGGCAAAAAGAATCACCAGATACCCATAAACCAGCATGCTCACGGTCTCTTTTGTATTTTGTTCCTGTTTCTTCATAGCTTACATTATCCTTCAGACTGAAAAACAAGGCACCCCTCATTGACTGAAGAGTGCCTTATATTTCCCGGTTATTTCATTTCCTTACGGTTACTTATTTGCCGTAACGCATCTGCAGGTACAGAGGACCATACCATTCGATAGCATTGTCTTCTGCCTTACCGGCAGGGATGGTTACCGTATACTCGTTGCCTTCGAAGGTGTACTCCAGCTCCAGAGCTACCGTCTGCTTCTTGTACAGAGCCTGCATGATATCGTTGGGCAGAGCATTGATATTCTTGTCTCTGCTGATCTTAACGGTAGCACCGTCCTTGGCATTAGCGATCTCGCTTGCCACATTGTCACGATATCTTCCAAATGCGTTGTCAGTACCTTCTGCTGTTGCGGTATTATTAGCTTCTGCAATAGCAAAAGTGGAGAAGTGATTTACAGTAAAGGTCAAAGTGTTTGCGGAAGCATTGTAAATAGGCTTGATTTCTTCCAGTCCACCATTTACAAAGTGGAAAATCACTGCCTTATTACCATCTACACCTGCAGGAGTCTCAATGGTAACTGCTACGGGAATAGGCAGAGATTCAACTGAATAAGTACCAGCCTTCAGGCTGATTTCTACATATACGGGAGTAGAAGTTACTGCGTATGTAGAAGAAGTAATCTCAGGTGTAGCCGCCGGTGCTTCTACACTCAGTGTTGTGTCAGGAGCAACAAATGCTGCACCAACAATGCCTACAGCCTTTACAGCGCCGGAGTTAGCAAGAGTAGTATCCTTAATTCCCTTTGCCTTTTTGTATGCTGCTTCGATGGCTGCAACATCATTAACAGTATCCTGTCCTGCATTCATTGCTTCCTTCAGATCCTGAGAACCGATCTTTATCAAAGCAACTGCCGCATTATCTGCAGATGCCGCATCAGTAATCTTGGATGCATCAATAGCATCTACCGCATTCTTTACCTCTTCTACCGGTTTGGTGCTCGGTGCAGGGGTCGGTGTAACCACCGTATTATTCTCACTTGCTACAGATACGGTAGACAGTGCACTGCTGCCGTAAGGAACTGCAAATACTGCAAATGCAATGGCTGCGGCAATGATTAATTTCTTTTTCATTATCTCATTCCTCCTAAGTATAATGTTATGGATTTTATTTTTACCGTTATTTAGTTTACCCCCCCCCGCTATATTGTCAATACTATTTCTTCCTATTTTTTCCTTTTTTTCTCATTTTCCATGTGCAAAAAAAGCATGCCCTTCCGCCCCCTAAAAACGGGCATCACAGACATGCTTTTTCTGCTTTTTATTCATTTTTTTTATTGGAGTGCTCTTTCAGTTCTTCCAGAGCTTCCTTGAACTTCTCGGAACTCATGGTCGGATTGGAACGGATCATGTCACGCTGGAAGAAATCTCTTAAGCTGCTGACATTCTCTCTGTCTGCCACGCTTCTGGTGTACTTCTGCCGCAACTCGGCGACCTCGTTCTTCACGCTCTCCAAATACTGATTGGGAGATTTCTGTGCGGAAGTGCGGAAGCTCTCCAGCTTGCCCTCAATGTTGGACTTCAGGTCCTCCACTCTGGTGGTAATACTTGCAGTAAAGTCTTCCTTCTTCTGTGCCAGGCTATCACTGAAGCCTTCCCTGCGGTTCTCCAGATCTTCACTGGTCACAGCAATAATGACATCCAGCCGTTTCTGGATCCGCAGCATATCTTCTTTTGCCTTCTCCATCTTCTCCAGTACATCCCGCAGATCCAGGGCTGCCTTGAAGGATAATGCGAAATCCGCACCGATCAGCGCCGTCAGCACCAGTGTCACAGGAGTGAGGATGCTGTCCGGAATGGACAATACCAGATGTTCAATGGGCTTATGGATAAACTCCGTCATCAGGATCGTCAGACCACCCCATGCCAGCGAGGCCCCCAGGCAGATATGTCCCTGGAAATTGAATTTATTCTTGGAATAGTCCCAATATCTGACTTTAAATAACGCCTCCATAGTCACGCCTGTGACATACTCCAGCACCGTAGCCCCGATACATCCGGCAATATAGACTAACACCAGATTGTCCTGAAACGGCATGGACACCACCAGCATCATGATGGCTCCACTTCCATACAGCGGCAGAAACGGTCCGCGGCAGAAACCACGGTTGACCAGCTTCCTGCTTTTCAGGGATACATAGGTGGATTCAAAACACCAGCCGAAAAAGCAATAAAAATAAAAGAAAAATAGCCATTGGATCGCAGTATAATGATACACTGTTTAACCTCCTTCACGTCTTCGTTTTTTCCTTACGAGCAAGGCAACTGTCATCTCATGACCGAACCGCTACGGATATACCTCAGCCTCTATGGCAAGCTTCCCCTTCCTCGTGGCATGGGGTTCTCCACTTATGCGGAATTTACCGTAGCCTCTGGCATTTACCACATCCCCCGCCTCCAGGGGCTTGGAATTATTTTCACACAGCCTGCCGTTCACATATACCTTTCCCGCCCGGAACAACTCCAGGCAGTCGCTTCTGGATTTATTATATACCTTGGAAATGACAGCATCAACACGTGGACTTGCCACCTGAATGACCTGTGTTAACGGTTCTTCCCGCGGTACTTCTGCCGCCGCATCCACCACCTCACACTTCACGTGGGTGTGGCGGATCTGCTCCAGATTGTCACAGACGAATTCCGCGATGGTATCCAGACAGAATAAAAATGCTTCGCCCTCTCCCGGCAGGATATCACCGATGGTGCTCCGTTCAATACCCAGGTTCATCAGTGCCCCCAGATAATCCCTGTGGGACAGCTTGTCTGCAAATTTTGCCGACAGAGGACGGATCCGGATACAGCAGATGGGAAAAGGCTGTTCATAGCCCAGCTCCGCCTCACTGCCGAAGCGAAGGAGCTTCCGCTCTGCCTCTTCCCTGCCGCCGTATAAGGTGATCCCTGCAAACTTCACTTCCCGTTCCACCTGCCACAGGGCATCCTGCTCCGCCAGTCCTAAGAATCCGGTAAATGTGTACTGGTTCTGGTTGTAGGATTTGTCTGCCAGTTCACGGATCCGGTTTTTCAGCTGTTGTATTTCTTTTTCATTTTCCACGGACATTCCCGTACATCCTTCCTACTGTTCTCACTTTGCTTTTGCAAATGTTACCCTGTACACATTATCCCAGTGCCACATCCAACATCATCATCAATGCAAAACCAATCGCAAAGGCAATGGTTCCCAGATTCGAATGCTCTCCCTCACTGGCTTCCGGAATCAGTTCCTCCACGACCACATAGATCATGGCTCCGGCTGCAAAAGCCAGCATATAAGGTAAAATAGGTGTCACAATGCTTGCCAGTGCAATGGCCAGGATTGCTCCCACCGGTTCCACTGCTCCCGACAATACGCCTAAAGCAAAGGACTTTCCTCTCTTATTTCCTTCACTCCGAAGAGGCAGGGAAATAATGGCTCCCTCCGGGAAATTCTGAATGGCGATACCGATGGCCAGCGTCAGGGCTCCCGCCATCGTAACCGTTCCGTCACCACTCAGCACGCCGGCAAAAATAGCACCACACGCCGCACCCTCGGGGAAATTATGAATGGTCACAGCTAACATCAGCATAGCCGTACGGTTCAGACTGCTCTTATGGCCTTCCGGTGCATCGCTTCCCACATGCAGATGGGGTACCATGCTATCGATGAACAACAAAAAAACAATACCGATCAGGAATCCGATCACTGCGGGAAGAAATGCAAGCTTCCCCATCTCTTCGCACATATCCATGGCCGGTATCAGCAAAGACCACACCGAAGCTGCCACCATGACACCGGCAGCGAATCCGGTAAATATTCTCTGAATATTGCCGCCAATCTGTTTTTTCAGGAAAAACACGCAGGCTGCCCCTGCAGTCGTTCCCAGAAACGGAATCAGAAGACCGGCTACAATGCTTAAATTCATGAAACACTCTCCTTTCTTTTATTATTCTATGTAACTCGCAGCAAGATGGTATCTTGTCTGCCTTTTCAAATCATTTTTACTAAAATCCCGCCAGATCGTTGCCCAGGACGGCATACATCAGGAAATTCACACCACACACCAGATGGTAGCAGAATACCGCGATCTCGCCCACGACGAAGATCACCTTCCAGCTCTTCCACCACTCCCTGATATTCCGCACCATGACGATCAACGTCATCAGGAAGACAAAGAACATGCCGTGCATATAGCCCCAGGAAAAGTTGGCATGCATCATGCGGAATCCTTTTTCATAGAAGATCAGGAACATTACTGTACCCATAAGATAATTCAGCCATGCAAACCAGTAATATCTGTTGGACTTTATATTTTTAAAATCAAATACCAGATTCAGGAAAAGTACGCCGATGGGCAATGCCATTCCCATGATAATACTTAAAGGAATGCTTTTGGAATAATTGCTCCATACTTTGGCAAAGCCGATGGCGATGCCTGTCTCCTCTCCCATGGCATTCGTCCCGGTGAAAATTCCGGAAAACTGGTACAGCAGGGCAATTCCCGTGGGGATCATGGTCACACACAGACAGAAGGCATTGCGAAAACTTTTTCCTCTGCTTACGATCAGCTGGATCAGGAGGATCAGACCGATCAGAGGCACCACTACCATCGTATAGCTTGGTTTGGTCATGGTGGTCAGCAGAAGGCTGACTGCGAAGAGAACGCAGTTCTTCCACTGAAAATCCTTCTCATATTCTGACAGCACCTTCACCGTCTCAAAAAAGCAGATAATCGCAAAAGGTCTGGTGGCCAGATAAGTGGCATTCCAGAAAGGATTCGGCGTATAAATCCCCATACAGCGATACGCATAATCAAAGCCGAAAAAAGCTGTATTCTTGGGAGAATACAGGTTAGAAAGCAAAAATAGCGAAAAGACAAGCAGGGTCACAAGAATGTCCGTCATAGCCTGTCTTCCCTGAGTTAAGTCATCATAATGACTTACTTTCCGGATCTCCCGGTTCATATAATATTTTGTGATCACCACCGCTGCCAGATTGAACAGCGCGGTGGTGATGGCCATGGCCGCTTTCGCTCCGATCAGCCAGGCGGAAAGTCTGGCTGTCCAGAACAGGATCGGATAGGGAAACTCATAATTTCCCGCAATACCTGCCACCTTATTCACATAGTCCGGCATATCCGACTGAAAGCCCGGCACCTGATAGCACTCCATCCAAAACAGATATAACATAACCCCGGTATACAAAAACAGCAGGAAAAGAAATGTCACTTTTCCTGCCATTGTCTCCCGCAGGCCGCTCTTTATGGGATTCTTTTTCATAGAGCCGATCCTTTCTAGTTGAAACTGATCACGGGATCTTTGGGAGCCTTTGCCTTCTCCACACTGATGGCATGGAGTACAGGGCCCTCTCCCTTATAGTCTGCGAAGTATTCTCTGGCAACCTTCGCTGTCACTTTAACCCATTCCTTCTGCTTCAGGTCTTTCGTGCCTGCAAACTCACAGGCATAGCCCAGAAATGCCATATCTTCCGCACAGCAGGTCATTGCCATGCGTCCCGGTACGAAATAGCCATCGGGATATTCCTCGGGCTTCAGTACCATGGCCAGAAACTGGATATTTTTGCCTTCATAGCGCTCCAGATGATCCATGGAATCCAGATACCAGATGCCATAGCCCTGGTTGTCCAGTACGATAGGATCCTGATTCAGATCGTAGGGCAGATCCTCCTCGAAGATCTCATCGATCTCACCGTTGGAATCCTCGAAGATCACATCTGCGGAAGGATTCACCGCTTTGATGTTGCGCTTGTATACATTCAGATCCTTGATACCGTCGCAACGGTTGAAAATGATCATCTCGGACTTACGGATCATCTCTGCCAGCAGAGACTTCATATTTGTGTAGTACATAGGGAAGGTGGAGCCGTCAATGGTCGTGATCTGCTGCTCTACTTTCCAGTACCAGGGAAGCGTCATGTTCTTACAATTCCACATACCGTTATACTCGATGATGATACGGGCGGGCTTGTACTGCTTCTCCAGCTCGATCAGATGATTCGGAGTAAACTCCTCTTCCTCTTCGATCAATACGACATCCGTACGACTCTTTTTTAATAAAGCGGGATCGTATTCATTCTCGCCCTCTTCACAGAGGATGAGCAGTGTCTTTCCTTTGATCTGGAAATACGGCTGTCCCAGTGTAAATGTGATAAATTCTGTCTTACCGCTCTCCAGAAAACCATTTATGATATAGACTGGTTTCGTCATAATTCATACCTTTCTCTTTCTTATCCTGCTGCCTGTAAAATCCGTTCCGGCAATTTATTTACGGAACAGTTCTGCCAGCTTGTCCTCGTCCAGTTTGGAACCGATGACACAGATCTTACCGGTAACTTCCGGCTTACCGCTTCTGATGTCATGCTCTTCGGGAACATAATCATAATATACCCAGGTTCCGTCGGGAGCGGGTACCATACCCTTGGCACGCAGGATTGCACCGTACTCTCCGCTGTCCAGAGCAGTAAGGATCTTCTCGATGTCCTCTGCGCTGTAGGTGTTGGGTGTCTCGATACCCCAACTGGTGAATACTTCGTCTGCGTGATGGTGATGATGGTGGTGGTCATGATCATGATCGTGGCAGCCGCAGGTGCAGTTCTCGTCATGCTCATGATGATGCTCATGGTCATGGTCTTCATCATGGTCATGATGATGGTGATGCTCATGCTCGTCTTCATCATCGTCGTCATCGTGGTGATGTCCACAGCAGCACTCATGGTCGTGGTCATCCTCGTCATGGTCGTGATGGTGATGATGCTCGTGGTCACAGCACTCATCCTCATCGTGATCGTCATGGATATGCTCCAGCATTTCCTTCATCATATCTTCCAGCTTGTCAGCGCCTTCGATGGTCTTCAGTACTTCCCTGCCATCCAGCTGATCAAGAGGAGTGGTGATAATGGTAGCCTTGTCGTTATGCTCACGAATCATCTCCACGCAGGCATTCAGCTTTGCCTGATCCACTTTGTCGGTTCTGCTTAAGATAATGGTTCCGGCGTACTCGATCTGGTTGCTGAAGAATTCGCCGAAGTTCTTCATATACATCTTGCACTTGGATGCATCTACTACTGCTACCGCACTGTTGATCTCCACATCCAGATCTCCTGCCACGTTCTCCACAGCCTTCAGGACATCGGACAGCTTGCCGACACCGGAGGGCTCGATCAGAATACGCTCGGGAGCATAAGTGCTGATAACTTCCTTCAGGGAAGTACCGAAATCACCTACCAGAGAGCAGCAGATACAGCCGGAGTTCATCTCTTTGATCTCGATACCGGCCTCTTTTAAGAAACCGCCGTCGATACCGATCTCACCAAACTCATTCTCGATCAGAACGGTCTTGCTGCCGTCCAGAGCTTCTTTTAACAGCTTCTTGATCAGGGTGGTCTTACCGGCACCCAGGAATCCGGATACTACATCTATTTTCGTCATTGTTTTTTCCTCCAATCTGAGTCTAAGACCCATCCTTTTTATTTTCTATCATATTTACAGTATTGTCAATAAAACGATTATTAAATTTTTATCAACTAAGCCATAATGTTCGTCAGACACTGTGCGGATGCTCGCATACGCAGCTGTGCTACGGTCTCTCCGTCTCGATCATGCTGTAAGGCACCACGGCCACTTTTCCCTCTTCATCACCGCCACACAGGATTCCTACGAACACACCGTCCTCCGTAAAGGCTCCGCCTCCTGACATTCCGGGAGCGATCAGTCCCTGCAGCAGAAGCATATACTGGTCAAAATCCTCCACATAGATCCAGGGATCCACCACGAAAGCATAGACCGGCAGCCCACTCTCCCCTCCGTACATCCATACATCGTCATATTCCTTCAGTGCATCGAATACTTCCCGATCCGTCTGCACCGGCAGACAGACCTTCCATGCTTCCTCTGACAGTTCCGCCTTGTCCACCCACAGGAAAGCCAGATCGCAGCTGTCCACTGTCTCCACGCCGGTGGCAGCCACCTGTGTTCCGTCCGGAAATGTCACCCGGGCCTCTCCGGTATCGTCCGCCAGTACGTGCCCTGCCGTTGCGATCAGAATCCTGTTTTCCTCTTCATCATAGATCACACCGCTGCCCTGCCGCTCTCCCGTCTGAATTCCCACCAGGGATTTCATTACCTTAAAATCATTCTCCGTCAGTTTCTGCTCTGTCTGCACCGGCAGTTCCACAAATTCCATTCCTGCGTCAGCCTGTCCCATGCCACTGTTTTCTTCCGAAACCTTCTGGCCTGCGGTCTCCGTGGAGACATTTTCCTCACTCCCACCGTTTTCCCCGCAGCCGGCGAAAAGTAACAGGCAGCTCAGTATCATAGTGATCCCTTTTATCCGCATTCTCTCTTTTTTCTCCATGACTTCTCCATAGTTTTTGTCATTCCTTTCGCTTCGCTCAAGGCACAAACAAGTTATGAAAAA
>OIWL01001626.1_pt1 | contig 22705 bp, 19 predicted proteins | sample 1587561 | NCBI WGS metagenome assembly OIWL01 (sample SAMEA3888903, study PRJEB22519) | human gut metagenome | biome: human gut; feature: human-associated habitat; material: faeces | place: Denmark | collected 2010 | reverse complement strand
AGATCTATGCATCTTAATTTTCAAAAAGTGTGCAACTTCTTATTGCAATTTAGACTTTGTGAAAACATATCATCCGGAAAATTTTTCTTTTTCGCATGCAGATGAAATTTTTTACGCGGCATCTTTTTGACAAATGTATGCGTTTTACGTTGCTTTGTGCCTTTTATTTGATATTGTGCCGGAAAGAGAGCATTAAGATATTAGCTTTTTTTCCAATATATTGCACAATGCGGAAAAATGTTAAACTTATTAAGCAAATAAAGCAATTAAATAGTCAAGTGATATTGTTATGGAATGTAATATTCCTAAACTATAAAGCCAAGAATAACGCTTGTTCCCTGCGGCAGGAGGTGGTATAATAAAAAATAAGATATATGTGCTGAGAATAATCATTTGATTAATTAAAACATAAGCGCCTCTTATCTTGATCATATATACTTAATGACATGTGGCTGACGATACAGCATAACAGTAAACGCTGAAAAATAAAGTGCAGTAAAGGTATTATGAAAATAAAATGTCTTGCGAATAGCGCAAAGATACAGTTTTATTTAAAATAAAAAACATATTGTCGAGTAATAAAAAATGCTTCCTCGCGTGGATTAGGGCCACGTAATCAGATAAATATTAAAAAATTTGGAGGGATGTAGAATGAACAAGATATTCAAAGTAATCTGGAATGAAGCACGCAACGCATACGTTGTTGTTTCGGAAATCGCGAAAAATCATGGCAGCAAAAGCTGCTCTACCAAAAAGCTGTTGGCAATGCTGATTGCAACAGGTGTTATGACCTGTGCAAGCTTTGACGTGCTGGCGGAGAAACCTGTTGCGGCAACGACTGATAAATCTCAGTATGTTGCGTTTAAGGATGATAGTCTTGTGTTGTATGATGGACAAGACATTTACACCATAAATGCAAAAGACACCACTTATGCAGCAGGCAATGGTATTACCATTAGCGGAGAAAATAATGCAATTTCTGTGAAGCTGAAGGAAGGCGAAAATAATCTTGATGTTACTGAAGATGGTCTGGAACTGAAGAAAGACCTGAACGTAAACAGCGTAAAAGCAGGAGAGTTCTATATGTCTAATGCTGGCATTGGTTATGGCGACAAGGCATATATCACCAGCAGCGGTCTGAACGCAAACAGTCAGAAGATTACCAATGTAAAAGCAGGCGAAGCTGACACTGACGCAGTAAACGTAAGCCAACTGCATCAGACCAATGAGAATGTTGCACAAAACAAAGCAGACATTGCACAAAACAAAGCAGACATTGCACAAAACAAAGCAGACATTGCTCAAAATAAAGCAGATATTGCTCAGAATAAAGCAGATATCGCTCAAAACAAAGCAGACATTGCACAAAACAAAGCAGACATTGCTCAGAATAAAGCAGACATTGCTCAGAATAAAGCAGATATTGCTACCAATAAAGCCGATATTGCTACTAACAAGGCAGATATTGCTACCAATAAAGCAAACATTGCTCAAAATGCAGCGGACATCAAAAAGGTTGAAGCACTTGCTAAGAAGCACACCACTGTTGTAGCAGGTGACAACATCACTGTAAGTGAAGTAGATCCGAATGCAGAAGGTGGCAAGGAATACAAGGTTGCTTTGAACAATGATATCACTGTTCAAAGCGTAAAAGCCGGCGATACCACTATTAGCGATAAAGGGTTGGAGATTAAAGATGGTCCTTCTGTTACGAAGGATGGCATTAACGCAGGTAATAAGAAGGTTACCGGTGTAGCTGACGGTGATGTTAAAGAGAATTCTAAGGATGCTATCAACGGCGGCCAACTGCATCAAGTAAAAGCTGATATTAACAACCGCATTGATGGCGTTGAAAACCAAGTTATCAGCAACAGCAACCGCATTAACCAACTGGGCAACCGTGTGAACAAGGTTGGCGCAGGCGCAGCAGCTCTGGCAGCACTGCATCCGATGGACTTTGATCCGGACGACAAACTGACCTTCTCCGCAGGCTATGGCAACTACGGCGGTGAAAACGCTGCAGCAATCGGCGCATACTATCGTCCTGACGAAAAGGTAATGTTCAGTGTTGCAGGTACCGTAGGCAATGGTGAAAACATGGTTAATGCAGGCGTATCCTTCGCTCTGGACCGCACCAACCATGTAAGCAACAGCCGTACCGCTCTGGCTCGTGAGGTTATCGACCTCCGCGGTCAGCTGGCAGTAATGGGCGCTAAGATGGCTAAGATGGAAAAAGCATTCGGTATGTTGGATGAAACCAAGACCAAGCTCTTCCCGGATGTTCCGGCTAACCACTGGGCATATGAATACATCGCTAAGTTGGCAGGCAACGGCTACATCGAAGGCTATCCTGACGGCAACTTCGGCGGTGACCGTCTGATGACTCGTTATGAATTTGCTGCAATGCTCTATCGTGCAATCGAAAAAGGCGCAGCTCTGGAAGAAAAGATCATCAAAGAATTTGAGCCTGAATTGGGCCGCATCCGTGTAGACCGCATCAGCGGTGAAGACGGCGATCGCGATAAGATCGAACGTGTACGCGTAAACGATACTAAAGGCGAGCGCGACCATTACGGCAACAAGCTGGCAAAATAAATTGTCGGCAGTGACAAGTGAATAAAGCTCAATAAACAGTAAAGGCGTTCTCCCGCAGGGGAGAACGCCTTTTGTCGCAGGGAATATATCAATAATTGCAACGGCATTTTTCTTTTTATGAACTATTGTTTTTTATAATACATCTGTGATATAATTACCTTAGTTGCATAGGTAGCCGCATTCTTGCGGAGCTTATGCCTGGTCATGCGGATCAGTGGCGCTTGTCGAGCTTTCGGCAGGCGCCTTTTCTTTTACGTCAGTTGCAATCGCCGGCTTATATATTTTTGCCTGACTTTATGCTATAATCAAAGGAGGAAACATATGCAAAACTTAGCAACAAAATTCGAAAACCTGACGATTCAAAGTGATTTCATCTTCAAAAAGGTTATGTCGCGCAAGCGTATCTGTATTCACCTGTTAGAGGAATTACTGCAGATCAAAATTGCTGATATCAACTACTTGGAGGCAGAAAAATCCCTTGAGCCTGAATTCGTCAGCCGTGGTATCCGTCTAGACATCATTGTGGCAGATGACAAGAATACGCATTACAATCTGGAAATGCAGGTCAAGAACACCAAAAATCCTGATACCAAAAACTACGTGCTGCCCAAGCGCACACGCTACTATCAGGCATTGATGGATATTGACTTGCTGCAGAAGAACCAGGAATATGATCTGTTGCCGCCAACCTATATCATTTTTATCTGTGTTTTTGATTTTTTTGCCAAGGGAAATTATGTTTACACCTTTAAAAAGCGTTGTCTGGAGGATTTGGAGCTGGAGCTTCCCGATGAAGCAACTACTATGATTTTGAATACCAAGGGTACGCATGGCAGTATTTCCAAGGACATCAAAAGTTTTTATGATTATGTTAATAACCACGTTATAAATAGCGATTTCACAAGACAAATTGATGATGAAATCAGCTATCTTAAGCTTGATTCGAAAGTGAGGCGAGAATTTATGCTTTTGGAAGCACGTTTGTTAGACGAAAGACGAGAAGCTAAGGCTGAAGGTCTCGCCGAAGGCAAGGCAAAAGAAAAGACTGCAACTGCAAAGCGTCTTTTAAGCATGGGATTATCTGTAGAGGATATTGCTAAGGCTACTTCACTTTCCATTGAGCAGGTTGAAGCAATTAAGGCGGAATGAATTTGACAAAGATTTTTTCTTACAGTAAAGGCGTTCTCCCGCAGGGGAGAACGCCTTTTTACATTGTAACGAAAGCAGTTAAGCTGTTATGGTATACGCTTTACAGACTACCTGCGGAGCTGACATCTACCACTTTTCCGGAATTCCGGGGAAGTCGGCAATCGTCAGCATACAGCAGCTGCCGGTGGCCAGCAGTGTATCTGCATCAGTATCATATACATGAATCTGCATAGTAATCAAACGGTCATTATGCGAAACAACCTCAGCCTGTGCCTCTACCATTGCACCGGAAGGAGCGCCCTTGATGAAATCTACGGTCATCGATACCGTAACCACGCGCTTGCCCATAGCGGCGCAGGCGATGCCGGTGGCATTATCCACCAGTGTTGTAAGCAAGCCTCCGTGCAGCTTGCCGTTGAGGTTTGTGTGGATGGCAGGGTCGATGCGCAGGCCTACTGCAGCTTTGCCGCAGCTGATGCTGTGAACCTTTATGCCGCAGTGCTGCATAAAAGCGTTATGCGTGTAGATATCTTTTACGCTTCGGATAATTTCTTACGGTTGCATAAATCATTCCTCCTTTAGACAGGCGTCCAAAGCTTGGGCAACGTCACTGCATTGCTCAAGGCCTGCTACCCAATTTTGTAAACGTAATGCTTTAGCTTCACCGTAGACAGGTACGGCAAGGCTCATAAATTTAGCACAGAGCTCCTCCCAGGTCAGAGGATTTTCCGGATCTCCCTTAGGATAATCAACCTGCATTGTCAGTGTTTGTCCGTTTTGCAGCTGGATTTCTACTCTGGAAGCCAATTTGGAAGCATCTGCCGCATGAAGCTGTTCCATAGCCTCATCGCGGATAACCTCGATGCGCTGCATTAAATCCGTAAGCTCTTTGTTATGGATACATTCCTCACTGAACTGCGCAATGCCTACTTCGCCGAACTTCAGCATGGCAGCGGAGCAATATTGAATACTGAATTTGCCGCCGTAGGGAGTTTGCGGCTGCGGATTATTGATCAGATAGTTCGTAATATCGTTGACGTAAAGCTTAATTTTAGCGATGTCCTCAGGCTGCAGAGAATGAGCCTTGCGCAGCTCCTGAATGGCGTAAAGAGCGGCGTGAGCATGCTTGCAGCAGGCGTAGGGCTTGAAGGAGTTGATGTCGATTTTCAGCTTGTCGGTGCTCATGCTTTCGGTAAGCTTTTCCAGATGCGGTTCTTTGACCATGGCACGGCAGAAGCCCTTTTCGCCTTCTAAAATTTCGCTGGCGGCAGTAAAGCCCTTTTGCGACAGATAAGCGCTGAGAACACCGCTGTAGGAAGCCTTGCCTGTGTGCAGCGGCTTGCTCATGGCACCCTCTTTTAAAAACTCCCACAGGCCTGCTGCCTGTGTACCGGCGCTGCCGTAGCACATCAGTGTCTGCTGTGCGTCAAGACCGAGGGCGTTGGCGGCAGCAGCACCGGCGGCGATGGTGCCTGCGGTACCGGTAGTATGCCAGAAGAAGTAGGATTCCGGGATAACCGCTTCGCCTACGCGGCCGCTGGCCTCGTAGCCTGCGCATATAGCGGCAATAAGCTGCTTGCCGCTTTTGTGCTCCGCTTCGCAGACAGCCAGCGCGGGTGAAACAACGACGCAGGCCGGGTGGATAATCGAAGGGTTATGCAAATCATCGAAGTCCAGACTGTGGGAAGCAGCGCTGTTGATAAAGGCAGCGTTCAGGGCGCTAGCCTTTTTTGCAGGGATACTGCCGAAGATATTCGCCTTAGGTGCATCGCCCTGAAGAATAACATCATGGATGATGCGTACCGGTTTTTCCTGCGAACCGCGGATAGCAATTCCCAGCCAGTCTAGCAGACATTTTTTAGCCATTTCGATACTGTGAGCAGAAAGCTTTTCGTAGCACAATTCTGCGGTAAATTTTGCTAATGCTTTAGTTGTCATTGTAAATACCTGCCTTTGCTTTAATTTTAACTATTGCCATGGTATTCGCCAAATGCAACGTAAACACCTGCCTTAGCCTTAAAACAAATTACCTCCCTGCTGGTATTCTCCGAAAACCTCGCGCAGTACGCCGCAGATTTCGCCTAAGGTTGCATAGGTTTTAACAGCATCAATCAGATAAGGCATAAGGTTAGCTTCACCATTGGCAGCTTCCTTCAGAGCTTTCAGGGAAGCATCTACTGCGTGCTGGTCACGGTGAGCCTTCATTTCATTTACACGGGCAATCTGACGTTCCGCAACGCTTAAATCTGCCGTAATAACGTCATTTGTTTTGACAGCCTTTTGAAAACAGAATCTTGCAAAATCTCTGAGTACATAGTAAGATGTTCAAATTTAGATTCTGCCAAACCCATTAATATAGCATTGGCTATGCTTCCTACGCCGGACTGCAACGGCAGCATTTGCTGCGGCAGACGGCCGTGGCGCTGCTCGTGCTCCAGAAAATCAACCAGGTTAGCGGCAATTTTTTTGCTTGTGTCATCAGGAGCGCTTAAATTGCGTACATGGTCGACAATGTCTGATTCGACGATGCAGGTAATTCTGTCAAGTCCGCAGCTTACATAAGGAGAACCGATGCGGTCGCCGACATGATAAATAGGGATTTCGGTGCGCTCAGGTGGTTTGCTGCAGATGTAAATATCGTGCATTCCCTCCAGCGTCAGCGGGATAGATGTGTTGACCTCAACGATAATTTTTTTTGCATGCTTTACAAGCATAGGCGTGTTGCCGACACCAGAACCGAGAACAATGCTGCCGTCTGCATTAATAGCAGCGGCTTCAACGATTGCAACATCAACATCGCCGTAAAAGCCGTAGTCGATTTGTTGGGCAAAGTGGCTTAAATGCTGATCAATATAGGTTACGCTGCCGGTGTTGATCTGGCGGCTGAGTGTTTTGTTGGAGGCTGCATAATAAGGCATGCGTCCGCTGATACCGCCGACTTCGGCAAGTGTTTCTTCGATTTCCGGTCCGACGGAAGCACCGCTCCAAATATTGATACGGCATTTTTTGCCGGCCTTGATGGCTTTAGCGAGAGCAAGTGTGGTTTTCTTAGGATAGCCAGAGGGGGTGAAGCCGCTGACACCGACATTCATACCGTCGGTAATCAGTGTGGCTGCTTCGTCCGCGCTGACTATTTTGTCAAATAGGCAGGGGGTGCGCAAACGTGTTGCATCCAGCATTTCAAAAACCTCTTTTCTTTTTTGGAAATTTCCTTATCTGCTTACAGTTTAAATCTATCAACATATAAAGTAAAATACGGAAAATACATTTTACATATAAGAAATGCATATACGTTAACTCGTTCTTTGATGCGGGAACAGGATAATTCATGATATATAGTTGTCTGTTTTTAGAAAAAAACGAAAAAACTTATACTTTTATTCCTAATCACTTATAAAATAATCTATTGGAGTTATATGTGTTTTGCATATGCTATCATTGGTTTTATGAAAAATTTAATTTTAAAAACTAAAAAAGTACTCAGAAATATTGCTGTATAGTATAATAAAGGCAGAGAGAAGTAAAGGAGAACCCTATATGGACATAGAATATTACCGCAATTTTATTGCCATAGTTGAGGCCGGCAGTATTTCTGCCGCAGCTAAGCAGATAGCGATTGCCCAGCCGGCGCTGAGTAATCAGCTTAAGGTGCTGCAGAAGCGTTTTGGTACGCAGCTGCTGCATGTGCGCCGTGGCGGTCACAGCATTGAGCTTACGGATGCAGGCTGTATTTTATATAACAAGGCTAAGTATATCTGCTCGGCAGAAAACAGCGCTCTGAAGGAGATAGTTGACTGTCAGGCAGGTTTTAGCGGTACGCTGCGCATCAGTCTGTCACCTTCGATGTCAATAAACTTTATTAAAAACTTTTTGAGTGATTTTTACAGAGAGTTTCCGCATATTAATTATGAGCTGTATGAGGTGCCGATTGACGAACAAACCCAGCAGCTTTTGGAGGGGAAAACAGAAATAGGCATTGCCAATGCACCCCTAAAGCAGTCTAAACGCTTTGAAACGCTGTTCAGCCGTAAAGAGCGTCTGGTTGCGCTTTTTCATAAGGATAGCCCGTATCTGAAAAATGATAAGCCTAATATCCTGCTGGATGATTTGGAGGACATTCCGTTATGTCTTTCGCGTGGCTGTTCTGAGCTGTTTTTTTCTGTGTGCTCGGATTCACACATTTTCCCGCAGGTTATGAGTATTAATACTACTAAGCTTTCGGCCATAGCCTGGGCAGAAAAAAATACCGGTGTGGCAATTGTACCGGCACCGGCTGTAGAATTGTTTCCAGCGAATCTGGTCCGCAAGGAAATCAAGGATGAGCGCTTGTTTCTGGAGATGACACTGTCTATAGTTAAGGGCAGAGAGCTGTCGCAGGTTGCGCAGACCTTTATTAATTATTATATGCAGAATAAATAAAAATACGCCTTAGGCTGTTGATGCCTAGGGCGTATTTGTTTGCCTTCTCACTTTATTTTTTTCTTCGGGCGGTATTCTGAAATAAACAGGCCGGTCATTGTCAGGATGGTACCGAGTGCTACCAGCAGAGTGATTTTTTCCTGCAGGACAATCGCCGAGGTAATGACGGTGATAACGGGCACCATATAAATATAAACGCTGGCCTTTACTGCGCCCAACTCCCTAACTGCCAAATTCCAGGTGACAAAGCAGAGAGCAGAAGCGCCCAGTCCCAGAAAGACGATATTGAAAAGATAGGTAGTATTGGCGAAGCGTGCCAGGTTCAGTTCAAAATCCAGAAAACCGAGCGCCGGCACCATAAAGAGAATGCCGTAGAAAAATGTTCTGCGTGTGGCGAGGATAACAGGATAACCGTAGCTGCTGATTTTTTTCGTCAGCAGAGCATAAAACGCCCACACGACAGCGGCGGAAATCGCCAGCAAATCACCCAGCGGATTGAGCTGCATGGCTGCACCATTGAAGCTGATGCAGGCAATACCGCTCATCACGATAAAAAAGCCGATGATGAACTGCTTGCTTAAACTGCCGGCAGAACGCATAAAATAATGCGCCAGCAGCGCGGTAAAGAAAGGCGCTGTGCTGCCGATTACGCCAACGTTGGAGGCTTGTGTATAGGTCAAGGCGATGTTTTCCAAAAGGTAGTAGAGGCAGATGCCGCAAAGGCCTGCGGCCATAAAAACAGGCTCCTGCTTTTTATCTGTTTTCAGCATTTGGGGATAGGCCAGCCAAAGGGCGAAAAAGGCCATAATAAAGCGGAAAAAAAGGATTTCCAGCGGCTGAAAGCCGGTAAGTAAAACCTTTGTAGAAATAAAGGTTGTGCCCCAGGTAGCAATTGTAATGAGGGCAGCAATGTGCCCGATGTAGCGGGTGTTTTGCATTTGCTTGGGAATCTCCGTTCTTTTTAGTGCGCAGTAGAACGCACTCTATGATTTTAGCAGACTAAAATCCTGCTATTAACAAACTATCCCCTCTGCCGGCATGACAGAAGGGATAGGCTTTAAATTATTATTTTGTGTGCTTGTCTTCGGCAGCCTGCTTGTTGGGGGCTGCCGCAGCATATTTCGTCAGGGCAACCTTCGTGATGTGGAAGTCGCCTACGGTATCAGGGCCGTCGATGCAGCCGTTGGGGCAGGCCATGCCTTCGATATAGCTGCAGTCGAGCTTGCCTGCGGCAGCAGCCTTAACCGTATCACGGCATTTGTCCAGTCCGGAGCAGTATTGTGCGTTATGCACCTCACCGCCCATAGCGGCAACCGTATCCTGCACGGCAGCACTTACTCCGGCAGTCAGCGGGAAGCTCAGACCGAGCTTGGAGGCATCACGCTCATACGCAGCATCGCCGCTCATTTCCGCAAATTTGATATCCTTGCCCTCCAGCATGCACATAATCTCTTCAAAGGAAAGCACGTAGTTGATGGTTTCGCGGTGCTCGCGTGCTTCCACCTTTTTGGCAATGCAGGGACCGATGAACACGGTAACGGCATAAGGATATTTTTCCTTTATCAGCTCAGCGCAGGTGAGCATGGGGGAGGGAGTGTCGGAAATTTTATCCGCAGCCTCCGGCACCTGCGTTTTAATCAGCTTAACGAAGGCAGGGCAGCAGGAGCTGGTCATAAAGCCCTGCTTGGCAGGAACCTTATCCAGATATTCCTCTGCTTCTTTAACGCTGGTGATATCGGCGCCGATTCCAACCTCTACGACTTCAGCGAAGCCTGCTTTTTGAAGTGCCTCGTAAATTTGCGCCATAGTAATCTTCAAACCGTATTGGCCTACGATAGAAGGTGCCACAAGGGCGATAACCTGCTTGCCCTGCTGGATTTCACGGATAACGCGGATGATATTGCTGCGCTCGTCGATAGCACCGAAGGGGCAGGCGTTGCGGCAGGCACCGCAGGAAACACATTTTTCGTAGTCAATTACAGCCTTACGGTTTTCACCGATGCTGATGGCACCGATGGCGCAGGCACGCACGCAGGGACGATGGATTTCGATAATCGCACCGTAGGGGCACATCTGCTTGCAGCGTCCGCATTCGATACATTTCGTTTTATCGATAAAGGCACGGTCCTGAATAATGCTGATAGCCTTTTTCGGGCAGTTATTCATGCATTTGTGGGTGATGCAGTGACGGCACATATCGGTAACGTAATAAGCATCAATCGGGCATTGGTCGCAGGCTGCGGGGAGCACGTCGATAATCGGCAAATCGGTGCGCTCAGGCTCGTTCAGCGTCAGCTTGGCAGCCTCGATGATATTGCTGGAGCACTCCTGCCCCAACGCCATATCAATACGGTTTTTCAGTACGGCTCTTTCTTTATAAACACAGCAGCGGTAGCGCGGAGTATCCTCGCGTACCTCCTGCAGAATATCGTAGACGTGGTCAGGCAACTCGTTATTCCAGGTGTAGCGGGATAAATGCTCCAGCACCATGCGGCGCAGCTGCGCAACAGCGGTTAATTCCATAGCGGTTCCTCCTTGGCAATTAGTTATATTGCGTTTTGCATTGCATACTCTATACTGTACAATTCTTTACAGAACGCAAAAATCCTGCTGAAGAGTATACGTAACGGTTTTAATAATGTTAAATTTGGTATTTTTCTAAACAGTTATATAGATGCATCTGTCAAAAAATCTCTGATATTTTTATGGATAATACCATTACGGCTCATATCGAATTCGTCGAGTGAAAGCACATATTTCGGATAATTATCGGTAATTTCATTGTAAAAACCGAACTCACGTTGAATAGTTTCTTCTGCAGCCAATAAGTACGTAACTTGAATATAAATTTTTTTATCCTGTTTTTCACAGATAAAATCAATTTCTTTGGTATCTAACTTGCCGATGCTCACCTTATAACCACGGCGTAAAAGCTCCAGATAAACGATATTTTCTAAAATGAGATTGATATCCTTCATGTTGCCGCCGAAGACTGCTTCGCGGATGCCATGGTCAGCGACATAATATTTTTCGTTGATAGCAAGCAGCTTTTTACCTTGTATATCCTGACGTTTTACCTGATAAAACAGAAAAGCATCGGTGCAGGCTTTAACGTAGTTGATAATGGTTTCTGTTGCCATACTGCGTCCTTCGCTTTTCAAATATTTAGAAAGCACATTTGCAGAAAAAATGGTACCGATATTTGCAGTTATGTAGGTAAGTATGCGTTCAAGCATGTCAACATCACGTATATTGTTGCGGCGTACAATATCTTTCAGTTCTACTGATGTATATACATCCTGTAAATATTGTTTGCAGGCAGCTTCGTTATATTGCAGGGCTGCCAAATATGGCATTCCTCCGAAGTGCAGGTATTTCTTGAAGCAGTCTGCTTCACTTGTATTAGGCTGTATAGTATTATATAGCTCAATAAATTCAGAAAATGAAAAAGGATAAATAACAAATTCTACATAGCGTCCTGCTAAATAAGTGGCTAATTCACCGGATAGGAGCTTGGCATTGGCACCGGTGATATAAATATCACAATTAAGCTCTATACGTAAGGAATTAATACATTTTTCCCAATCTTTTACCTCTTGGATTTCATCAAAGAAAAGATAAATTTTTCCTGTTAAAGCTTGGGTTTGGCTTATTATTTCATCATGAAGAGCCTGGGCATTGCAAAGCCTGGCAAAGCTCATATTTTCAAAATTATAGGAAATAAGCTGTTGGGGAGTAACTCCTTGTTGTAACAGCTCTTGTTTTATAAGATCTAACATAACAGATTTACCGCAACGTCGGATACCTGTAAGTACTTTTACTAAATCACTGTTAATGAATGGGCGGATTTTTTTCATGTAAGATTCTCTTTTAATCATGTAAATCACCTCACTATCTATATAATATATCAGTTATATCTTAAATTCAAGACGAAAATCAAATTTCTATCAGATATAACTGAAATTTTTCATGATTTTAGATTTTTATCAGTTATATCTGATAAAAATTCTTGCTGTTGTAGTCGAAAATAAGCATACTTTTTTAGTATACGCAGAAAAAAAATAAAAAAATTTCCTCTTATCCCCTTTACAAATTCAAATCCTAGTATTATAATAAGCGCATAAAGCAACAACGTGGTTGTTGGATCGAAAGGTCTAAACTTCGTGGTTGCTTTTTCTTTTATATCAGCGGTGAGAATTATCTTCTTACCCATGATAAGTGCAACGAAGCACCGTAGCAGCGCAAGGCGCAGCTGACGGTGCTTTCTTATTTACAGAGCCAGAGAGAAGAAAATCTGTAAAGCACAAAAAACTGTATTTCAAATGAGGGGTTTACTCTTCGTAAACCCAAGGAAATTCTCAGAGAGAAATTAGGGAGGTTTTACAATGAATGATGTACCGAAACTGTTTGGCAGCTTAGTTTTTAACGAAAGCGTTATGAAGGACCGTCTGCCGACTGCAACCTATAAGGCATATAAGGCAGCAGTGCTGGCAGGCACTCCGCTGAATTTGGAAATTGCTAATATCATCGCCAATGCTATGAAGGACTGGGCTCTGGAGCATGGTTGCACTCATTTCACCCATTGGTTCCAACCAATGACCGGTATTACTGCTGAAAAGCATGAAAGCTTCATTTCTCCTACTGCTGAAGGCCGTGTTATTATGGACTTCTCCGGCAAAGAGCTGATTCAGGGCGAACCTGATGCTTCCAGCTTCCCGTCCGGCGGCCTGCGTGCAACCTTTGAAGCTCGCGGCTATACAGCATGGGACCCGACCTCCTATGCATTTATCAAAGATAACTGCCTGTGCATTCCTACAGCCTTCTGCTCCTACACCGGCGAAGTGCTGGATAAAAAGACTCCGCTGCTGCGTTCCATGAATGCAGCCAGCAAAGCAGCCTGCAAGCTGCTGAAGCTGTTCGGCATTGATACCATCCGCGTCAACAGTACTGTTGGTCCGGAACAGGAATATTTCCTCGTAGATAAAAAAATGTGGGAAAAACGTAAAGACCTGGTTTACACCGGCCGAACCCTTTTCGGTGCGAAATCTCCGCGTGGGCAGGAGCTGGACGACCACTACTTCGGCATTATCAAACAAAGAGTTCTTTCCTTCATGAAGGATTTGGACGATGAGCTGTGGAAGCTTGGCGTACTCGCCAAGACCGAGCATAACGAAGTTGCTCCGGCACAGCACGAGCTGGCACCTATCTTCACAACTACCAACGTAGCCTCTGACCATAACCAACTGATGATGGAGTTCATGAAACGTGTTGCTCTGCGTCATGGCCTTGTTTGCCTGCTGCATGAAAAACCCTTCGACGGTGTAAACGGCAGCGGTAAGCATAACAACTGGTCCTTATCTACGGAAGAAGGCTTGAACCTGCTGGATCCCGGCAAGGAGCCGTACAAAAACCTGCGCTTCTTGACTTTCCTGGCAGCAATCATCAAAGCTGTTGATGAATATCAGGATCTGCTGCGTGTATCTGTTGCCAGTGCCGGCAATGACCATCGTCTGGGCGCTAACGAAGCCCCTCCGGCTATCGTTTCCATGTTCCTTGGCACTGAGCTGACTGCAGTTCTCGAAGCTATTGCAGCAGACAAGGTTTACAACGGCAACCCGGAAAGCTACATCAAGGTAAGCGACGATACCATTCCTGCTTTGGTTAAGGATAACACCGACAGAAACAGAACCTCTCCGTTCGCCTTCACCGGCAATAAATTTGAATTCCGTATGCTGGGCAGCATGTTCTCCATCGCCGGCCCCAACATCGTATTGAACACCATCGTTGCCGAAGAGCTGGATGAATTTGCCGATAAGCTGGCAGATGCTCCTGACCTGGAAGCAGCAGTATATGATTTGGTTAAAGAAACCTACAAGGCTCATAAACGCATTGTCTTCAACGGTAACGGTTATACTGACGAATGGGTTGAGGAAGCTGCCAAACGTGGCCTGCTGAACCTCAAATCTACTCCGGAGGCTCTGCCGTATCTGGGTCATGCAAAGAACATCGAGCTGTTCGAAAAACATAACATCTTCACTAAAGCCGAAGTTGAATCTCGTGTAGAAATCCTGCTGGAGAACTACAGCACCACGATTTCTATCGAAGCAGCAACCATGCTGGATATGTTCCACAAGGATATCCTCCCGGCAGTTACCGCTTACACCGAAGATCTGACCAAAGCAGTACTGGATAAAAAGGCTGCCGGCGTCAGTGCAGGCTTTGAAGGCGCACTTGCTGATAAGCTGAGCAAGCTGGGCGGCGAAATGTATGCATCCTCCCTGAAGCTGGAAGATGGCTTGAAGGAAGCAGCAGAAATCGGCGACAGCGAGAAACAGGCTCTGTACTATCACGATACCGTTCTTGAAGAAATGGGCAAGCTGAGAAGTGCTGTTGATGCTGCCGAAGCTTTGACCGGTGGTAAGTATCTCGACTATCCGACTTATGGAGAGTTGCTGTTCGGCGTAAACGAGTAAGCGGAGGCTACCTTCTCGACAGCCTTGAGTAAGGTGTAATAATAAAAAATAAAATAATATATAAATAAAACTCATACACAATGGGGTGTATCCGAAAAATCGGGTACGCCCCTCTTTCTTTAGCTAATGCCATGTGAGCGCTGCTCAATGACGCGTTAAAAAATATTATAATTTGAGGGGTGTTTACAAATGGACAAATATGTATCTGTCGATACTATATGGGTGCTGATAGGTGCCTTCCTGGTATTCTCTATGCAGCCGGGCTTTGCAATGGTTGAAACAGGCTTTACCAGAGCTAAAAATGCTGGCAACATCGTCATGAAGAACGTCATGGATATGTGCCTCGGTTCCATCGTTTTCTGGGTTCTGGGCTTTGGCCTGATGTTTGGTACCGATATCGGCGGCTTTATCGGAGCGCCGGACTTCTTCGTTAAAGGCGATTATGGTGCCAGCTATCCGAGCACAGCCTACTTTATCTTCCAGACGATGTTCTGTGCTACTGCAGCAACCATTGTTTCCGGTGCTATGGCAGAACGTACCAACTTCTTGGTATATTGCATTTACAGCGTATTAATCAGTGCTGTTATTTATCCGATCAGCGGTCACTGGATTTGGGGCGGCGGCTGGCTCGCACAGATGGGCTTCCACGATTTCGCCGGTTCTACTGCCGTTCATATGGTAGGCGGCGTTGCTTCTCTCGTCGGTGCCAAGATGATTGGCGCGCGTATCGGCAAATACAATACCGACGGTACGGTAAACGCTATTCCCGGTCACAGCATTCCGCTTGGTGCCTTGGGTGTTTTCCTTCTCTGGTTCGGCTGGTTCGGTTTCAACGGTGCTTCTACCGTTTGTGCAACCGGTGATGATGTTCTGGTTTCCATGGGTGCTATCTTCATTACCACTAACATGGCTGCAGCAGCTGCTGCTACCGCAACTATGATTTACACCTGGATTCGTTACGGCAAGCCTGATGTTTCTATGACTCTGAACGGCGTGCTTGCTGGTCTGGTAGCAATTACCGCAGGCTGCGATATGGTAAGCCCGGCCGGCGCTTTAATCATCGGCCTGATTGCCGGTGTGCTGGTAGTCGCTGCTGTTGAATTCTTCGACCAGAAGCTGAAGATTGATGATCCTGTTGGTGCAATTTCTGTTCACGGTATCTGTGGTGCCTTCGGTACTATCGCAACCGGTCTCTTCGCTCTTGACGGCGGCCTCTTCTATGGCGGCGGTACTGATTTTCTGGTAAAACAAATTATCGGTGTTGTTACTGTAGCAATCTATGTTGCGGTTACCATGACGATTATCTTTAAAATTCTTGATAAGCTCTTCGGCCTGCGTGTTAAGGAATCCGAAGAAATCAAAGGTCTGGATATGGAAGAGCACGGTCTGCTCAGCAGCTATGCCGACTTTATGCAAACTTCGCTGGAGGCACAGACTTCTGTTACTACTACCTATGTTACTCCGGTCAAAGAAACTGCAGCTAAGCCTGCAGGCGCAGTAAAGATGAGCAAGGTTGTTATTATCACCTCGCAAAATCGTTTCGAAGCATTGAAGAGTGCTTTAGATAAGCTGGGAATTACCGGCATGACTGTTACTAAGGTTCTGGGCTACGGCATCCAGAAGGGGTCCACAGAAATGTATCGTGGTGCTGAGGTTGCTGCTCACCTGCTGCCGAAGGTAAAGGTTGAAATGATTGTTTCCGCAATTCCTGTTGCAGCAGTAGTCAATGTTGCTAAGCAGGTTTTGTATACCGGCAAATACGGCGATGGCAAAATCTTCATCTATGATGTTGAGGATGTTGTTAAGATTCGTACCGGTGAAACAGGCTATGATGCTCTGCAGGATTATCCTATTGAGGAAAAATAATTTGCTTCTCCCTAATCAAACTCCCTAATAAAACAGGAAGGCGCTCGGTGTCTTGCGTAATGCAGGCTAAGAGCGCTTTTCTGTGTGTTGTGGGGAGAATGCCTTTATAATATTATTATGGCGAAAAACTTGCAAAGCTGCATTGTTTAGGCCAAAATAAGATTGAATCGTATTTTAGTCGGATTGGAGTGAATGCTATGAATAAAAACGTTGCTTTATATAACGAGATGATAGCTTTTTTTGCCGGAGATGCACGCCGCTGCCAGCATTTTATCAAGGTTGCCAGCCTGGCCAAGCAGCTGGCTGAGAGCGAGGCTGCGGATGCAGAGCTGACAGAGCTTGTGGAGGCGGCCGGTCTTGTGCATGACTGCGGTATTAAACCCGGCGAGGCCAAGTACGGTGCCGGTCACTGCACAGGCAAAATTCAGGAGCAGGAAGGACCTGCGGTAGCACGCGAGCTTTTGCAAAAGGTTGGCTATGCCCCTGAAAAAATTGAACACATCTGCTATCTTGTCGGTCATCACCATACGTATAATATGATTGACGGTCTTGATTATCAGTTGCTTGTGGAAGCTGATTTTATAGTAAATTTTTATGAGGACGGTACGCCGAAGGAGAATATTGCCAAGGCTGTGGAGCGTGTTTTTAAAACTGAGAGCGGAACGAAGTTGGTTAAGACTATGTTCGGACTTTGATATACAATGCTGTGGCTTGCCGGTCACAGCATTTTTCTTGCTATTTTGCCTCATGCTTGCTAAAATAAACAAGATTAGGTTATTTTTTGGAGGGATAAGATATGAAGGAAATTTATGATTTAGCAGAGCAGTACCATAACGATGGCAATAACTGCGTAGAATCCGTTGTTAAGGCGTGTAACGACGGATTATAGCTGGGCCTGCCGGATGTAGCAATCCGCATGGTATCCGGCATGGGCGGCGGTATCGGCCGCAGCGGCTGCGTGTGCGGTGCGCTGAGCGGCTCCTGCCTGGTTATCAGCTCTAGCGTTGGCAGATTGGATCCGTCCGAAAAGCATCAGACAGAGGTCTATAAATATACACATGAGTTTCATGAGCGCTTTACCAAACATTTCGGTGCTTCTTGCTGCAGAGCACTGAACCGCCTGAGCTTCGGTACGCCGGAATACAGAACTAAATGCATTAAGATTACTGCCGAAGCGGCAGATATGGTATCTGATTATCTGCAGGAAAAGGGCTTGTTAAAATAGGCCTTGGCTGCGAGCTGAAAGAAGGACTGATGGAGGTCAGGCTGATGGAAAAAACTGAGTTGAAGAACATTGTAATTTTAGCAACCGGCGGCACTATTGCCGGCAAGGCTTCCTCCGGCACCCAGATGACAGGCTATACTGCCGGTGCCTACAGCGTTGCCGATTTGCTGGCAGGTGTGCCTGAACTGGGCGAGCTGGCGCATATCAGCGGCGAGCAGCTGTGCAACATCGACAGCAGCGGTCTTACCGATGCTTTACTGCTGCGCCTGGCGCAGCGCTGCAATGAGCTGCTGGCGCAGGAGGATGTCGACGGCGTTGTTATTACCCATGGTACCGATACTATGGAGGAAACAGCCTTCTTCCTGAACCTGACGGTGAAGAGCGCTAAGCCGGTGGTTCTCGTAGGCGCAATGCGTCCTGCCACCGCAGTCAGTGCCGACGGACCTTTGAATATCATCAACGCTGTTAAGGTTGCTGTAGACGCTGCAAGCGCCGGGCAGGGCGTGCTGGTGATGATGAACGATGAAATCTACAGTGGTCGTGATGTTACTAAGACCAACACAGCAAATGTGGCGACGTTTAAGGCACTGAACGGCGGTCCCTTAGGTTTCATCGTCGGCGGTGAGGTGCATTACTACTACCGCAGCATGCGTCCGCACACACTGCAGAGCGAGTTTGATGTAACCGGTGTTACTGCTTTGCCGCGCGTGGATATCATCTACACGCATATCGGTGAGGACCGCGTGTTTGTGGATGCGGCACTGGCGGCAGGCGCACGTGGCCTTATTTACGCCGGCAGCGGCATGGGCAGCATTCATGAGGCGGTGGAGGCGGCGCTGGCGGAGGCTGTCAGCCGCGGCGTTGTGGTTGTGCGTTCCAGCCGCACAGGCAGCGGTATTGTTGCCGCAGGTCTGGAGCGTTGGCAGGAGCAGGGCTTCCTGTATGCGGATAACCTTAATCCGCAAAAGGCACGCCTTTTGCTGCAATTAGCACTTTTGCGGACGCAGGAGCGCAGCGAGGTGCAGGGTGTTTTCAGCCGTTATTAAAAGATAAACAGCATGTAAAGCAAAAAAGCTATCAGCAGGCAAAGCCCGGTGATAGCTTTTTTATGCGCTTTAAAATTTTACCATCTTCTGTAACCGTTATGGTGCTTGGCACGCTCTGCCTGACGGGCAGCGCGCTCTGCTTCGTAAGCCTCGCGGGCAACGAAGAAATCCTCCAGCTTCCAGCCGCGGTTAAACATTTCAATCAGCAGCTTACCGGTGTTGTTGGCATCGTCAAAGGCGGTGTGCCAAAGGCCGGCGGTGTTGACCTCCTGCTCCTCGGTAGCCTTTTTCAGACCGGTGGTGTAGTCATCACCCTTCCAGAGGCGGTAGGCCAGCGCCAGATCAAGATAGTCCTCGTATTTTACGGGGTTTTCGATTTTATGACGCTCGCAGCCTGTCTGCAGTACCTTGTAATCCTCGGTTCCCCAGGCTACAAAGTAGGTTTCGCCGCTTTCATACAGCGCTGCCAGCTCCTGCACCATGGCAGGAAATTCAATGGCCTGCTGCATATCCTTAGCGGTAATCATGCAAAAATCCATAGAATCCTTAGCCTGCTTAGGATAAAAATGCGGTTTGACAAAGCTCTGGATGCGTCCGCAGTCGGTGAGCGGTTCGCCGTCCAGCTTCACTGCGCCGATTTCGATAATCTCGGAAAAGAAGCCGCGCGGACGGCCGACAGGGCGCTCGTAGGTAGTAAATTCAAAATCAACGACTAAAAATTTCTTCATAGCAATCCCTTCTTACGCTAAAGCATAGCCTGCTGCTCAGTGCTTTTTACCGCAGCATTTTTTATACTTCTTGCCGCTGCCGCAGGGACAGGGGTCGTTAGGATAAACCTTTTTCGCTTTGGCACCTACACGGGTATTTTGCTGAGCTGCCTGCTGTGCGTCGCGCAGCAGCTTGATGGTTTCGTTGGGAGTGTGGCCGCCGAGGCAGAACATGCGGGTAGCATTGTTGCGGGCGTTCTGCAGCAGTACGGAAAGTCTGCCGAGGTGACTGTAATTGTTCCAGGCAGGGATGTTAGCCTGCAGCTTCTGAATCAGCTCAGAGGTATTACCGTCGGTGTTGGAGTTTTCGAATTCATAAATGTACTGGCACCAGTAATGTGCATCCAGTGCAGCAACATTCAGCTCCTGAGTAAAGAAGTCATGCAGATCCTGATATGCGGTGGTAGATTGCATATAACCGTAGTGGGAAAGCATGGTGATTTCCTTTACGGTAGGCTTATACAGGCCGAAGGGCTTTCTGCCCTGTTCCAGTCTGGTGTAGAAATCATCGCTGTCATTTTTCTTGAGCAGGATGCGGCCGTCTTTAATTGCGCAGGGGTTAAAGTTGCTCGGAACCTCGGCAAGTAATTGCGGCAGAGTTTCCGGAGTAAGCTCAAAGCCTGCTTTTTGATTATACATTTCGCAGAAAAATTCTACCGGCAGGATCAGGTGCAGGCTGGACATTGCGGTGATGCAGTCCAAAAGCCATGCCAGCTGTTGGCGGTGAGCCTGGAAATCTGCGGTGTTGATTTTTTTGTAGACGGTGCGTGCTTCCTTTACTGCTTCAAAGCAGTCATCTGGATAGGAAACAATGTAGCCCATAGAAATAAAGGGCAGCAGCAGTGCATATTCACTGTAGGTAGGATGGAAGCATTTTTTCTCCAAGGCTGCTTCGAAGGCCTGAATATTTTCGTCCGGCATAATAGCAAAACGTTTTGCTGCAATTTCCGGCTTTTGCATTTCTGTGCAGATTTTTTCTGCCAGCTCGTCCTTTTTGAGCTTGCTGTAGGTGATGCAGAGCTGACGCGCTGCAAAAATTAATTTATCCTTAGTGAAGGCTTTTAAGTAATCCAACAATACAGGTTTACGGGATGGTTGATTCTTGGTTTTGGTTGTACTTGCAGACATATTGATAGAAAATCTCCTTCTTTGTAATCTTACGTATCTCTTAATTATAAATAAAAACAGGAAATATAGCAAGTGAGGAAATTTAATATGCAGTTTATTATACGCTTTTCGGCGGTTAAATTTATTTTTCAGGCTCTGCTTGCTGACGGCGCATAGCAGGAATCAGGAAAAAGGCACAGTAAATAAAGGAAAGCAGCACGATTGCGCCGCCACCGAGACCGATATAAGCGATGGAAGCATGCGTACAGATAAGTCCGCCCAGATAGCTGCCGCTGCCGATACCCAGATTATAAATGCCGGAGTAAATCGACATAGCCACAGCGGAGGTGCTCATAGTAGTTGTGCGCAAAAGCTCTGCCTGGCCTACAACGTTGAAGGCTGTAACGAAAATGCCCCAGACTGCGCAGAGCAGCACCAGAAGATAATGATTGATGCTTACGGGGTAGAGCAGCAGCAAAACAACTGCTACGCCAAGGACGGTGATGCGGAAGAAGTGATAGCGGCATTTATCATACCATTTGGAAAAGGCTGCGCTGCCCAAAAGTCCGGCTGCACCGAAAATAACCAGGGTGATGGTTATCCAGGCTTCATCCATCAGCGCAATCTGCTTCAGATAAGGCTCAATATAGCTGTAGGCGGTGTAATAGCCTGTGGGGAGTAAAAAGGACATCATATAGAGGCCGATGAGCACAGGATTTTTCAGCATTACCGGCAGCTGCGAAAGCGTAAACGGTTCGCTTTTTTCCAGCTTGGGGAAGACGAAGAACATGTAGGCCAATACGATGAAGGCCAAAACGGCAATGCACATAAAGGCCATGCGCCAGCCTACGTAAAGGCCGATGATGCGTCCTAAGGGCAGGCCGACGATGATGGCGATAGCGGTACCGGTTACAATCATACTCATAGCCAGTGCTTTGAAGGGACCTTTAACCAGACGCACGGCGATAGGTGAGGCGACCGACCAGAAAATGGAGTGGGCGAAGGCTACGCCGATACGCGAAAGCAGCAGCGTCCAAAAGCCGGTGGCAAAGGCAGAGGCTACATGCGATACGGCGAACAGGCTGATAGTGGCCAGCAAAAGCTTGCGCAGCGGATAGCGGGAAGCGGCAATCATCAGCGGCAGGCTCATGAGCATTACGACGTAGGCATAAATGGTAATCAGCATACCGGCCTGCGCTTCCGTCATGCGGAAGTCTGCGGCGATATCGGACAAAAGGCCTATGGGCATAAATTCCGATGTGTTAAAAATAAAGGCGGAAACTGTCATGCCGATTAACGGCAGCCATTCGCGGGTAGTGATTTTGTTTTCCATATATATAAAGCACCTGACTTTCATTCTATAAAATTGCGCTGAATATTATAGCACAGCATATTTGTGTGCTACAAGTAAAAAAATTGTAAATTATTTGTTGCGGGATGGTGCGGAGGTTTTCTTTGAAAAGGGCTGTCGTTAAGGAGCAAAAACAGTAAAGGCGTTCTACTTAAGTACGGTAGAACGCCTTTAATTATAATATTAATTTTAGTTTATAGTTATTGCTCAGCTTGCAACGCTTCAACTTGTTCAAAAGGGAGAGAAGTAGCCTTGGCGATATCCTATACAGAAATGTCCATGCTGAAAAGACGCTTAGCAGCAATGTTGGCATTTGCTTCGCCCTCAGCAATGCCTTCACGCCTTTCATCTAATAAACGTGCTTCCATAAGCATAAATTCTCGCCTTACTTTTGTATCTAATTTGAGATAGCTGATTTCATCGTCAATTTGCTTGGTGAAATCAGTATTAGAGTGGTTAAGCTTCTTCCTTCAGCTTCTCCACATCAGCGAGAGATAAACCGGAAAGTTCCGTGATTTCCTGCAGGGAATAGCAACCTTTAGCTAACATGAGTTTAGCGACTTTAAGTTTATGTTCAGCTTCACCTTTTACTAATCCGATAGCTTCGCCTTCAGCAAGGCCAATCTCCTTGCCTTCGGCAATGCCCTCACGTCTTTCATCTAACAAACGTGCTTCCATAAGCATAAATTCTCGCCTCACTTTCGTAT
>OIWL01001617.1_pt1 | contig 22847 bp, 17 predicted proteins | sample 1587561 | NCBI WGS metagenome assembly OIWL01 (sample SAMEA3888903, study PRJEB22519) | human gut metagenome | biome: human gut; feature: human-associated habitat; material: faeces | place: Denmark | collected 2010 | reverse complement strand
CCGGAACGGAAACTGTCCGCGAAACAGCGGAAGCCATAGAAACCGGAGAAACGGGAAAGGGCGAGCCGCAGACTGCGTTTGCCAAGATGAAAGCTTTTGTCCGCAAGGCTGTCGACTGCTGCATTGAGTAAGACGACGGAAAATTATTGCTGTTCATAACAAACATCCCCGAAAACCAAGCTCCGGGGATGTGTTGTGTATAATGAAATGAGTGGTTTTAATAAGAACTGACGAAACTTTTTCGTGCTGCGAGAAGCGGCGCTGCCAATTCTTTTGCGTTATGCTCCTTTTCCTTAGCCGTAATGAATTTATTCATCTCAGCCTTAAAAAATTTAACGCCTTTGTTTTTGTTAATCTGCTGATATTTGTCAGCCGCCATGTTAACGCAATCCTGATGCGAGGTTCGCAGCCCCTGCCCCGCGTTAAATTTCGCAACCTGTGCATTTAGAGCAACGACCAAATCATTGTCCCGCACATTTTGCAGGCGGTTTTTCAGGGTATCTTTATCCATTGTTTTGTCCAACAATTCAAAGATATCTTGTGACGAACGGCACCCTTCCAGCGAGGCGACAAACTCTTTTCCGTTCAGTTCTTTCTTAACTTCCTTGCTCATGGCCAGCTCCTCCTATAATAATTTTCTTCTGTTTATATTTGGAGTATAGCAGAATTTTGTCCGCTTGGCAAGGGATTTTGTTACCAAAATGTCATATTTTTAACGGCTAGGGGTTAAAAAATATCTTGACAGCATTTTCAAAGGTGAGAGGAGGCTTTTCAGTGGTTGCGGGTCAAAAAATATCTTGACAGCATTTTCAGGTTTGCGGCGGCAGAACCGAACGGAATCAGCAGCGTTTCTGCTTCATCTATAAGATTTCCGGCAATCCTGCGGGCTTTTTCCACGCCGTAAATGCTGACAAAATTCAGCTTGTGCTGCGCCTTGTCTTTTTTCAGCGTTTTGCCGACCAGCTTTTCATCGCCTTCAACATCAAGTATGTCGTCGGTTATCTGGAATGCGATTCCCAGATTGCGGGAAAAGCGTACCAGCGTTTCGCGTTCGGCGGCAGACGCTCCACCAAGAACGGCGCCGGCTTCGCACGGATACCGCAGCAGGCAGCCGGTTTTTAACTCTTCCGTATGGCGGATAATGGCTTCGGGATTGGCAAAATCCTGATGAGAATCGGTGTACAAATCCAAAACCTGTCCGGAAATCATCCCGTTAAACGCACCGGCGGCACGCGACAACAGAAGCGTCAGTTCAACTTTTTTCGCATCGGAAACCGGCGCCGTGTTCAGAATTTCAAACGCGTAAGTCAGCAGCCCGTCGCCGGCAAGTATCGCCGTCGCTTCGTCAAAAGCCCGATGACAGGTCGGCTTACCGCGGCGCAGGTCGTCGTTATCCATCGCCGGCAAATCGTCATGTATCAGGGAATAGGTGTGAAGCATTTCCAACGACGCGGCAACAGGAAACGCCGTTTCATAATCCACGCCGAACAGCCCGGCCGTTTCATGCAGCAAAAACGGGCGCAGACGCTTGCCACCATTCAGAATACTATAACGCATCGCAGCAACGGCCTTCTGTTCCGGGGCTTCGGATACAGGAAAATAAGTTTCAAGTTTTTGATTAAACTTTCGGGTATAAGCGGATAAAACGGTTTCAATTTCAGTCATGGCAGTTCCGATAACAGTTACGATTTCAAGCATTTTCCCTTTTTATTATGAGAAGAGAATGTTTTCCTGACGAGAGAAGCGGCGAATCTATCAACCCTCTGCATTATCCAACGGTACCGTGGACAAAGTGCCGTCTTTGCCGATTTCGATTTTTTCCACTTTCAGGGCGGCGGCGGCAAGCCGGTCGGAACAAAGCTTTTTCAGCGCAACGGCCTTTTCATAGGCAGCGACGGCGTCGTCCAGCTTTATGCGTCCGCTTTCCAGTTCGCGAACAATGGCTTCAAGCTTTGCCAGAGCATCCTCAAAACTCATATTTTGCAGTTCGGCGGCAGGATCGGACACGGTATTTTCCGCACCGGCAGTTTCCATATTTTTCATTTCTTCCGTCATATTTCATCTCCTTATTGATTGATAGCTTCCGGCCATAAAACCGCCGTCAACGATAATGTCCTGCCCGCTGATAAACGTATTTCCCGGGTTGCCCAGGAAAAATACGGTACGGGCGATATCTTCCGGTTCGGCCAAACGGTTAATTGCCGTTTTGGCGGCAAGTTCGGCACGCTTGGCCTCGTTATTGTTATTTTGAAACATCTGCGTATTGACAAAACCGGGCGACACGGTGTTGCATAACACGTTATACGGCCCGTATTCCAATGCCAGAGTCTTTACCAGTCCGACCAGTGCGTGCTTGGAACTGGCATACGCCGCACGCCCTTCGCGGGAAATTGATGCGTACAGCGAACCGATGCCGACGATATAACCGCCGTGTTCCTTAAAATATGCATCGTTGGCTTTGACGATTTCCAGCAGCGATATATAATTGACATACTGGGTTTTCATAAACTCTTCCAACGGAATTTCGGCAGCGGGCAGCGGACGGTTATAGCCGGCGCAGTGAATGATGACGTCAAATTCGGACCGGTGCGACGAAAACCAGTCGTGTATCGCCGACATATCCGACAAGTCCAGTTCCGTACTACGGGGAGCGACGACTTCGTAGCCGCTGTGCAGATAAAGTTCCTTTATTGCGCCGCCGATACCGCCGCCGGCTCCGGTTATAAATGCCCGCATACCGTTTCCTTTCAGAGTTTTATCAGTTCAATCTGCTTATTCGGCAAATCCTTGACACCGACGCCCAAAGCCGCCAGCCGCTCGCGGATTTCATCCGACTTCGCCCAGTCTTTCGCCGCGCGCGCCGCAGCCCTTTGTTCCAACAAAGCGGTTATTTCCGGCGTTACTTCCACAGTCTGTGCCTGTTTGGGGGCAACATCTTTCAGAAATAAGTGTAATACGCCGTCAACGTGCATTAAAAACGCCAGGCGGAGCGCTGCCGATTTACTGTTGTCCTTTACAACGCTCCACATATAGGAAAGCGCCACCGGGGTTTTCAAATCGTCAAACAAATAGCCGTCAAACTCTCCGACCAGATGCGCCAGCGCCTTTTCTTCTTCCGATGACAAGTTCTTGGCACCGGCTTCGGCTTTGAAAGAGGCGACATAGTCGGCCAGGTTTTCATACGCCTTTTTGGCGGCATCCATCGCCTCGTCGGAGAAAATTGCCGAACTGCGATAATGCGACGTCAGGCAGAAATATTTATAATGTACCGGAAGCCACCCCTTTTCCTTCAGCGTATCCAGTGTCAGGAAACCGCCTTTGGACTTGCTCATCTTGCCGGACTTGTTGTTCAGAAATTCCATGTGCACCCAGAAATTCACCCATTCATGACCGAGGTGCGCTTCACTCTGGGCAATCTCGTTTTCGTGGTGAACCGGAATATGGTCTATGCCGCCGCAATGGATATCTATGCGTTCGCCGAGATATTTGGTCGACATAGCGGAACATTCAATGTGCCACCCCGGATACCCCCTGCCCCACGGGCTGTCCCACTGCAAAATCTGGTTTTCAAATTTGGAGGATGTGAACCATAACACGAAATCCGACGGATTACGCTTGTTCAAATCCTGCTCGGTACGGGCGCCGTGTTTCAAATCTTCGCGGTTCTGACCGGAAAGGCAGCCGTATTTGGGAAACTTTGCCGTGTCAAAATAAACGTTGCCATTGGAAATATAAGCAAATCCCTTGTCTTCCAAATCTTTGACAAAGTCAATCATCTCCTGTATATGTTCGGTTGCCCGGCAGACGACCGTCGGACGGGCAAGCCCCAGTTCAGCGGTATGGCGGAAGAAAGCATCCTCATACATTCTGGCTATTTCAAGAACGCTCTTTTTTTCGCGTTCGGCCGCAACCTGCATTTTGTCTTCGCCCTCGTCGCCGTCGCTCGTCAGATGCCCGACGTCGGTTACATTCATCACATGTTTGACTTTGTAGCCGGCCAGTTTCAGCGTATTCACCAGCAAATCTTCAAAAATATAAGTGCGGAGATTGCCGATATGCGCATAATTATATACGGTCGGGCCACAGCAATACATCGTTACCAACGGCGGATTTAAGGGTTTAAACTCATCCTTGCTGCGGGTCCGGGTATTGTATAAATATACGCTCATTATCATCATCCTTATGTTTTAAGTTAAAAAAAGAGGCAGTCTTGCGCAGCTGCCTCGTTTGTTTTTTCCAGCTGAAACCAGCTCCGGCAGCAGGGCTTAGGAGTTGCAGCAACAACAGAAGCTGATTACAGTTACGGTCAACATTTTCCTCTTTATTCCTTTCAGGCGAATTTGAACGATTTCAGCGGCTCTGACAAGCAGAAGCCGAGAAAACGGTTCGCTGTTGGTATTTTAGTTTGACCTGTTTTAGCGGCCTTGTCAAGCCCCTATTCCTAACATTGCGCAATTTTGTCGGTTTGTGTATTTTGCTGCGCAGTGCATTCGGTGAGCCCGAACTTTAAGCAAAACTGCATATTTGCAGGAACCAGGGTTTCCTTTTTTTAAGCCAGAAGACGCTGCAATTCGCCAAGCCCAGGCTCGTCGGTCAGGTCAATTTTCAGGGCTGACACGGTTATGCTGTCTTTAATGGCGGCACAATCGTCAGGGTAACGCCCCGCAGCGGGAACGCCCTCGAGCGAATCGGCTTTCAGGCGGCCATTCTCTATCGTGCCGGGCGTAAACCGGCGGCTGCCGTGGCGGCAAACGGTTATCCCTTTCAGCTGTTCAAACGGCACATTGGGAAAATTGATGTTAATCAGCGTATCAGCGCCGAAAGTCCCGCGGCAAATTTTTTGCAGCAGGCCGGGAAGATATTTTTCCGCCATCTGCCAGTTGACAACTTCCGCGCCGTCTACCAGCTGCGACACGGCTATTGACGGTATGCCGTGCAAAATCCCTTCTACCGCAACGCCGATTGTGCCGGAATAGGTTATGTCATCGGCAATGTTGCGGCCGTTGTTTATGCCTGAAATAATCAAATCCGGTTTTTTATCTGCCAATATCATATTCAAGGCGATACGGACACAGTCGCTCGGCGTACCGTCGACGGCATAATGCCGTTCGGAAACTTTAACAATGTCATTGGGAAACGCATCTACCGAACTGTGCCCCTGCATGCTGCGCAGCTTATCTGACGTGATGGCGTGGCTGGCACCGCTCTTTTCGTTTTTCGGTGCGACAACCCAAACGTCATTGCTCAGTTTTAGCAATTCCTGTTCCAAAAGTTTGATACCGCGCGCATCTATGCCGTCATCGTTAGACAGCAGAATCCGGCAACGGCTTAAGTCGTCAAGCGGTTTAAAGTGCATCTATGTTATCTCCCTTGATGGTTATTCAAAAACATCGGCATTGTCGACGGAATGTTCCGTTCGATTAAACGGCTGTAAAGCGCACCCTGCATAAAGTCTGCCAGAATTTTCTTTTCCCGACCGTTAATGCCGACTTTTTGAATTGCATCGCTGATTATACTTAATTCATTAACCAAACGGTCGATTTCCGCCGGATTCAGAGGGCTGCGTTCTCTGCGGCGCGCTATGTGGGGCACAGCCTCTATGTTTGTAAACGGAATTTCGCGGTTATCGCGGTCGACCATCTTCAGGCTGACATTTTCCCCACGACCAATCATCCCCACGATTTCGTTAATATTCTGGCGGGTGCCGGCGGAAATGGCACGATGAACCTCCGGACGAACCATCCGGGGAATGTCAAAATTTCCATCCGGATTATTCAGGTTGTTGGCACGGGCTTTGAAATGGCGGGTGAAGTTGCTTAAAAAGCACAATTCTTCGCCGGCATTAATATAGACGACATTCAGCCTGTAGCCTTTGTTCAGAAAAAGCGCTTTCAGGGAATTTTCCGGTGAAGACTGGATATCCAACGCAGGCGCGCTGATTAAAACGCTCTGCCCGTTGGCCGCTGCGCCCATCATCAACCGGTCTTTAATAGCACCGGGTATCTGCCCGAAATAGTCGGCAACCAGCGGATTCTCTTTGCTCTTTTCTACCATACGGCTGTCAAAACGGCGAAAATCGTCATAGTCAATTTTTAATATCGTTCCGGGATAGCGCGCGAGAATGTCTTCTTCCACCAGCGTTTTGCCCGACCCGGGATACCCCAAAACCAGTTCGACATGCGGGTGTTTGTCGGCCGGAATGGATGCCAGCCGGTGTCCGACAACGTTGCCGATAATCTTTTCAGCCTTATCGGACGGAATTTTTTTGACATCATTTTTACCGAATTTCGGATAACTGTTCAACGGGGCATTATTTATTACATACAAAATATTGTGGTATGCTTCAAGCAAGTCGGCTTGTCTGCTCATTGTCTGTCCTTTCTTATTGTTTTTGTCTTATGCCTTTTAAATAACCTTTTTTTAATTTTTGTCAAATTATTTATCCGATTATTCCCTTGCATAATTAACAAAAAAAAACAATTTTTCCGCTTGCATTTTTGGCAGCGGCAGGCTAAGTTTTACCGGTTTAATAATTTTTATTCATATCATTAATTTACATTTATGGTTTATCTTACATTTATTCGCTACGCCGAGGTAAAAGCCGACGGCTGTATTTCCGTTAAAGATGCCAAGATGCTGTTTCTTCTGGCAAAAAACATCGTTGAAAAATTTGGCAAGCCGCAAATGCTTTATGCCGCGGGAGACGACGGGGGACTGCAGTCTGCTCGAATAGCCAACCTTGCCTGTACGGCACACGGCATCCATGAAAGTTCGGCTCTGAACAATAAGGCACCGATACAAGATACCCGGGCTTTTATTGATATTGCCGAAGCAGAAGCCGGAAAAATCCAAGCCCGGCATATTGTCCTGATTTGCTCGCACAGCGCATTCAACCGCCTACTGCACCAAAGCCCCGCTTTCGGCAACAGCTATACGCTCTGCGCTTCGGACTGGGAAAAATTTTTGGACAATTATGTCAAAATATGGTCGCCGTTTGATTTGGACTGCGAACATCCCGACGAGGCAAGAAAGATGGCTGACCGAATTTTCAACATTCCATGCAGTACAGACGAGTCTATGCTCATCGAAAGGACGCTGGCCGCATACTGCGCCATTTAGCATTTTGCCGCCCGTAACCGGAATTTGCGGCAAAATTATTGCAATTTATTGCCGGAACCTATCTGTGGGCACTCCGCGTATTTCTCCAAATTCCTGCCAAACCTTTACCGGACGGCAGGGATTTTTACATTGCGCAGCGCTCCGAATATATTCAAGCCGCAATACGGCGTTTGTTTTCTTTGACTTTCAAGTGAAAGAGGTAACATTTTTCGCAACGGGAAGATTTAAGAACTTTCATAATTGGAATTCCCAAAAAACAGATGTTTTTCCGGGTAACGGCATATTTTGCGGGTATCAGGTCATTTACCGAAGCGAACGCCCGCGTATACAGGCGTGCCAGCTGGTATTCCGCCGTTGACGGCTTCTCTCGTGCCATACCGGCTGATGGCTCCTGCGGAGGCATATACCAAATTCCGGAAACTGCTGCTGCCCTTTTTAACTTTTTTAGGACAAGCGGCGTCCAGAACATATCGGCAAATTTTGTATCTTCTTTAAAAAACAACCCGTTTTCCAACAACGCCCGGCGCAGATAGATTTTATTCCCGACATAAGAATACTGCGGTATTCTCCATAAACGGGCTTTTTCTTTCAATGAAGACGTGAACCCGGTTGCGGCTATATTGACCAGGATATCCTCCCCAGCGGGATTTGACGTTTTAATGCCGCAGCCGGCAATTTCCGCACGTTTTTTGCTAGCAAAACGGTACAATTCCCTATAGAACCCGGGGGAAACTTTTGCTCCGGGTTCAAAAAAGGCAACATATTCGCCCCGGCTTTCTTCCAACCCGATGTTCATTGCCGCATATTTTTCGGTTCCGGGAGCCCTGACAAAACGCAGCCGTCCGTCTTGCATCATATCTTCAGGCAGAGATTGCAAACTATTCTCCCGGGAAAAAGATGCATTGAAGCAAGACACCTTTGGAGAAACCGAGGACAAAGCAGATTGGCTAAAAAAAGAACTGCCCAAAGGAAATGCTTTTCGGGACGATGCGACGCACACCACTTCAATTTCCGAACCGTATTCATTTAGGATTTGCCGCAATTCGGGCCAGACAGCTCCGGCATTGCGGCTTAAGGGAACTATTATTGATACCTGCACCATTTTCACCTCCTCTGCCGAGTTGGATATAGGCATTTAAATACAGATAAAAAGAGGCTGCAAAAAAATATTCTCCTTCTAAGACCAAATAACGCGGTGAAGACGCCTTCCGATAAACAAATTCATTCTCAGGCGTTTATCTGGCGGACCAATTCGGCAACGTTGGTAATAAACAATTTTACGGAAATTGCCAAAAGCACCATACCGAAAAACTTTTTCATAACATAAATGGCGGCGCTGCTCAGATGTTTTTTGAAAAAACGCGACAGACGGATTGTGCCGTATATGGCAACGCAATCCAGCAAAACTGCAAGCAAAACATTTATATCGGCATACTGGGAACGGATGGCCAACAGCGCCGTCAGGGTTCCGGCGCCGACAAACAGAGGAAACACGACCGGGACAAACGTGGCATCGCCGGAAATGTCCGTCCCTTCGCAGACCAGATTAATATCCAGTATCATTTCCAGACTGAACAGAAAGACTATCAGCGCACCGGCAATCGCAAACGAGGAAATGTCCAGCCCGAACAGTTTCAGAAACGCTTCGCCGGCATAAAAGAAGAACACCAGCAGCACCAGAGAATAGATAAATGCGCGGCGGGCGCTGATTTTTATCCCCTTGTTCTGCAGGTTTATCACTATAGGCAGATTGCCCGGGATATCCGTAATAGCCAACAGGACAACAAACGAGCTTAGCAATTCGCGTAAATTAAATTCCGATAAAAAATGCATTTTCCATCCTTTGTATTTTCATTTGGGTTATGCCCGGACGAGAACCGGGCAGGCAGCCGGGTTCTGCGACCACCGAGCGGAAGCCGGGAGAGCAGCCGGAAGGCGGGGAACCGAAAGAGCTGTCGGACAGAATGGGCTGACTGCGGGCGGCCGGGTTCACGTTGTGCGGATGACAGGACGGGCAGTCGGTGCCGTAACCGCCAGACGGGAGCCGAGTTTGGCTGCCACGGGCTCAGATTTCATCCCATCCCTCAACAGCCGTGCTTTGGTTATACGACGACACGTTGGCTTCAAAGAAGTTGCCTTTTACATTTCCCTCGCCGTTGGTATCGGCAACTTTTTCCAGCTGCTTGTACGGGTTTTGGTCAAAGCCTTCATAACGCGGTTTCAGCCCCAGATCCTTCAGACGCTTGTTGGCAATGAACTTGGTGTACTCCTCAATCGTCTTTTCGGTAATGCCGATAATGTTACGGCCGATGATGTGGTTACTCCAGGCGATTTCCTGTTCAACCGCCTTGTCAAACATTGCATACACCTCGTCCAGATTGAAGAAACCGCTGTTCTCTTTCATTATTTCCTTAATAATATTGGCGAAAATGACGCAGTGGGTCAGCTCGTCGCGGTTAATGTACTTTATCTCGTCGGCAGTTCCGATCATCAGACTGCGCGAGGCGAGGTTATAAAAGAAGTTAAAGCCGTTGTAAAAATACACGCCTTCCAGCAGATAGTTCGCAATCAGCACGCGGGCAAAGTTGATATCGCTTTTGTTGTCAACAAAGTCCTGATAGATTTCAGCGATGTATTTGTTGCGTTCCAGCAAGACCTTGTCTTCACGCCATTTGTCATATATCTCGGCGCGTTTGGCGGCGGGAATGATACTCTCTATAATATAGGCGTAACTTTGCGAATGTACAGCCTCCTGATAAGTCTGAATCGCCAGAATCAGGTTGACTTCCGGAGCGGTGATGTATTCGCTGATGTTCGGCAGATTGTTGGTCTGGATACTGTCCAGAAAAACCAGAAACGACAGGATGCCGTCATAAGCAGCCTTTTCCGAGGCGGTCAGCTCCTCATAGGCGCGCTTGTCATCAAACAGCGAAACTTTTTCAGGAATCCAGAAGTTTTCCATCATCAGACGGTAGACTTTGTTCGCCCACTGGTATTTGACGTTGTTCAGATTAAACAGGTTGGTAACGTTGCCGCCAATCATACGGCGGTTGATGATTTCGTCATTTCCGTTAACGTTAAAAAGTTTTTTTCTCTGCATTTTTCTCTCCTATCCGGCGCAGCTGACGCATTCCGTCTTTTCCAGACTGGAACCGTCCTTTTGAATGGTGCGGGTGTAATAAAGGGTTTTGATGTCCTTTTTCCAGGCGCTCATTATCGTATTGTAAATGTCTTTGGCGCGAATGTTGCGGTTTAAGTTATACATCAGCTCAATGGAAATACCGGTATCAATCCACTTGTTAATGCGTGCCATAATATCAACGACAGTTTCCTGGCTGATGTTGCGGTTTTCCTGATAAAACCAGAACTTGTCGCGAATATACGGCGGGCAGTTCGGAATGGAGCCTTTGCCGTGGGTTTCCACAAAGAACTTGCTGTAAACCGGCAGCACCGAAGCCGAGCATCCCTGTATCAGCGAAGAACTGGTATTGGGCGCAATCGCCGCTATCTGGCTGTTGCGAATGCCGTATTTCTGCAAATCGGCAAAGAGTTCGTTCCAGGCTTCGGGATATTTGGCATTTTTATTGAACCATATCTGGTCGTGCCCCAAGATGATGCCCCTGCTCCAGTCCGAACCTTCATAAGCGCCGAACGTTCCCTTTTCTTTGGCCAGTTTAACGGAAGCGCGGATATTATACAGCGCAATTTTTTCAAACAACTCATCAACGTAATCCGCCGACAGAATATACGGGATATTGTTTTTGGCCAGCATATCGGCCAGCCCCATCGCGCCGACGCCGATAGTGCGGTAGCGCTTATTGTGCTCCTGACCTTCCAGCACCGGAACGCGGGTAAAGTCTATCGCATTGTCCAACAGGCGTACGGAAGTTTCGCAGACGCTCTCCAGCTCCGCATCCGACTCGATATTCGCCAGATTGATTGACACCAGATTGCAGACGTGAACCAGACCGCCCTCCGCGGTGCGGACGACCCGGCTGTTCTCCAAAACGTCTTCGCCAATATGGCTCGGGCGGACGTTACTGTGCGACTCGGTACAAAGGTTGGTGCCGACAATAACACCGTCATGCTTGTTGGGATTGTAGCGGTTCAGCGTATCCTTAAACGCGATATACGGCATACCGGTTTCTATCTGCGAACGCATAATTTTTTTCAGCAACTCTTTGGCCGGATAAAACTTAAACAGTTCCAATTTGCCAAACGAGGCTTCCAGGTACAGCTGATTGTAGGCTTTTTCAAACTCCTTTCCCCAGAGGTCTGCCAGCTCGATACCGTATTTGGTACGCACCTCGTGCGGGTCAACCATCAGCCAGTCTTCGTTGTTTTCCACCTTTTGCATAAACAAATCCGGCACAACCACCTGCGGGAAAATGTCATAGGCCTTCATGCGCTGGTCGCCGTTTTCGGTTCGCAGTTCAAGAAAATCCTCAATATCCAGATGCCACATATCCAGCGACACGGTTACGGCGCCCTTGCGTTTGCCCTGCTGGTTGACGGCCACTGCGGTATCATTCAAAATACGTATCCACGGGATAACGCCGCCGGAGGAATTCTTTATCCCCTTGATGCGGGCGCCTTTGGCACGGACGCGGGAAATGTTCACCCCTACCCCGCCGCCGAATTTGGAAATCGACGACACCTGGTCTATGACATAAAAAATCGACTCGCGCGTGTCTTCCATTGCGGTGATGAAGCAAGAACTGAGATTACCGTTCGGACGGCGCAGGTTCATCAAAAGCGGCGTGCCAAGCGAGATTTTGCGGTCAGCCAGTTTTTCGTAAGTATCCTTAACTTTGGCCATACGCGCGGCTTTGTCTTCGTCTTGTTCTATCAGCAGCGCAATGGACAGGAACATATCCTGCGGCAATTCAACAATTTTATCGCCGTATTCACAGAGATAGCGTTTCAGCAGCAGATTGGCGCCGGCATAGTCATAAACGAAGTCAAAATCGGGATTAATAAAGGACGCAGCTTCGGCAATTTCCTCCGTCGTATATTTTTCCGCAATTACAGTGCTGTATATTCCGTTATTGACAGCGTACTTTAGAAACGACACATAATCATACGGCGGTTCGTTCTTCGGCATATTCCGGGCAAGAGAAACCTGTTTGTACAATGCAAGCATCTTCAGCCGGCCGGCAACGTTCTTCCATTCCGGCTCTTCAACCGACGTCAGGCTTAAAACGTTCATCGTCAGAGCATTAAACAAGTCTGCTGTCGTCATACCGTCTTTTATATATTCATCCAGATTCAACAGCGGCTTTTGCGAATCCAGCGGAAAGCCCCGGCAGACATCCGTCAGCAGCTTTTGAAGTTTAAAAATTGAAAATTCCTGCACGGCGCCGCCGCGTTTTATCAGGTTAAGTGCCATATCATTCCCTCTTTTGCTTTTGTTATTATCCGCCTGCAGTATACGGAGAGGTTTTGATGCTGTAAAGAGAGGGAAAAAGTTATGCTAAAGATTTTTACGGATACACCAGTTCAAGACCGCCGATGTAAGGTTTTTCCCAAATTTCCGTCATTTCTTTCCTTGTTTTATTCAACAGATAAAACTGATTTTCCCCTTGTTCCTGCGGTATTTTCAGGTCTTTCGGAACATATATATCTGTCAACAATTCAGTATCACGGCAATCCAATGTTTTTGCTGTTTCCGCCAGAAACAGGCAAATAAAAAATAAATATTAAATTTCGTTTCGTCGCCCACCCTTACCTATTCATATTACTTAAATTTGATAGTTGTATAACATGTGTCATAAGTCAAATGATTTATATAACTTTATTCTACGCTTACCATTTATTCAAAAATTTTTAACAATAGAAAAAAATGCTTGCTTTTATATTTTTTTAGTATAAAAGTACTTTTGTTCGTTTATGCGGACATTTTTTACTATAATATTGGGGTGTCGCCAAGTGGTAAGGCATCGGCTTTTGGTGCCGACATTCGTTGGTTCGAATCCAGCCACCCCAGCCAGACTGGAGAAGAGTTGCGTTTTTTGACGCAACTCTTTGATTTTTAAAAGCAATTTTCAGCCCGAACGATTTTGCGTTTTCATCCGTTTTATTGTCCTCAAGGCCTTGGTTTTCCTCGTGTTGCGAGCCTTGTAAAAATTTGCTTCCTTTTTCGTAAAAATACGCTTTTTCAAACTCGTTGAACGGAAAATTCAGCTCATACGTCAATTCTCCTTCCGTTAATATCATTTCCTTAAAAACAAATTTTAACAACAGGTGCTTCAGCTCAAGATTATCGGATTTGGCAAACACTCTTCCTGCCTGCGATGCAAGATTTATGAGATCTGATATCGTTGAAGTGAAGGAATTTCCCGTCTTTTCATAGGTTTTAATCTTCCTTCCCATACGGTCAATTTTGAGTTGGATTTCATTACGCTTGGTTTCAAACGTTTCTCGATCAAGTTCTCCGTCCAAACGCAAATCAAACAAATTATCCAATTTTGCCTTCATTTTTTCCTGTTCCTGTCTCAGTTTTCCGATTTCCTGCTGACAGTATTGTTTTTCTGAAATTTCAGCATTTTTAATCTCTTCATACAGCGGATTTATTAAGGAATCCGGTATTTTGATACGGTTTAAGACGGTTTCTATCGCACTTAAAACATCTTGTTCCGGGATGTATCGCCTCTGCCCAGTTTTGGTGTAACAAACCACCCACGAATAGTATTTTCTTCTCAGTTGATCTTCGCAGGGACAAACCCTTCCCGTTCTTCCGCAGGTGATTAAACCTCTCAGCACAAAAGGCTTTTGGCTGTATTTCAGCCCCGCGCCGTTATGATTGTTCAGGGCTTTTTGTTTTTGGCATTGCTCCCAAAGCTCTTGTGAAATCAGCGGCGGATAAACATGTTTAATAATTCCTCTTTTGGTTTTCATCTCGCCATAATAAAAAGGATTGTCCAATATATAATAGATACTGGAATTGACCAGTTTTTTACCGGCTCTGGTCTTAAGTCCCATTAAATCGGCAAAATGTACGGCTTCCAATATGCTCATCTTACCGAGAGCATAAAGTTCAAATATTTGCTTGATGATACCGGCTTCCGGTTCTTTGAGGCGAATATTATGTTTGCCCCGCTCATCAACATAATTTTCATACCCGAGCGGCGCTACGCCGCATCTTTCTCCGTTTTTGGTTTTCAACTCAGTAGAACGGCGGACATTCTCGGAAAGCTGCAAGACATAGGCTTTGGCTCCCATGACCGAGAAATCCCAACGCATGATATCGGCCGAGGTGGATTTGCTGTTTAATATCATCCCTTCCCGATAAAAATGCAGCTCAATCTTGTCTTGGCGCATCAATTCATCAAGAAGCACGCTTTCTTTGAAGCTTCTTTGCACCCTGTCAACCGTATCGGCCACAATCGCTATGGTTTCCTTTTGTTTCTTGCAAAAATTTATCATCTCCATAAAACGCTTACGTTCGCCGCGGGTGGAACTTTCTATAATTTCAAAACGCTTAATAACATCAAGTTCCCTTCTTTCGGCATATTCTTCCAGGCGTTTACTTTGAGCGCGCAGGCTCAATCTCTCTTCCTGCATTTTGGTTGACACACGTGTCAGTATGACGGCTTTCATTTTCTTTAATCTCCTGTTTGATTGATAACATACACCTTGCAAAACCTGTCAGGTTGCGAACACCTTGTTTCAGTTCTTCCTCGGTTTTAGGGACAGATGCAATGTTTCTCAATGCTTCAGTTAAACTTATTGTCATTTTATCTTTCCCTTAATCGAACTCAATCTAATATATTGTTTTGTCCTGGTTTTATTGCAAAGGGGCTTATTTTTGATAAGCCCCGGACACTTTTAATTAACCCCGTTCAGAAACATATTGATTCTGTCCGTTTTGGCGGGCGGCTTCAGATTGTATGTACATTTCATGAAGCATCGGCTCAGCGGCGGCAAGCGTTTTCTGCCTTGTTTCCTCTACTTTTCGGGCATATTCTTCCTGTCTTTCTTTGGCTTTTTGCTCGCGTTCGGCTTTTTTCTTATTTTTCCGGCGCTCATTGGCTTCTTTTTTGCGCACCGCGGCATTATCAATCTCTTTGGCCAGAAAGTTGGTAATGTCCTCATTAAACTCTCCGGCCTCAACACTGTTGTAAAAATCAAACAAGAAGCTTATTTTCTGCTGAGTATCCAGCAAATCCAACGAATAGCGGACAATGCGTTTGCCGCCCAGACGAAGCGTAAAGATTGAATTCTTTTCCGTATCAATAATCAGCTTATTCATCCGATTTTGCAAATTCCAGCTGTCTTCCTTGAAGTTTCTGATATTATCGGTCAACAGTTTCAAAATCCGTTCTTTGGCCGTTTCCAAGGTCAGCTTGCCTTCGTCTTTTGAGGTTTCAATCTTAAAAGCGTTATATTTTTCCAAAAAGTTTTTCATTTTAATTTTCCTTTCAAAAGTAGGGTTTTTATTAAAAAAGAGCATAATAATTCTGTATGGCGCTTTGGTTTATCCTCCGAGCCATTGGAGTTAAATGTTTAATTTTATTAGAAAATCAGTTAATTATGGCAGTCTGTCACATAAACCACGTCATCGGCAGCAAACGGACAGCGCTTTTCGGTTACGTAACAAAAATCTCCGGCTGTGGAAATAAAGGCATAAACACCGCGCGGGTCAGTAATGACATCTTTATAGCGTCTGATGCCTTTGATGACAAAGCTGTCAAAATGGGTTGATACTTTTTCATAGATTTTGTGATCATCTCCAAAAGCAAACCCGTGTTGACGTAAAATTCCGTCCTGCTCATCAACGGTTCGGGCTTCGTCGGTATCAAGGCCCTCTTCTGCGGCAAATGCTGCAAAATCGGCATAACGCGCAAGTTTCCAACATCCGTATTGATGAACCGCCTCGTCTGCCACCGGCATAAATCCCTGCAATTTATTGAGCAATTCTTCCGGCGTAAAATCAGCGGTTTTGGCAACCAGTCGGTAATGCATGACTTTTCTCCTAGCAGGCAAACCTGGCGGCGTTGAGAAGATTTTTTAGATTTTCTGCTTCTTTTTTGAAACGATATTTTTTCAGCAAAGAAGCAATAATGTAAGTTAATATGGTCATTTTGTTTTCCTTTCGGTTTAATGGTTAAATTATGGCATCGCTGCCTGACACGGTTAGTATGAGAGAAAAACAAAACGCAAGTCAACAGATTGTTTTTCAAGGCTTTTCTCGAAACTCGGTTTTAAATGTATTTAAATGGATATGTATGGATATAACGGGGTAAAAAATTTTGCAGGATTTTGCTTAAAACAGGATAATTTTGTTGCAATCAGCAAAAGAATCGCAGAATCGGATAAAAAGTAGACATTCAGACTTCAGAAGTAGATATTGAATGTATCTGTAAAAATAAAATCCCTGGTATTACTGCAAAATCTATTCAATATGTCATTAAAATGTATGACAAATATACGATGGTCGGATGTTTTGGGCGCTCAGACGTTACCGCACTCTTAAACTTAAGCCCAGCCATGACATCAAGGCTGCTTAAAACCTTATTGGATAATCACATCATTGAGCCGGTTAAAGGTTTAGGCAAAGGAAAATATCGGTTTTCGGCCAAGCATAACGATTAACATGTCCGTAAATATCTTTTTATCGCTTTACCCGCGCAAATCATAAGAAATGGAAAGGTATTACGATAAAGAATTTATCAATATTAATTTGAATTAATAGACAATATCATTAACTTGCAAAGACACGCTAAAGGTGTATCAAATACGCTATGCTTAATGTGAAAGAAGAACTGCTTATAGCAGAGTAAAAAGTTTTAAAACTTTTATTGTAAAATAGATATTTTGATAGATTTTGATCACGAAACGGAAAATTTTTGATGTTAAAAGAAATTAAACCTATATACGATATTGATTATTATAGGTTGATTTTGAGGTAGAAAAAATGTCGTGGATTAATATTAAAGATTACCAATTTGAAAAAGATACTTATATGAATGAGGCAAAAGTTGACGAAGAAATTCCACCGTTAAACCGACATAATATTGAAAAATCTAGTTTTGAATTTCAAAATACTGTTGTTGATGATGTTTTGTTAAGAGAATACGCCAAAAGTCTTGCTGAACCAATACAACGAGGCAAATTTGTATATTGTGATAGCATTGAGCAACTTAAAGAGTTTTGCCAACTGTTTATGATGAGACTATCAGATGTTTTTTTAAGATTAAGAAATCCTGATATTGAAAAAGTAGGTAGTTCTATCAAAAACTTAATAGCTCATTATGATGAATATGTGAAAGAAACTGGAAATGATTATGAAACTTTCCAATCAGTAAAGGAATTTCTTTTTAGCCTTCCTCCTAAAGAAGAAGACCCTATAATGGTTAGAAATGAATATTTAGATCAATATTACCCTTATTATGCTGATGCTCTCAAGGCATTTTTGTCCATTTTAGCGACAATATTCAACTATAATCTAAAACAGCCAAATTTACCTCCAGAGAGACTAAAGTTATACGAAAAAAGAGGATATAGCCGCAATTTTATAGCCAATGATGAAAGCAAATTAAAAACGTTTTTAGCTGATTTTGAGAAAGAATACTGTTTTGCAAAACAAGAGCCTTATTTAACTTTTGAAAATCCTTGTGCAGATATAGAGTTAAAATCTCTGGGATTTAACAATTTATGCTTACATATAAAAGATATGAAAATTACTTCCGGGGATGAGCATATTAGCCTATTTGCGTTTATTGATTATGTAGATATCAGGACTGTAATTTTTGAAAATTGTTCCTTCAACGGAGCAGAATGCCTGTTCCTAGAAAGTAAATCATTTATGTTCAAAAATTGTACTTTCAATTGCAGACTTAATTATTGGGAAAAAGAGAACGCCAGAAACTTTCAAACAATAATAAGTTTATTAAAATTTGAAAACTGCACATTCAATGATAACTTTGAGATTAATAAAATACAAAAGGGATGCTATTCAGCTATTATTTTGAGAAATTGTACGTTTTCAGAACAGGCAAATTTTTCGTTATCCAATATATCCAAATTGAAAATTATTTTCAGCAATACTATTTTTGGCGGTAAGGTATCTTTTTCAGACATACACTTTCATTATGGACAGTTTTGTAATATTATATTCTTAAATGAATTTAGAGTTAAAAACATTACGTTTACTACTCATGTTGATTTTAAGCAGATTGTATTTTCAGCAAACGTTGTAAAAACTATGAGTAATTCTATCCGCTCATTTGTAAAAGCATTAGAGGATAATGGGTTTAATGATTATGCCGCAGAATTGGCTGAATTTTATTTAAACGATTTAAATAGTGCTAAAAAACAAGAAGAATTTGACATTGCCATAAAATCTGACTGGGTTAACATTAAGCAAGCCGCAAGTATTTTAGGCTTTTCGTACAATACATTACTTACAATGCGAAAAGAAGACAAAGCTACTGGCATCACTAGAATCCCCTATATTGGAGAAGGAAAAAATAGTCGCTACTACTTTCCTCTTCTCATCGCCTATAAAAGCCACAATTGGGACTTGGTAAATAAATTGGCTAAAGAGATGGAGAGAAAGTAAGTAATTTGCCCCAGATAGCACGTAATAAAGTAACCTTTTTTCATTGTTTCTTAGGAATTTGTTCGTTAACATACTTCTCATAATAAAATTATGTGGAAGTTTAAGATGGGGCAATATTCTGAAGAAGATATAAAATTAAAATTTATTACGCCAGCAATAATCTGTAAGTGGGACAAGATGAAACAGGTTACAATGGAGTATTCATTTACAGATGGCCGAGTAATTGTTCGTGGCAATTTAACCACGAGAGGCAAAGCTAAAAGAGCTGATTACTTATTATCTATTAAACCAAACATTCCCTTAGCTATTGTTGAGGCAAAAGACGATTCCCATTCTCTTGGAGCGGGAATGCAACAAGGAATTGAATATGCAGAAGTGCTTGACGTTCCTTTTGTTTATAGCTCTAATGGCAGTGGTTTTTTGGAACATGATAGACTAACAGGAAAAGAAAGAGAAATAAGCTTAGCTGATTTTCCTACTCCAGAAGAATTATGGCAAAGGTATAAAATAGGTAAAAATCTTTCCGAAGAGGAAGAAAAAGTAGTTTGTGAACCTTACTACTATGCAATTGGGGATAAAAAACCTAGATATTATCAACGAATTGCAATTAACAGAGCGGTTGATGCTGTTGCAAAAGGGGAAAATCGTATTTTGATTACTATGGCAACAGGAACGGGTAAAACTTTTACTGCTTTTCAAATTGTTTGGAGATTATGGAAATCAGGAACAAAGAAAAAGATTTTATATTTAGCTGACCGTAATATCTTGGTTGACCAAACAATGGCTAATGATTTTAAACCTTTTGAAAAATATATGACGAAGGTTACAGATAAAAAACTAGATAGTTCGTACGAGATATATTTTGCTCTTTACCAACAGTTGGTTAGTAATGATAAAGATGATGTTCTCAAAATATTAAAACAATTCAAAAGAGATTTCTTTGATTTAGTTATAGTTGATGAATGTCATAGAGGTAGTGCCAGAGAAGATTCGCAATGGCGTAAAGTACTAGAATATTTTGATACAGCAACTCATATAGGTATGACAGCTACTCCGAAGGAAACTAAAGATGTAACAAATATTGGTTATTTTGGAGAGCCAATTTATACATATAGCTTAAAACAAGGTATTGATGATGGCTTCCTTGCTCCATACAAAGTAATAAGGGTCGGTTTGAACACAGATTTGCAAGGTTACAGGCCAGAAGCTGGCAAACTTGATGTAAATGGGCAAGAAATTGAAGACAGAGAATACAATGTTAAAGATTTTGATAAAAAGCTTATTATCGATGAACGGACGCAAGAAGTTGCTCGCCGAATCACTAAGTTTTTAAAAGAAAATGACCGTTTTGCAAAAACAATAGTTTTTTGTGTTGATATTGAGCATGCGGAAAGAATGCGACAGGCATTAGTGAACGAAAACAGTGATATCATCAAGGATAATCCAAGATATATTATGCGAATTACAGGGGATAATGCAGAGGGTAAAGCGCAATTAGATAATTTTATTGCCGTTGATGAAAAATATCCTACTATTGTAACAACTTCAAAACTGATGACAACAGGTGTGGATTGTAAGACTTGCAAACTAATTGTTCTTGAAAACAATATTTCATCTATGACTGAATTTAAGCAGATTATCGGTCGAGGCACAAGATTGAACCCTAAATATGGAAAAGAATATTTTACAATTATGGATTTTAGAGAAGCTTCAAGATTATTTGCTGATCCAGAATTTGATGGGGAGCCTGTAAGTATCTATGAAGGAGAAGGAAATGGTTCACACGGGTCTCCTCAACCACCTCAGGGAGATGATGAGCCTCCTATAATAACTGTTCCACCAATAGAGAGAGGTTATAAAGTTCGTGTTCGTGGAGTCGAGGTAAAAATAATCTCCGAGAGAGTTCAATATTATGATAAGAATGGTAAATTGATTGTCGAAAGCTTAAAGGACTATACAAAGCGTAATATTTTGGAAAAATATGCAACTTTAGACGTCTTTTTGAGAAAATGGAACGAAACATCAAAGAAAAAGGCCATTGTTGACGAACTAAAAGAAGACGGGATTTTATTAGAAGCTCTGCGCAATGAAGCAAGTTCAAAAAATCCAGAAGTTGATAAAATGGATGATTTTGATTTAGTTTGCCACCTTGCTTATGATAAAAAGCCTTTAACTAAAGCAGAAAGAGCCAAGAATGTGAAGAAAAGGGACTACTTGAATAAGTATTCTGAATTAGCTCAAAAAGTTCTTAATGCTTTATTAGACCATTATATGAATGAAGGTATAGAAGATTTTGGTGGCACAGAGATTTTAGACCTTGAAGAATTTAAGAAAATTGCCTCCAAACCTAAAATTGTTAAAGAATTTGGTGGCAAACAAGCATATCTCAAAGCTATTAAAGAGCTTGAAGACGAACTGTACAAAGTAGCATTATAAGATATTATAGGGAATTAGTAATGAGTTTGAATAATATAGTTAAAAGATTGCAAGATATTATGAGAAATGACGCCGGCATAAACGGTGATGCTCAAAGAATAGAGCAAATGACGTGGCTGTTATTCCTAAAGGTTTATGATGCCAAAGAAGAACTTTGGGAAATTGATGATGACAATTATAAATCAATTATTCCAGAAAAGTTTAGATGGAGAAATTGGGCAGTTGATAATAAAGATGGCACGGCCTTAACAGGAGATTCATTACTCTCCTTTGTTAACACAGAGTTGTTTCCACAATTGAAGAACATTGAAATTGATGAAACAACACCAATGAGTAAAGTAATTGTTAAGGCTACTTTTGAAGATAGCTATAACTATATGAAAGATGGCGTTCTTTTAAGACAAGTAATTAATGTTATTGACGAGATAGATTTTACCGAATATGACGAAAGACATGCGTTCAATGAGATATATGAACAAATTTTAAAGGACTTACAATCCGCTGGTAATGCCGGTGAATTTTATACACCTCGTGCTGTTACTGATTTTATGGTTAAAATGGTTAATCCCCAATTGGGTGAGCAGATTGCTGACTTTGCCTGCGGAACAGGTGGCTTTTTGACTTCAGCCTTAAAACATCTGGCTCCGCAAATCAAAACAGTTGCAGATAAAGTAACCTACTGTAATTGCGTATATGGTATTGAAAAGAAAGCATTACCATACTTATTATGTGCAACAAACCTTTTGCTTCATGATATAGACCAACCTAATGTAATTCACGGAAATTCTTTAGAGAAAAACGTTCGTGATTATACAGAAGATGATAAATTTAATGTAATTTTGATGAATCCTCCGTATGGTGGCAACGAGAAAGATATTGTAAAGCAAAATTTTCCAACAGCACTAAGAAGTAGCGAAACAGCAGATTTATTTATGTCTGTCATTATGTATAGATTAAAACAAAATGGACGTGTCGCCATTGTTTTACCTGACGGATTTTTATTCGGAACAGATAATGCCAAAACAGCCATTAAAGAAAAACTGTTAAATGAATTTAATTTGCATACGATTATTCGCTTGCCTCATAGTGTTTTTGCACCATATACAAGTATTACAACTAATTTATTGTTCTTTGACAAAACCAAACCAACCGATAAAGTATGGTTCTATCGTCTGGATATGCCATCAGACCGTAAAAATTTCTCTAAAACAAAACCAATTGAACTTAAACATTTTGACCCAGTTATTGAATGGTGGAACAATCGTCAACCAATATCAGAAGATGGTTTTGATAAAGCAAGATGTTATACAATAGATGAAATTAAAGAGAAAAACTATAATCTTGATTTGTGTGGTTACCCTCATGTTGAAGAAGAAATCCTAGAACCGGATGTTCTTATTGCTCAATATCAGGAGAAAAGATCAAGTTTAAACGCTAATATTGATAGTATTTTGGCTCAAATTACAACAATTTTGGAGAATAAATAATGAAAGCGCAAGACATAAAGAATTCCATTCTCCAATTAGCTATACAAGGAAAACTTGTTCCCCAAGACCCAAATGATGAACCTGCCTCGATATTACTTGAAAAAATAAAAGCCGAGAAAGCAAAACTTGTAAAACAAGGAAAAATAAAAAAAGACAAGCAAGAGAGTTACATTTTTCGTGGCGATGATAACAAATATTATGAGAAGAAGGGTAATGAAGTTGTAGATATTACAGATGAGATC
>OIWL01001598.1_pt1 | contig 23043 bp, 16 predicted proteins | sample 1587561 | NCBI WGS metagenome assembly OIWL01 (sample SAMEA3888903, study PRJEB22519) | human gut metagenome | biome: human gut; feature: human-associated habitat; material: faeces | place: Denmark | collected 2010 | reverse complement strand
CATGTACAATAAGATCGCCGAGGTGGACCGCTACGTCCGCAGCAACGATTATTACACCATCGACGAAAACACGCTGTACGACCGCCTGACCGCAGGCTACCTGCTGGGCACCGGCGACAAGTACGCTCGCTACTACAACGCTACCGCCTACACCGAGCTGGTCAATGTGCAGAACGGCACCATCCTGGGCATCGGCGTGGAGCTGGGTCTGGACCAGACCGGCTACGCCAAGGTGACCAAGGTGTACGACGGCTCGCCTGCCCAGGAAGCCGGCATCGTGGTGGGCGACTACATCACCGCCGTGGGCGACACCGACGTCAAGAGCCTGACCACCGTGGATGCGGTGCAGTCCCGCCTGCAGGGCGAGGCCGGCACCACCGTCACCGTGACCTGGCTGGACAGCGCGGCATCCTCCCATACGGCCGACCTGACCCACTCCGGCTACACCAGCACCACGGTGGACTATCAGATGTTGGGCGATGTGGGTTATATCAAGATCCGTCAGTTCGACGGCAGCACCCCCAGTGAGCTGGACTACGCCATCCGCGCCCTGAGCGCCAATGGTGCCGCCAGCCTGGTGTTTGACCTGCGTGACAACGGCGGCGGCATTCTGGATGACGCCATCAGCTGCATCAATCTGATCGCGCCGGAGGGCACGGTGGCCTACGCCGAGGATAAAAACGGCAACCGCACCGTGGTGGGCAGCAGCGACAGCGAGACCGAGACGGCCCTGCCTCTGGTGTGTCTGGTAAATGGCAGCACCGCCAGCGCAGCGGAGTTGTTCGCCGCCAGCCTGCGCACCATGAGCGGTGCCCGTCTGGTGGGCACCACCACCATGGGCAAGGGCACCATCCAGAGCAGCCCGCAGCGCCTGTCGGACGGCAGCGCCGTGAGCATCACGGTGGCAAAACTGCTCTGCGGCGACGGCACCAGCTTTGACGGCACGGGCCTGAGCGTGGATGTGGAGCGCGCCCTGAGCGCGGATGAAGCCAACTCCTATCTGGACTACACCCCGACCACGGACCCGCAGGTCCAGCGCGCCGTGAGCGCAGCCCAGCAGCTCAGCGGCACCACCACCGTGGCCGGTGCCAACGACAGTGCTTCTTCCGCCGCTGCTTCGGAGGCTGCCGACAGCACCGCCGCTGACGCCGAGACTGCACCGGAGACGGATGCACCGGAAGGATCGGCAGACACTGCACAGAGCGAAGCGGCGGCCGATTCTGCGGCACAGTAAACTCCCTCCGTCACGGCTTGCGCCGCGCCACCTCCCTCTGGGAGGGAGGCTTTTCCGCGCGGCAAAGCAGATCGTTTGCCGGAGCTTGTCCGGTCACGCCAAAAGGCCCCATCTCCGAGGGGGCTGGCAATGCCGTCAGGCATTGACTGGGGGAGTGACCTGCCGCTAATCGTACCAATGACCCCAAAGGCTGCTGCATACCCTGCAACAGCCTTTTTCTGAGAAAGGATGGCCTCCATGCCCGAACTGACCGACATTTCCGTGATCCGTGCCCTGTGCGAAAAATACGATTTTGCGCTCTCCAAGGGCTTTGGACAGAACTTCATCATCAATCCGGGCATCCCCACCAAGATCGTGGATGCCAGTGGGGTGGACAAGCGCTACGGCGTCATCGAGATCGGCCCCGGCATCGGTGTGCTGACCAAAGAGCTGGCCAAGCGTGCCGCCAAGGTGGTGTCCATTGAGGTGGACGAGCGCCTGCCGCCGCTGCTGGCCGAGACCATGGCCGGGGTGGACAACTTCAAGCTGGTGCTGCAGGACGTGCTGAAGGTGGACCTGAAAGCCCTCATTGCGGCAGAGTTCCCGGGCATGCCGGTGGCCGTGTGCGCCAACCTGCCCTATTACATCACCAGCCCCATCGTCATGAAGCTGCTGGGCGACCGCCTGCCCATCGAGAGCCTGACCGTGATGGTGCAGAAGGAAGCCGCCGACCGCTTGGCCGCCGTGCCCGGCACCCGGGCTTCCAGTGCCATCAGCTGTGCAGTGAACTACTACGCCATCTCCAGGCTGATGTTCACCGCTGCGCCGGGCAGCTTTTACCCGGCCCCCAAGGTTACCAGCGCCGTGGTGCGCATGGACATCCGCCCCACCCCCGCCGTGCAGGTGGAGGACGAGGACGGCTACTTTGCACTGATCCGTGCGGCCTTTGGCCAGCGCCGCAAGACTGCGGCCAACGCCATTGCAGGCGGCCTGAACCTGCCCAAGGAAAAGGTCATTGCCGCCATCGAGGCGTCCGGGTTCGACGCCCGCATCCGCCCCGAGGCCCTTACCCTGGCCGATTTTGCAAAGATCCAGCAGGCCCTTGCCTGACCGGACTGCAAACAGAAAGCCCTGCCGCTTGATTTTCAGCGGCAGGGCTTTTATGCTGTCGGTTATTGCGGCTGCTCCGCAGACGGTTCGTAGCGGAAGCGCTGCAGGGTCTGCTCCAGTGCGTTCAGGTCCACCGGCTTGGACAGGTGGGCGTTCATGCCGGCATCCAGGCTCTTCTTGACGTCCTCGGCAAAAGCGTTGGCTGTCATGGCGATGATGGGAATGGTCCGGCCCAGCGGGTTTGCACCGCTGCGGATCGTCCGGGTGGCTTCGTAGCCGTCCATGCCGGGCATCTGCACGTCCATCAGGATGGCGTCGTACTCGCCGGGGGCCACGGTCCGGAATTTCTCCACGACCTCGACACCGTCGCGGCAGATGGTGCAGGAAGCGCCCTGCATCTCCAGCAGGGACTGCAGGATCTCGGCGTTGATCTCGTTGTCCTCGGCGCAGAGGAAGCGCATCCCGTGCAGCGACGGGCTGTCCTGCGCCGGGGCAGGGCAGACGGCGGGTGCTGCCTGCACCGTTTCTTCGCAGATCTTGAAGTCCAGCACCACCTCGAAGCGGGTGCCCTTGCCCAGCTGGCTTTGCAGCGTGATGACACCGCCCATCATGTCCACGATGTTCTTGGTGATGGCCATGCCCAGACCGGTGCCCTGCACCTTGTTGGTCACCGAATTCTCGGCCCGGCTGAAGGACTCGTAAATGTGCTTCTGGAACGCTTCGCTCATGCCGATGCCGTTGTCGGTAACGGTGAACTTGTAGCGGGCATAGTGGCCGCTGCGGAGGATCTCCTCCACATTCAGCGAGATGCTGCCGCCATGGCCGGTGTACTTGACCGCATTGGACAGGATGTTGAGCAGTACCTGCCGCAGGCGGGTGGCGTCGCCTTCCACATTCTCGTGGAGCAGGTCGTGGACCTGTACGGTGAACTGCTGGTCCCGCAGCACGGCCTGCTGGCGGATCACGCTGTCCACCTGTGCGATCTGCTCGGCCATGCGGAAGGGCTGGATGTTCAGGGTGGCCTTGCCGCTTTCGATCTTGCTCATGTCCAGGATCTCGTTGATGAGGTTCAGCAGATGCCAGCTGGCGGTCTTCAACTTGTCAATGTAGCCCTGCAGCTTGCCCGAGTTTTGCAGGTCGTTTTCCATCAGGCTGGCCAGGCCCACGATGGCGTTCATCGGGGTACGGATGTCGTGAGACACGTTGCTCAGGAAGGTGGTCTTGGCCGAGCTGGCGCTCTCCGCCTGCTGCAGGGCCGCCCGCAGCTCTCGCTGGCTTTCCTGCAATTTCTGGTTCAGCTTCCGGGCCTGCCGGGCGGCTTCCTTGGCGTTTGCCTCAGCGATGCGCGACCGGCGCAGCGAGACAAGGATGACCGCCAGGATCATCCCGAAGAAGGTGATCAGCATCACGGAGACGACAAGAAAATTATCCTTTACAAAGTCGGTCACGGTCACCTTTTCCAGCGAGGCCTCGTACATGGGCAGCGCACCCGTCAGCATGGAGGCCGGGATCGTGCGCAGGGTCTTGTTCAGGATCGACATCAGGGTGACATCTCCGCGTGCCACGGCAAAAGAGACATTGCCGTCCTGCGTGAGGAAAACGCTGTGGAGCCTTTTGTCCTCACGGTACTTCGCGACCTCGCCCGATTCGGCAAGCAGGCAGTCGTTTTCGCCGCTGCGCATGGCTGCCTCGGCATCCTTCAGGGAATTGTACTCGACGATGTTCCAGTCCGGATAGTAGTAAGAAACGTACCATTTCAGCAGCAGGTCATCCTTCAGCAGAGCAACGGTGTTCGCATGGTTCTCGTTGAAGGAATTCTGCGCTGTGACTGCCGCCATGTTCAGGGTCAGGACCGTGTTGGACAGAACGAAGTTGTTCTCTTCCGCTACATAGGGGTTCTGGGCAAAATGGAAGATGAGGTCGATCTGGCCGTCTTTCAAGGCCTGGATCTCCTCTTCCATGGAATCATACCCGACCAGTGAAAAATCCAGCTTCTGGTTGCTGATGCTGTCGGATGCAAAGGTGATGTAGTCGTTGATCACCCCCACCAGCTGCCCGCTCTCCGGCACATAGGTACTGATGCCGGCATCGCTGGTCAGAAAACCGATCCGGATGTCTCCATGCTGCGTGACCCAGTCCTGTTCCTCGCTGGACAGCACAGGCGTATAGGAGGCAGAAAGATACCGCTGGTACAGCTCGTCAGCGTAAAACGGCTTGTCGAATTCCATCTTGCGCATGGCGTGATCCAGCTCTTCCTTCAGGTCCTGCCGGGTCCTGCTGATGGCAAAGTAGATGTCGGAGCCGCCGGTCTGGGCAATGGCAGACATGCCATATTCCACCCAGGCAGGCGTCTCGGTGGAAATGACGCAGTCGATCTCGCGGCCCTGCGCCTGCTGCTTGCCCTGCTCGAAGCTGTTGGACCACACATATTGCAGATGCAGGCCGTGATCCTCCTCCCACTGATAGAACTGGGCGGCCTGCACGCTGGTTTTCAGCAGGGCGATGCGTTTGCCGTTCAGAGTGCGCAGGTCCGAGGCCGAAATGTCCGTGTGGGCCAGGTCGGCATACAGGTAATAGATTTCCCGGCCCATCGGCAGCTCACTGAACAGCATGTCCTGTGCACGGTCCTCGGTGTAGGAAACACCAGCCATCAGGTCGATCTCGCCGTTTTTCAGCATTTCCAGCAGCTCCGACCAGCCGGCCTTGACATATTCATAGGTCCAGCCGGTGTATGCCGCGACCGACTGCTCGTATTCGTAGGCATAGCCGCTGCGCTCGCCGTTCTTGCCCGTGATATTGTAGGCGTCCTCATACCAGCCCACACGCACTACTTTTGACGCGGCTCCCGCTGCGTGTGCAGGAAGCGGCAGCAGCGCAAGCAGGCACGCCAGCGCTGCCAGAAGGCAGGCCCATCGGCGCAGATTCACCCTGATCTGACACATAAACAACTCTCCTCACAGAAATCCTCTGGGTTTGTCCGCCGTCAAGGCTGCTGCCGCAGGCTCCGCACCGGGAAGCAGACGGCATTTCTACATAATATCCCAATTTAATTATAGCGCTGCAAACCCCGCCTTGCAAGCGGTTTTATCGGTTTGATACGGCCAAAACGCTGCCGGCGGGGCGCTGTGCCTGCAGCCCGCGCCGGCGCGGCATGGCTCTGCCTGCCGGAACATGCCTGCTGCCGCTGCACAGCCCGGGAAACGAACCGTTGAACGAACAGGAAAAAAGTGCTCACGCTGCCCGACGCTTCCCATCCGAGAACACGAGTGGATATTGACAATTTGCGTGGTTTCTGCTATCCTATAAACCAGTGATTTGTCACAGGCGGAAGGCATTATCAATCGGCAGACCGCCCTTCGGAAAACAACAAAATAAGCTGGTGTGGCGCAATGGCAGCGCAACTGATTTGTAATCAGTGGGTTGCAGGTTCAACTCCTGTCACCAGCTCCAAGAAAAGTCCTGCGATATACCGCTAGAATAGCGGCGTGTATCGTGGGATTTTTGCTTTTATATGTGTTGTGAAATGCCTGAAATTATGTCATAATCCAACAAACAAGCTAACAAATCCGTATTTTATCTTCTTTATATCACACTTTTTAACACACTTCTGCGTCACTCGCGTTGTCAGGTACTGCCCGGGGCAACGATCAGCAGCGCTAAAAGGCGTTTAAGGTGTTCCTTCGCAGACAATTTTGGTGTATAATGGTAAAAACGCACCCATATTAAAGGAGGAACCAAGCATGATCCAATTCGGTCTACGTCTGCACGACGCAGAAAAGCTGCCCATTGAACAGGTGCTGCCGCTGGTACGCCAGAAGGGCTTTTCCTGCGTGCATCTGGCGCTGAGCAAATCCCTGAAGGAGGTGCCCAACACCCCCTCTGCCCTCACCCCCGGCTACGCGGCCTATCTGCGCCGCCTGTTTGCCAAAAACGAGCTGGACATTGCGGTGCTGGGCAACTACCTGAATCTGGCGCACCCGGATGCGGCTGCCCTGCACGCCATTCAGGAAAAGTACTATGCGCATATCCGCTTTGCCAGCCTGCTGGGCTGCGGCATGGTGGGCACCGAGACCGGTGCACCCAACGCGGAGTACAAGTTCTGCCCGGAGTGCCGCAGCGATGCCGCCCTTGCTACCTTTATCAAGAACTTCAAGCCGGTGGTGCGCTGCGCCGAGCAATACGGCGTGACCATTGCCATTGAGCCGGTGGTCAGACACATTGTGTATGACGCCCGCCGCGCCCGCACCGTGCTGGACGAGATCGGCAGCCCCAATCTGCAGATTCTGCTCGACCCGGTGAACCTTTTGAACATGGAAAACGTGGACCAGCGGGAGGAAGTGTTCGCCGAGACCATTGAGCTGCTGGGCAAGGATGTGGCCATGATCCACTTCAAGGACTTTTTGCTGCAGGACGCCGACGGGCAGCTGGCTGCCACCGGTGCCGGACAGGGCGGTATGGGCGACTACCGCACCATTCTGCGGTTTGCCAAGGAACAGAAGCCCTATGTGTTCGCCACCTTGGAGAACACCACCCCGGAAAACGCAGTCCGGTGCCTGCAATATCTGCAAAAACAGTACGACGAGTGCTGATAACAAATTGAACTGCACGCTGCTATCCGCAGCAGCTGGTGTTTTCATAGTATGAAAAAAGTCTGAACCGGTGGCTCATGCCTCAGTTCAGACTTTTTTGTTATTCTATGCCTTTATCTGCCAGCGGCAAAGGCTCGGGCCTTCGTAGCCTGAAAGCTGATCTGCTCAATGGCCTCGTTGAGAATACTAAAATTGAGAATTATTTGTCAATTTTCGGAAGGTGCGGAGTAGTCACCCCTGCCCCCCTAATGAAAGCAAAACGGCCTGAGCCCTGTACCATACAGGATCCAGACCGTTCCGATTGCTTTACTTCTGCTCTTTGTCCACTACCTGGATTTTGCCCTTCTTCCACAGCACATAGGAAGTCAGGATGCCGATGGGCAGCATCACGATGATAAAGATGCCCACAAGTCCGCCCAGCACGGAACCGTAGCCCGCAAGGCGTGCGGCAAGGGAAACCACCGTCATGATGATCAGCACCGGAAGCACCCCCTTGATGCCACCCTTGACCACCTTGCTGCCGCTGGACGAGCTGGCGAACAGACCCAGCGCCATGGAGCCGAACAGGGCCGGCAGCAGGTAGCCGGAGGCCGTCTTGACGGCGGGCAGCTCGAATACCGGGCTGATGAAGGAGGCGCACACCGCTGCCAGCGTCAGGATGGCAACGGTCATCAGGGAGGAGACCGCAACAGCCACCGAGGCAATGGCCTCACCCTCCGGGGTGTTGGGCTGCTTTTTGGTCAGGTTCATGGCGTTTGCCGCCACCGGGAGCTTCAGGTTCATAATGTTGCCGGTGATGAAGGCCAGATAGGCCGAGCAGCCCAGAATGGGGGTGTAGCTCAGTGCTTCCGAAAAGCCCACCGGGATGTAGATGAGCAGGATGGAAAAGGTGTTCACGTTGAACACCTCGCCCAGAGACGGGATGCTGTCGTAGGCAGCCAGCACCACAAAGGGCAGCGCCACCATGTAAATGAGGGCGATCAGGGTACCCACACGGCCCCAGCGGTGCGCCCAGCTCTGGAAGGAGTCCATTTTGGTCTCAATCTTTGCTTTGCTCATGTCCGTTTCCCTCCTCAACCGAAAATCCGTACCCACGCCAGCGACGAGATCAGACCGCCCAGCATGGAGAATGCCATCACGAAGTTATTGAGCCATGCAAGACCCGGGCGCTTTGCCAGCACGCCCACACCAATGGCGATCACAAGACCGGTGATCATAACGGCAGCCTGCACATTGTCAGTGAACAGCAGAATGGGAATGTATACCGAGAACATCACAAGCATGAACACGCCGGACAGCACATTTTTCCAGGTGCTGCCGCCGTTTTCGGCTGCAGAGCGGTCCACGCTCTTGCACAGCTTTTTGCCGAGGGGCAGCAGGATCAGAAAGCCGCTCAGCATACCCACGCTCATCAGGATCATCACCACGCCGAACTGCCGTCCGGTGGCGCTTTCCAGCATTTCCGCAGAGGATGCATAGCCCAGCACCTGCGCAATGGAGCTGGAGATCATAGTCTCGTAGGACAGAGAACCGATGACCGACAGCCGCCACCATGCCCACACGCTGCCCAGAACCGCAATGAGCACGAACAGGCCCACCACGATGGAAAGGCTGGGTACAACAGAGAATATCAGGCTGGATTTGATCACGTTGCTCAGTTCCTTGCGGGTAATGCCCAGCTCCAGACAGTGGTCGTAGGCCTTTTTGAGGTAGACCAGCGAGAATGCGGAAATGTACAAAAGACCGCCGATGACCAGCGCCAGCAGCAGCGGGCTCTGGATGATATCTTTCATGGTTGCCATAGATTGTCCTTCCTATAAATACAGAATAAACGAAAAAAAGCGGGTATTTTCTGCCCGCCGTCCTCGTGATACGGACAGGATACCGAAAAAAGCAGTTTCTGTCAAATGAGTATGACTAAAGTGTGAACAGCTTTTGGATACATTTCCGGCAGGAGAAGCAGCAAAAAGCCTTTGCCGTGTTAAAATAATAAAGTGTTGACTGCCGGTCACTTTGCTTCCGTTGAAAATTGCACAAATTTTAAAGAAAATTTCTGTCGTTCTGCCGAAAGCAGCAGGCATAGGCAAGGTGTTTTTCTGCCTTGCCCTTGTCGGTGTATCAGGTCTTTTTTCGTGAAATACAAAGCAAAAAAGGGAGTTCCGTCCCGGACCAATGTCCGGGCAGAGCTCCCTTTTCACTTATTTTATTATGTCTTACTCGGCTTCCAAATCCTGCAAGGTCAGCTTGTCGGCGGTGTAGCCGTTGTCCTCCCTGTTCAGGACAGCTTGATCTTCAAATCAGCCAGCAGATTTACCGCCTCCGGCAGCGAGAACCTGGCATCCTTCATGCGGCTGCCCAGAATATCCACCTTATAGCCCGTGGCGTCCCGGAAATCCGCTTTGCGCAGATCGCACTGGTAGAACTCCGTTTCGTGCAGCTCTGTGCCCTTGAAACTTGCCAGTTGCATCTCGCACTTGGCAAACATGGAGCCTACGATCTCGTTGCCGTTTGAAAAATCAAAGCGGTTGAAGTTCATTTCGGTAAAGGTGTTGTATTTCAGGCTGCAGTCCTTCAGGGTGTGGATAGGGTCTGGGAATGCGCCGTTTGACAGCAACGATGCCCACTCGATCTCCTGCAGGCGGCAGTCCTCAAAATCCAGCGACTGCACTGAGGAGGACACGCTCCGCAGCCCGGTGATCTCGCACCGCACGAACCGACACTCGTTCAGGGTGGTGTGGTCCAGCTCACATTTTGAAAAAGAGCAGTCCACAAATACGCAGTCCGCAAAATCGCAGCTTTCAAAGGCTTCCCCTGCAAATGACAGGCCGGTAAACCGTTCACCTTCGCAATAACGTTCTGTCATAGCCTTCCCCTTTTTATCGCAGTTCTTCCAGCAGGGCGGTGCAGCCCTCCAGCACATCCTGCCATGTGGCTTCAAAGTCCCCGGTGTACCACGGGTCTGCCACATCGCCGGGGCGGCGGGTGTGATCCATCAGCAGCGAGACTTTGTGCTCTGGGTCACCCCACACAAACCGTGCCATGTTCCGCAGGTTGTTGTGATCCATGGCGATAAGATAATCGTAAGTCTCGTAGTCCCGCCGGGTCATCTGCCGGGCGGTCTTACCCGCGCAGGAGATGCCGTGCTCCGCCAGCTTGCGCCGGGCAGGCGGATAGACCGGGTTGCCGATTTCCTCGGTGCTTGTGGCAGCTGAGGCAATTTCAAACTGCGCGGAAAGCCCAGCCTTTTCCACTAAGTCCTTCATCACAAATTCTGCCATGGGGCTGCGGCAGATATTGCCGTGGCAAACAAACAACACCTTTTTCATCTTACTCCCCCAGCACCTCACCCAGTGCCAGCACAGCGTTACGGACGCACTCCGGGCAGGGGCACAGCGGTGCACCGGTCTCCACACCCTTCAGATCTTTACAAATGGTAGCACCGCATTTTTCCTGAAAGTTTTGCAGCAGTTCCTTGGAAATGCGGGGCGTGCCCTTGCCGTCGGTGGCAGCACCCGCCACCATCACTGCGCCGATGAGTGCGCCGCAGGTGCTTTCCATGCAGCCCATACCGGCGGCATAGCCTGCGCCCAGCTTCATCAGGGTGTCGGCATCCACCGGCAGCTTATCCTCAAATGCTTTCAGCACCGCCTGCGCGCAATTGCACTGTCCGGCAGCTTTCCATGCGGCAGCCTGCGCTGCCCGTTCTTCGATGTTCATTTTACAGTCCTCATCTTTCTTTGATCCGTTCCGGTTCATTGCGTTCAGTATACCACGCTTTTCCCCTGCGGAAAAGATTCCGCCCCCATAAAGCCCTATTTCCGGGATCAGTTCCTACACCACCACATACAGCATAGCTCCGGCAAAAAGGTCAAGAACCTTTGTTCACCTTGTGCCCTCCTGCGGCTTCAACGCCCTTTTGCGGTATTGCAGAGGGCTTTGCCCGGTGGCTTTTGCAAAGCGGGTGGAAAAGTTGCTGGCATCGCCAAAACCTACCTCCTGTGCGATCTCGCTGACGCTGTGGTCGGTGAGGACAAGCAGTTCCTTTGCCTGGGTGATGCGGAAGTTGACCAGATAGTTATACGGCGTTGTGCCCATATACCGCCGGAACAGGCGAAGAAAATAGCTTTTGCTCATGTGCGCCTCTGCCAGCAGGTCGGCAAGGTAAAGCTCTTTCTGGTAATTCTTGCTCAGGGTCTCTGCAGCCTGCAAAATGACCTGCCGTGCGCTGGTGGCTTCGGCCTGTGCAAGGATGCTCCGGGCGCACAGCGCCAGCATCTCATGCAGCGCCAGCCCCATGGTCACCATGCTGTCCACGGTGCTGCGCTCCATCTGCCCTAAAAGTGTTTCAAACAATTCCTGCATCTTGACCCCGGTGAGCTGCACCGGGGTCAGTTTTTTGCCAGGAAGCAGCAGCGGCTCCATGGCAGCCACCCCTGCGCCGTCCAGATGCACCCAATAATGATGCCAGCAGCTTTGCCCCGGGGCGGTGCAGTAGCTTTGCGGGGTGCGGCAGTTCAGCAGCAGCGCCAGCCCGGTGCTGAGCACCACATGGCTTTCCCCCTGCTCGATGAGCCCTGCACCCCGGAGGGTATAAAACAGGATGTAACTTTCCTTATCTGTCCGGGCGGTGGAAAAATGCTGCTGGGCATAGAACACCCCCGCCTCGGTGCAGTAGTAGGGCTGTGCCAGCTCTGCTTCGCTGGGGGTAGTGCGTTTCCATACACTCTCCGGGGTCACATCCATGTTGTAGGTCAGCATTTTCCGTTTCCTCTCTTTCCACATTCAGTATAGCGCACCGCTCTTTGCAGCGCAAGAGTAGACTTTTCGCAAAGAATGCGTCACCTTTGCGGATAGAATTGCCCGCATTATACCGCTATACTGGTAGCAGACAAGGCCACACAGGAGACGCATTATGCACAAAAATTATCTTGCCATCGACATTGGTGCGTCCAGCGGGCGGCACATTGTCGGATGGATGGAGAACGGCGTTCTCCGCACCGAGGAAGTGTACCGTTTTCCTAATAGCGTCCGGCGGGTGGACGGTCATCTGGAATGGGACATCGACAGCCTGTTTATCAACGTGAAGCAGGGCATCCGGGAAGCGTTTGCAAAGTTCCCGGAAATTGAGAGCCTTTCCATCGACACATGGGCGGTGGACTATGTGCTGCTGAAAGACGGCAAGCCCCTCTCCCCTGTCTACGCCTACCGCGACAGCCGGACGCAGGCAGTGCTTCCCGAAGTCCACAGCATCCTGCCCTTTGCGCAGCTCTATGCACGCACCGGCATCCAGTTCCAGCCCTTCAACAGCATTTATCAGCTTTATGCCGATAAAAAGGCCGGGCGGCTGGCGCAGGCCGAGGACTTTTTGATGATCCCGGAATATCTGCTGTGGAAGCTGTGCGGCGTAAAGGCGCGGGAGTACACCAACGCCACCTCCACCGGCCTTGTGAACGCCCAGACCGGGGAGTACGACCCGGAGATTTTCAAAGCTTTGGGCTTGCCGGAGGCAATGTTCCCTAAGCTCACCGCACCCGGTACGGTGCTGGGCCCGTTGAAGGCGGACATTGCCGCCGAGGTGGGCGGGCAGACCAAGGTAGTGCTGTGCGCCACCCACGACACCGCCAGCGCGGTGGAGGGCATCCCCATGGAACAGGGGGATGCGCCGTTTTTGTCCTCCGGTACATGGAGCCTGCTGGGGGTCAAGCTGGCAAAACCCATCACCAACCCGGAAAGCTGCCGCGCAAACTTTACCAACGAGGGCGGCGTGGGCTACATCCGCTACCTGAAAAACATCATGGGTCTGTGGATCATCCAGTGTGTGCAAAAACAGCTGGGCATCTCCTTTGCCGAGATGGTGGAGCTGGCCAAGACCAGCACCTACACCCGCATTTTTGATGTGAACGCAGCCCGGTTCTCTGCCCCGCAGGACATGCGCGCGGAGATCAGAGCCGCCCTTGCCGAGACCGGCGAAGCCCCTGCCACGGATGCCGACCTTATCAACAGTGTCTATCATTCGCTGGCGTACTGCTACGGGGAAGCATTCCGGGAGCTGGAAGCCCTCACCGGCCAGCACTGGGATAAACTCTACATCGCAGGCGGCGGCGCAAAGAACGCCACCCTGAACGAGTTGACTGCCCATTATACCGGAAAACAGGTCGTGGCTCTGCCCATCGAGGCAACGGCCATCGGCAATTTGAAAATTCAGATGCAGATTTAAGAAGGAGGAACCCTATGAGTTACGCAGAAGCAAAAGCCCGCTACGCCGCCATTGGCGTGGACACCGAAGCTGCCATTGCCCGGTTAAAGACCGTGCCCATTTCTCTGCACTGCTGGCAGGGAGATGACGTCCGTGGCTTTGATACCGACCCCACCAAGCCCCTGACCGGCGGCATCCAGACCACCGGCAACTACCCCGGTCGTGCCCGCACCCCGGAGGAACTGATGGCTGATATGGACAAGGTGCTGTCCCTCTGCCCCGGCACCAAAAAGATCAACCTCCATGCCTCCTACGCCATTTTTGACGAGGAAAGCCCGTGGGTAGACCGGGACAAACTGGAGCCCAAGCACTTCAAAAAATGGGTGGATTTCTGCAAGGCAAGAGGGCTGGGGGCAGACTTTAACCCCACCTTCTTCTCCCACCCCAAGTGCGACCCGCTGACCCTTGCCAGCCCTAACGAGGAGACCCGGAAATTCTGGGTAGAACACGGCAAGGCCTGCATCCGCATCAGCCAGTATCTGGCCGAGGAGCTGGGGCAGCCCTGCACCATGAACATCTGGACGGGCGACGGCTTCAAGGACGTACCGGCGGATCGCAAAGGTCCCCGCGACCGCTATAAGGCCAGCATCGACGAGATTTTAAGCGAGCCTTACGACTTCAAGCTGGTGAAGCCCTGCATCGAGAGCAAGGTGTTCGGCATCGGTGCGGAGGCGTACACCGTGGGCAGCGCCGAGTTTGCCCTGAGCTACGCCGCCTTCAACCGGGAAAAGTGCATTCCTCTGATGGATAACGGACACTACCATCCCACCGAGGTGGTCAGCGACAAGATCCCCGCCCTGCTGGCCTTCTTCCCGGAGATCGCCCTCCACATCACCCGCCCAATCCGCTGGGACTCCGACCATGTGGTGCTGTTTGACGATGAAACGAAGGAGATCTGCAAGGAGATCGTGCGCTGCGGCGGCTTGGACGGCCGGGTGAACATTGCACTGGATTACTTTGATGCTTCCATCAACCGCATCTCCGCATGGACGGTGGGTTTCCGCAACGTGGAAAAGGCGCTGCTGTCTGCCCTGTGCACCCCGCATACGGTGCTGAAGGAGCTGCAGGACACCAACCAGTTCACCGAGCTGATGGTGCGGCAGGAGGAGCTGAAGACCCTGCCCTTTGGCGAGGTCTGGGACGAATACTGCCGCCGGAACGGTGTGCCGGTGGACGGTGCATGGTTTGAGGAAGTCAAAAAGTACGAGCAGAACGTGCTGAGCAAGCGCATTTGAATGAGAGAGGTTTTTGAAGATGGGTATTCTGGATATTGAGATTGTAAAAGGCTTTATGCGGATGTGCAACGATGGCTGGTTGCAGGACTGGCACGAGCGCAACGGCGGCAACCTGACCTACCGCATGAAGGAAGAAGAAGTGGCGCAGTGCCGCCCCTTCTTTGACCCGCAGCCCCGCGAATGGGTGAACATGGGGGTGCAGGCGGATAATCTGGCGGGCGAGTATTTCATTACCACCGGCTCCGGCAAGTTCTTCCGCAACGTAGAGCCGGACCCTGTCCACAGCATCGGCATCGTGGAGATCAACGACAAGGGCGACAGCTGGCGCATCGTCTGGGGCCTGGAAGGCGGCGCAAAGCCCACTTCCGAGTTCCCCAGCCACTTCATGAACCACAGCGTCCGCAAGGCGGCCACGAACGGCGCAAACCGCGTCATCTACCATTGCCATGCCACCAATGTCATCGCTCTGACCTACATTCTGCCCCTGACCGACCGCGACTTCTCCCGTGCTTTGTGGCAGAGCGCCACCGAGTGCCCGGTGGTCTTCCCGGAAGGTGTGGGCGTCTGCCCCTGGATGGTGCCCGGCGGTGCAGACATCGCCATGGCCACCAGCGAACTGATGAAGAAATATCAGGCAGCCATTTGGGCACAGCACGGCCTGTTCGTTTCCGGCCCGGATTTTGACATCGCCTTTGGTCTGGCTCACACCATCGAGAAGAGTGCCGAGATCTATGTCAAGGTGCTGAGCATGAGCGGCGGCCTCATCCGTCAGACCATCACCGATGATGACCTGCGCGCCATCGCCCGCGACTTTGGCGTGACCCTGAACGAGGAGTTCCTCGACTGATTTTCTTAATTACAGTGATGAGCCTTTCAAGAACAAGAAACGATTGATCGATAAGAAGGAGAATAAGAGATTATGAGTGTTTTCCGCGATGATTTCCTGTGGGGCGGTGCATGTGCAGCCAACCAGTTCGAGGGTGCCTGGGACATGGACGGCAAAGGCCCCAGCGTACCGGATATGTGTACCAACGGCTCCCACACCAGCCCGAAGTGGGTGACCACCCACATCCACCCGGACCGCCTGTACCCCAGTCATGAAGCCATCGACTTCTACCACCACTACGAAGAGGACATTGCTCTGTTTGCGGAGATGGGCTTCAAGACCTTCCGCACCTCCATCAACTGGACCCGCATCTTCCCCACTGGCATGGAGAGCGAGCCCAACGAGAAGGGCCTGGAATTTTACGACCGCATTTTTGACTGCTGCAAGAAGCACGGCATCGAGCCGCTGGTCACCATCAGCCACTACGAGCTGCCCTACGCTCTGGTGGAAAGGTACAACGGCTGGGCCAGCCGCGAGCTAATCGACTTCTACATGAACTACTGCAAAACCATCTTCGAGCGCTACAAGGACAAAGTCAAGTACTGGCTCACCTTCAACGAGATCAACACCGGCACCATGCCCATGGGCGGCATCCTGAACACCGGCACCATCCAGGGATACGAGGGTTCCACCGCCGATGTGCCAAACGACGAGCAGGCACGCTTCCAGGCCCTGCACAACATGTTCGTGGCCAGCGCCAGGGCTGTCAAGTATGCCCACGACAACTACCCCCAGTTCAAGATGGGCTGCATGATCTGCTTCATCACCAGCTATCCCATGACCTGTGACCCCGCCGACGTGGTGGCCAACCAGAAGCAGATGCAGATCATGAACTGGTTCTGTTCCGATATGCATGTGCGCGGTGAGTATCCCTATTATATGAAGCGTTTCTTCGCCGAGCACAACATCACCATCCATCAGGAGCCGGAGGATGCCGCCATCCTGAAGGCCGGCACCGTGGACTTCTACGCCTTCAGCTACTACATGTCCAACTGCGTCACCACCCACAAGGACGCCGAGGACGTGGGCGGTAATATCGCCACCGGCAAGAAGAACCCCTACCTGAAAGCCAGCGACTGGGGCTGGCAGATCGACCCCATTGGCCTGCGCTACACCCTGAACGAGATCTACGATCGCTATCATCTGCCCATGATGGTAGTGGAAAACGGCCTGGGCGCTTACGATGTGAAGAGCGAGGACGGCAAGATCCACGACAGCTACCGCATCGACTACCTGCGCCAGCACATCGAGCAGATGGCCGAGGCCGTGAAGGACGGCGTGGATCTGATGGGTTACACCCCCTGGGGCTGCATCGACCTGGTGTCTGCGTCCACAGGTGAGATGGCAAAGCGCTATGGCTTTATCTACGTCAACAAATTTGATGACGGCACCGGCGACCTGAGCCGGGAGAAGAAGGACAGCTTCTACTGGTATAAGAAAGTCATCGCCTCCAATGGCGAGGATCTCTCCTGATTTTCTGGATCATCTCTGATATCGTGCGATTGTTGTAAAACAGTTTTTCCAAAAAAATGAGATAGACGGCCCGAAAAGAGGCTGGCCTGTCTCATTTTTTAGTCGCATTCTGAAAGTGTTATGAAACAGAAACGACAAGAACAGCATCAAATTCCACCTTTTCTGTCTGGCTTCTGACCCGAAGAAGTCCTTTTCCAAATTATAACGAGACAAACTGAAAACGCATCCTTTTCTACGAAAAAAATCAGAACGATCGTATGCGTCAAACCTTAGTTGCTCCGCAATATCCTGTTGAAAAATCTGTGGGAAGAATTTGACATTTTAAGGTTGCTTTTCAACGCGCACAAAACAAAGCGATGCCCCTTGTCAGTAACAAAGGGCATCGTTGATTATAGTTTTTTAGAACAGCTGTATGGTTACTTCACTCTTCAAGCCTTGTGGCTCGGTGGGCATATACTGCCCCAGAAAATCATTCATCCGGCGGCCAAGGGTGGTGTTCACCTCGATTTCCAACAAATTCTCCCCGGTGTGCAGGGAACCGGAGATTGCATAGCGGTAAGGAGGGCAGATCCGTACACCGCAGTCCGTCCCGTTCACTCGGACGATTGCACCTTCCTGTGCCGTCAGGGCCAGCACGGCGGGCCGTGCGGCCTGTGCTTCGTTCAGCGTAAAGCGGAATGCATACCGTGCCCGGCCTGCAAACGCGATGCAGCCCGGCAGACGGTGCAGAGAGAGCAGTTTTTCCAGCGGGAGCTGGGCACCATATTCGGCGCAGCCAGTGTCGGCATCGGCCAGCGAAACAGTGCATGCTGTCAAATGAATGCAGTCCGCCGGAACACCGGCAGGCAGAGCCGCCACCGCCTGCACCTGCAATGCAGTCGGGTCATCCGGCACCAGAATGCAGCGGGATTCATAAGGAGCCAGTGTCAGAGCAAAGGCATCCGGTGCTGCCGTCACAACGTTGGCAAAGGCATCATATACAAAGGCTGCACCGGGCTTTGCACCAGTCACAGTGGTGCAAAGCGGCTGCGTGCCCTCATTCGTGAAGAAGTAGACATCACCGTCTGCCTGCCGAGCGTGGTAGTATCGCAGATATGGTGCCGCTGCGCTCAGATGCAGCGCAGGGATACTGTCTGCCGTAAGCGTCTCCACCAGCGCATCCAGCGTGGTGACGACCGCATGTTCCAGTACCGGTGCCGGACCGCCTTCACAGCAGCGAATGGGCAGACCGCCCACAAAATAAACTTTGACCCCAGCATCCAGATAGCGCTGTACATTCTCCAGCAGTGCAACAGGCAGCGCCTCGGCGTACGGGATGACCAGCGCGCGGAACTGCATGCCGTTCAGGTGCAGCGCACCATCCTTCGCGGTGTCCGCTTTCAACACCTCACAGGGCACCAGCTCATAGTCGATACCATTGCGGGCCAGCCGGGCCGCTGGTTTCTGGGTGAGCATAAACTCGCCGCTCCATTCGGCTTCGGCCTGATACAGCAGCGCCACCGGAGCCACATGGGTGCCAGACAGCACTGCGGACATCCGGTTGAGGTAGTTGGCTACCTGCCGGAATTCCGGATATTGCGGATTATGGCCGTGGGCATAGAAATGCGGCGGGCAGTCCGGGTCCGGGAAGGGTGCCGCGTTGAAGGCGTGCGGCACAAACTGATTGATGCCGCGCACCAGCATATAGTCCGACAGCCACTTGCACAGGCGGTTGCCTTCGCCCCAGCCATAGGCACCGAACAGCTCACACATGGCACGGCCTTTCTTGGCAGGGTCCAAGTGGGCCAGACTTGCCCCCAGCTTGCCCAACATATAGGTAAAAAACTCGCCGTCCCAGCCGGGGCTGTGCATGCCCTTGAACATTCCCTCATCCATACCGGGCAGCAGTTGCTGGATGACCACATCGATACCGGACATATCCTGATGCGCCATGGCGCGGTAGAAGTGCCCTGCACCATAGCCCAGACGAGCCGTGGCATTGTTGTCCTCGATGGTATGGCCGATGTGCTCGCAGTGGTGGGCATGGCACCAGGCCGCCAGAACACCATCAAAGTTGTCGCTGTACAGCTGGCTGACCAGATCCATATAGGTATACTGTGCCACATGAGCGCTCTCATCGCTGCTGTGCAGGAACAACAGCGGCAGCAACGCACGGATGTTCCCGGCAGCACGGTCTGTCAGAGCCGTTCCGGCCAGCTTTCCGGCCAGCAGGTTCTCCATGCCATCCCGCCAGGGCAGGTTCATGGCGCTGTTGTGGCCGATGGCGGCATCCTCCGCCCCGTGGATGTTGCCAAGCCGCGGCTCATCCGAGAAGAACCCGCACAGCGTTTTGCCAAACTCCTCCCCGAAGTGGGCATAGATCGGCTCATAGACGGTATCCAGCAGTACCTTGGTCGCCGCCGAATCCAGCGGGTTCAGATAGCCTTCCGTCTGTTTCTCGCCGCCCTTGTAGCTGACAGTGATGACGTTCAGAGTCCACTGTCCATCCGGCAGGTCAAAATCCACGGCCACGCAGGGACCTTCCTTGGGGTTGCCGGGCAGCGGCTGGCCCATGGAGGAAAGCATGATCTCCCCCGTACGGGCATCTTCAAAAGTATAAACTTTGTCCGTCAAGTCGATGGTTGTGGTCGGGTCAATGGTTTCAAACGCGGTTTTGCGGCTCAGGGTCACAGCCAGGATTTTGTCACGCGGGTCGCGGAGGGCATACTTGAGAACAGCGGTCATGTTCTCCATCGGGCCGGCATAATCCAGCGTTTTGCAGCAGAGAAACTTTTTGCACAGCTCCGGGTGCTCCCGCTTGACCGCACCATCCGCAAAACCGGTGGGAAAGTGGCTGTCATCCAGGATCCACATCTCCATACCCGTGCGCTTTGCTTCGTCCAGCAGCAGGGCCAGATCCCGGAACCAGCCCGGACCGTTGAAATCCTTGTGCGGACGGGCTTCCACACAGAAGCCGCCGATGCCGCTTTCGCGGATCTTCTGCACCTCGCGGCGCAGTTCTTCTTCACTCTCTACGCCATGCACCCACAAAAAGGGATACAGGGCATTGGGGGTCTGTCCATGCAGGACATCACAAACGCTTTTCATGCTCGGGTCCTTTCCTTCCGTTTCACTCACTCTGAACATAGCACAGCACCCGTCCCTTTTGCAAGAGGCAGGTGCCATGCGGGAAATATTACGCTTTTTCGTCCGCGCTGGTCACAGCATAACTGCCGATTGCAGAAACCACAAACGCAATGGCTGCGCAGATCAGGAAGCCCCAGAAGCTGATATCCAGACCTGCGGGGTTGATCATGGACGGGATACGGAAGATGCCGTCACCGCTCCAAGTGTAGAACTTGATGCCCAGGATACCACCGATGACACCGGCAACGCCGCCACCCACGAAGGCGCAGATAAACCGCTTGAAGTTGGTCAGGGCCACGGTATAGATGACCGGCTCGGTGATGCCGCACAGAGCAGAAGCCATGGTGCCGAATGCCGTTGCGCGGGTCTCACCATCCTTCACCTTGAGTGCGTAGCCCAGAGCCACACCAGCCAGTGCCCAGACGGTCAGGCCCAAGATGGCGTTGACCGGGCAGTAACCCAGGGTGGTAAGGTTGTTGAGGATGATGGGGATCATGGCTGCATGGACACCCATCATGACGAACAGCTGCCAGAACGCGCCCAGAACACCGCCGCAGACCACAGGCACCGCATTGTACAGCGCGTTGACACCGGTAGCCAGAGCATTGGAAACGCCTGTCATGACCGGGCCGACCACCAGCAGGGTGAGCGGCAGCGTGATGACCAGCACCGCAGTCGGCACGAACATCAATTGCAGCATCTGCGGGATGATCTTTTTCGCAGCCTTTTCGATCCAGCTTGCCACAAAGACGGCCAGCAGGATGGGCAGCAGGGTCTGGGAGTAATCCAGCATCGTGACCTTGAGGCCGAAGAAGGTAAGCGTTTCCTCCGCGCCCACGAAAGCAGCCAGCTTCGGGTACAGCATCGCTGCGCCGATGACAGCAGCGGTATAAGGATTCATGCCAAAGACCTTGCCGGCCGAGAAACCGACGATGATGGGCATAAAGTACATCAGCGCATCGGCCGCTGCATACAGGATCAGGTAAATGCCGTTGTCACTGGTGAGCACACCGAAGGTGGTCAGGATGGTCAGAACGCCCTTGATGATACCACCGGCGGCCATGGGTGCGATCATGGGCAGGATGCAGCCGGAAATGGCCTTGAAGAACTTGTTGAAGAAGCTGTCCTTCTTGACCACACGCATGCTTTCGGCCTTGGCCTTGCCGGCAGCCATGGCATCCTCCGTCAGGCCCAGCTTTGCCTTGACGACGGGGCACAGGTCAGAGACATAAGTACCGATGGGGATCTGGTACTGTCCTGCACCGTGCACAACGCTCATCACGCCTTTGATTTTTTTGACCTCGTCATCCTTGACGATGCTCTCGTCTGCCAGCACAAAGCGCAGACGGGTCATGCAGTTCGTCACACTGACAATGTTCTCTTTGCCGCCGACTGCCGCGATCAGCTCATCGGCAAATTGATCGTAGTCTTTTCTTGCCATGATCTTGTTCTCCTTCTCTTTGACATCTTCCAAAATACGCACAAAAACTTGACACAGCTGGCATTTCATTGTATGCTTGTGTCCAAATCGTACCTGTATTGTACCGTATCCGGCACGGTGTCACAATCTCAAAAGCAAACTCCGGTGCTGACAAAATCAAACTTTTCGTCGAACGATACTGGCAAAGTTTAAGACACTCACTGACAAAATCAAACCTTTTGGGAGGTATCTGCCATGCTGGCGCGTGAGGCATTCCGGGAAATGCTCTTTCCCCTCAGTGAAAAAGAACTGCACTACCGGGAGCACCCGGAGGATTCTCTGATCTATTTCAAAAATTTCCGGTATGAGGGCGAAGCGACTGTTGTGACGGGTGCGGACAACAGCGATGAGATCCTGTTTTTTCCGTCCCCTAAAAAACAGGCGGCCTCCAATCTGCATGGTGTGATCTCCCCAAAAATTGCGCCCCGCGTGCTGGAGGGAGGCAATCTGGCCTTTAACAAGCAGACCCGTTTTGGCATGGTGCCGCTGCACCGCCACAACTACATTGAAATGAACTATGTGTACTCCGGCACCTGCGTGCAAGAGATCAACGGCCAGACGGTTGAGATGCACACCGGCGATGTGACCATTCTGGACCGGGATGTGGTGCACCGGGTGTTGCCCACCGGCGAAAACGACATCCTGCTCAACTGCCTGATGGGGCAGAATTATTTCAAGGCAAGCTTCATCGAGCGGCTTGCCGCCAGTGGAGCGGTGCCGCGGTTTCTTTCCAATGCGCTGAACGAGCGCAACGATCACGACCATTATCTGCTGTTTCATACGGAGCGGTCGTATATTTTCCGGGATCTGTTTGAGTGTGTGTTCTGCGAATATCTGGACCCTACCACCTGCACGGCGGGTGCGGTGGAGAATTATATGAGCCTGATCTTCATCGAGCTGGCACGCTGCTATCAGGGCAATCAGGAACACGAATACCACAAATCCAACAAGAACTACCTCACCGAAGTGCTGCAATACATGGATGACCACTGCATCGACTGCACACTGGAAAGCACCGCAGCGCATTTTGGCTTCCACCCCAATTACCTTTCTCGCATGGTCAAGGAGGGCACCGGCAGTGCCTTCAATGATCTGGTATCGGATGGGCGGCTGTCCCGCGCCGCCTTCCTGCTGTTGACCACCGAAGCACCTATTAGTCAGATCGCCAACCAGTGTGGCTATTCCAACCAGAACTTCTTTTATAAAAAGTTTCAGGTGCGCTACGGCTGTACGCCAGCTGTATATCGTGCCACTGGCGGTGCCCTGGCAGAAGATATACGTTGAAAAGCAGAACAGTTTTTTATCCGAAACATAGACTTGAAATTTCAGTATGAATGGGTAAAAACTTATGGAAGTGTCCGCTATGCTGAAAGCTTCCAATTTTTTCTATAAGTCCTACTATTATTGCTTTACCACAATAAAATACTCAAAACCATCTTGACGCACCTTGCAAACCATGATACCCTTTGTCACAAATCACATTATCGCAAGATAAGAAATTGGCTCAACCGAAACTTCATATTTGCGATATGCAAGCCAACGATGTTGCCGATGGATTGAAAAGTTGGCTTGCTATGAAAAGTGGTGGTTCTCACCGTGATAACCACCACTTTCAGTGAGTGATTGCCCCCCAAAAGAACGTACCGCCCCACAACACACCCGATCGTTTTGCCGC
>OIWL01001595.1_pt1 | contig 23095 bp, 15 predicted proteins | sample 1587561 | NCBI WGS metagenome assembly OIWL01 (sample SAMEA3888903, study PRJEB22519) | human gut metagenome | biome: human gut; feature: human-associated habitat; material: faeces | place: Denmark | collected 2010 | reverse complement strand
ACTTTTGATTTACGCGAACAACGAGCTAAAGTCCGCTCTTGCGCGAGACCTTGCGACTGTAGTGATATAATCAGGTTTTGTCTGTCTGCAAAGAAGGATCGGGCGGGGCAGAAACGGTGACATCAAACCAGAACACGGTTTCCGTGTCATCGGACGATACCCCGTACTTCATGCCGTGGGCGTCGAGAATCGTGCTGACGATCGAGAGACCGATGCCGGTTCCCATGCGGCGGCCGCTCTGGTGCTGGCTTCGCTGGTAGCGCTCCCAGATGATCTCCTGGTCCTCTTTGGAGATCGGGGTTCCGGGGTTTTTGACGGAGAGACGGACCGTTTTTCCGGTCTGTTTCAGGGCGACGGTGATGAGTTCGCCCTCCGGGGTGTGATTGATCGCGTTGTAGAGGAGATTCCGGAGAACCTGACTCAGCTTTAACGGATCTGCCGTGATGAATACAGACTCAGGATCTGACTCAAAATGGATCCGGATCCCGTAGGTTTCGGCGGCTGCGGCGCAGTGAGAAGTCTCGGATTCCGCGAGTCCCGCAAGGTCAAAGAATTCCGGATGAAGCCGGATATAGCCGGACTGGAGCTGGGAGTAATCGAGAATGTCATTGACCATCTCGCTCATCCGGTTGGATTCCTCGATGATGAGGTCGAGATCTTCATTTCTGGCGTCCTCGTCTTTCCAGTGGATGTCGCGGACGAGCTCCGCATATCCGGAGATCACGGAGAGCGGGGAGCGGAGTTCATGGGAGACATTCGCGATGACTTCTTTCCTGAGGACATCGACTCTCGCGAGTGCCTGGCCGAGAAGTCCGACCGATTCCGCGAGTTCGCCGAGCTCATCATGACGTTTTACATCGGCGCGGGCGGAAAAGTCGTTCGCGGCGAGCTGATCGACCGTGTGCTTGATTGCGAAGATCGGCTTTGTGAAATACCGGGAGCAGACGGCCGCGAGGACGGCTGCGGCGATCGTTAAGAGGATGGTCAGGAGAATGAGCTGGTGGCGGTTGTAGTTAAAAACGGTGTCAGTCCGGATCGTGTTTTCGATCAGGAGATAGGCGTCCTCCCCTGCGTAGGTGATCGGAACGCCGATGTGGATGGAAATCGTTCCGTGGTCGCCGTTTAAGACTTTCTGGTAGGAAAGACGGTTTCTGACGTTGGCAAATTCGTCCGTATCCCGGATAAACTCCCAGACATGGTACTCCGGCTCCTGTTCCACGTTAAAGAGAAGATGGCCGTAGCTGAAAATTTCATTGAGTTCCCCCGCATCGTCGGCGAGAAAGATCGTTCCGTCGATCAGGCGGCTGAGGAACGGAAGGAGCTTGTCATCCTCCGCGAGATCGCGGTCAGTCAGATCGTTCATGATCGGCTGCATCTGTTTCAGGGAGGTCGAGAGCGCCGCCTCCGCGTAGGTGTGCTCAAACAGGAAGCCCTGGACGAGCCACATAAAGACGGCGGTGAGCGCAACGAGCCCCATCATCATGCCCCAGAGCTGGAAGACCAGGCCGGGGGCTTTTTTTTTGTGTGCTCTGTGAAATGACGATTTTGTTTGATTATTCTGATTTGATATATTTTTCATGTTTATTAAATAAATTGATAATATAATCCGGCAGCTGCTTTTCTATGCCTCTGATATTGAGTTTCGTGTATTGTGCGGTGCGTGTCATTCCGTCTGCGCATTTTTCCGTTAAAACGGGATCCATAATGCACAGCGGATTCAAAAAATCGTGATCCGCTACAGATTTTCAATCTTCACGTCCGGATCAAACTTATACCCGACTCCCCACACGGTCTGGATCATGGCGCGGTACGGACCAAGGCGGTCGCGGACGGATTTTACATGGGTATCGACGGTGCGGCCGTCCCCGAAGTAGCTGTAGCCCCAGACATCCTGGAGGAGCTTGTCGCGCCGCAGGACGGTACCGGGATTTTTTGCAAGCTCTAAGAGCAGATCAAATTCCTTTGGAGCCAGGACGAGCTCTTTCCCGGCGACGGAGGCGATGCGGGAATCCGGCCGGATCTCGAGTTCTCCGTATGTAAAGGAATTGCGGACGGGAGTCTTCCGGTTACGTTTTAAGACGGCGCCGACCCGCGCCATCAGTTCCTTCGGGCTGAACGGTTTTGAGACGTAGTCGTCCACGCCGAGGCCGAAGCCGGTCAGCTTGTCATATTCCTCGCTCCGGGCGGTCAGCATGATGACGGGGATCTCGCTCGTTTTCCGGATCCGCTCTAACGTCTCAAAGCCGTCGAGTCCCGGCATCATGACATCAAGGATGACGAGGTCAAAATCCGCATCCTGTAATTTCTCGAGTGCGGAAAGTCCGTCCGCGGCTTCCTCACACTCATAATGTTCCACTTCTCCGTAGGTTCTTACGAGTTTTCTCAGACGGATATCATCGTCCACAATTAAAAGTTTTGCCATGCCGGTAAACCTTCTTTCTTAATATTAAAAATCTGCAAATGCTCTTAAATAAGATATATCATAAAATTCCGATCCGGAAAAGCTTCCTCACAAATTCCTGAAATTTTTCTCACAAAGTGTTCACAATTGACTTTTATAGTAAAACGCGATAATGAAACAAATTCCTGCTTATGGAATGAAACTTTAAGGAAAATTCTGTGGTGCAGGAGTTGACAGGAATGTTATAGGAACTGCAGGAAAGTGAGAGATAGAAGGGAGTATCAGATCATCATGAAGAAAAAGAACATCATCCTGTGCGCGGCGGCTGGTGTCGTTGTCGTTGCGGCAGCGGCCGGCGTGACGGCCATGAAAGGTTCATCCGGCGGTGATAAACAGGGCATGGGCGGTGGTCCGGGAGGCGGACCGGGCGGAATGGGCGAGATGGAACAGCAGACCCAGACGACCGTGGTCCGCGCCGAGGAGCCGGAGACGGGAAACATCTACCTGACAACGGAGCTCACCGGGACTGTGGAGCCGGATGATGTGGTCCATGTCTACGCGAAGGCATCCGGGGACATCACGGCGGTCAATGTCAAGGCGGGCGATACCGTGACGAAAGGCCAGGTGCTCTTTACGATCGACACGGAGCAGGTCGATACGGCGAAGAACTCCGTGGATTCTGCGGCGGTCAATCTCCAGAAAGCGCAGAGCGACCTCGCGAGAATGCAGATCCTTTATGATGGCGGCGACCTCTCGGATCAGGAATATGAGCAGTATACAAATGCGGTGAAGACCGCGCAGCTCCAGTATAATTCCGCAAAGACATCGTATGATCAGCAGGTCGGTTACAGCAGTGTGACGGCTCCGATCTCCGGAAAGGTGGAGAGCTGCAGCGCGGAGGTCTATGACCGGGCGAACATGAACGGGGAACTCTGTGTGATCTCCGGGGAAGGAGAGAAGAAGGTGACATTTTATGTCACCCAGAGAATGCTGGAAAACCTCTCAGTCGGCGATACGCTGACGGTCGAGAAGAGCGGAAAGACCTACGATGCCGTGATCAACGAGATCAACACGATGGTCGATGATGCGACGGGACTTTTTAAGATCGAGGCGCAGCTCGCTGATGCAGATGATGCGGCGACTGGAAGTACCGTAAAGCTCACGGTCACGACCGGAAAAGCCGAGAATGTCATGACGATCCCGGTGGATGCGGTGTATTACAGCGGCGGAAAGGCGTATGTATACCTCTATGAGGACGGAAAGGCGAAGAAAGCTTCGATTGAGGTCGGAATCAACGATGACGATTATGTGGAGATCACAGACGGACTTTCCGCGGACGATCTCGTCGTGAGCACCTGGAGCAACAACCTGTATGAAGGCGCGGATATCCAGCTTGCGGGAAGCAGCGAGAGCGCGGGCGGCCAGAATGCCCCGGTCGGAAATGATAACAGCGCAGCCGGCAGCAGTGCCGCGCAGGAGGGCTGATCATGGGACTTACGAGATATGTATTAAAACGTCCGGTCACGACGATCCTGGCACTCCTCTGTATCCTGGTTTTCGGTATCTCCTCGGTGTTCAGCGCGACGCTGGAGCAGATGCCCGACACGGATCAGCCGATGCTCATCATCCGTGCTTCCTACCAGGGCGCGACGCCGGAGGACATGGATGAGCTTGTGACAAAGCCCATCGAGGACCAGGTCAGCCGTCTGGAGGGCGTAAAGAGCATGTCCTCGATCTCGAACGAGGGAAATGCGATGATCATGCTGGAGTATGATTACGACGCGGACATGGATGACGCCTACAACGAACTGACAAGATCCTTAAACAGCATGCGGGGACTCCCGGATGACTGTACGACGAGCGTCATGGAGATGAACATGAACGGCGGAAACGACATCATGCTCTCCATCTCCCACGACACGCAGGAAGATCTCTACGATTACGTCGACCAGAACATCACGCCGGTGTTCGAGCAGCTCTCCACGGTGGCTCAGGTGGAATCCATGGGCGGTTCCTCCGAGTACGTGAAGGTGGAGCTCGATCCGGTAAAGATGAAGCAGTACAAGGTGACGGTGAACCAGATCACGAGTGCCATGGCGGCAGCGGACCTCTCTTATCCGTCCGGTGACGCGCAGTACGGTGATCTTTCCCTCTCCGTAACGACTTCCGCAAAGGCAGACACGCTCGATGACCTGAAGAAGGTGCCGATCACGACCCAGAGCGGAAAGATCGTCTATCTGGAAGATATCGCGGATGTGTACACGACGGAAGAACAGATGGGCGGCGTGTCCCGCTACAACGGACAGGAGACGATCTCCCTCTCCGTATCCAAGAAGCAGGACAGCTCCGCAATGAAACTTTCTTCCGATGTAAAATCGGCGGTTGAATCCCTGGAAGCGGCAGATTCCGGGCTTCACATCGAGATCGCCCGCGACAGCGCCGACAGCATCAAGTCATCCCTCATGGACGTTGCGCAGACGATGGTCCTTGCGGTCGTGATCTCGATGGTCATCATCTGGCTGTTCTTCGGTGATATTAAGGCATCCCTGATCGTCGGAAGCTCGATCCCGACCTCCATCCTGGTGTCCCTGATCCTGATGACGCGAGTGGGATTCTCCTTAAACGTCATCACGATGAGCGCCCTGGTCCTCGGCGTCGGCATGATGGTCGATAACTCGATCGTTGTCCTCGAGAGCTGTTTCCGTGCGATGGACAAAATGGACGAAAAAGGCTTTGTGGAGTACGCGAAGGCGGCTCTGGAAGGTTCCGGACTCGTTGCCATGTCCGTCCTCGGATCGACTCTCACGACCTGCGTCGTATTTATCCCGCTGACAACTTTAAACGGCATGAGTGGACAGATGTTTACCCCGCTCGGCTGGACGATCGTATTCTGTATGAGTGCATCCCTGCTCTCCGCGGTCACGGTCGTTCCGTTGACGTACATGTTATATAAGCCGAAGGAGCGGGAAAAAGCGCCGCTTTCCGGTCTGATGAAACTGTTGCAGGCACTTTACAGACATGTGCTTCCGACAGTATTAAAGCACAAGGCGATCGTCATGTTAGGCTCTGTCGGACTTGTCGTCCTGACACTTTTCCTCGCGAGCGGAATGCAGAGCGAGCTCATGACGGCGGATGACAACGGAACGATCTCCGTGACGATCACGACGAGACCGGGACTTCTCGATGAGAAGGCGGATGATATTTTAAATCAGGTGGAATCGATCGTGAGCAGCCATGAGGACGTGGATTCCTACATGCTCCGCTATAACGGCAGCAGCGGTACGGTTAGCGCCTACTTAAAAGATGACCGGAAGATGAGCACGGATGAGATCGTTTCCCAGTGGGAGGACGAAATGTCCGGTCTTGAAAACTGTACGATCGAAGTCGAGGCGTCCTCGTCCATGAGTTTCATGGGACGGAGCCGCGGATATGAGGTCATTTTAAACGGTTCCGATTACGATACGGTAAAAGATACCGCCGACAAGATCGTAAATGAGATGGTTGCCCGCGATGATGTGAAGAATGTCCACTCCGACGTGGAGAACACGGCCCCGGTCGTATCGATCAATGTCGATCAGGTTGCAGCGTCCGCGGAGGGACTGACGGCGGCATCCATCGGACAGCAGGTAAAGACGATGCTCGATGGCACCGAAATCGCGACCCTGACGATCGACGGAAATGAGGTCAGCGTCAAGGCTGAGTATCCGGACGGCATGTACCGGACGGTCGAGCAGGTGAAGAACATGCTGATCACGACGGGAAGCGGCGGAAGTGTCGCACTCTCCGACGTGGCGGATGTCGTGTTCAAGGATAACCCGTCCTCGATCTCCAAGACGGATAAGTCTTACGAGGTTACGATCACGGCCGATTATACCGGTCAGAATGTCAAGAATCTGATCGACAGCGAGGTCGTACAGCCGAATCTTCCGAACGGCGTGACGATCGGAACAAACTCCATGAACCGGATGATGGCGGAAGAGTTCTCCGCCCTGTATCAGGCGATCGCAGTCGCAGTATTCCTGGTATTCGTGGTCATGGCGGCGCAGTTCGAGTCACCGAAGTTCTCCTTCATGGTCATGACGACGATCCCGTTCAGCCTTGTCGGTTCCTTCGGACTTCTGAAGCTGACCGGCACGACCATCAGTATGACATCTATTTTGGGAATTGGTACGGTCGTAAACAACGGTATCCTTTATGTGGATACAGTCAATCAGTACCGGATGACGATGGAGCTTAAGACTGCCCTTGTTGAGGCCGGAGCGACACGTCTCCGCCCGATCTTAATGACAAGCTCCACCACGATCCTCTCCATGATCCCGATGGTGCTCTCCACAGGAAGCAGCGCGTCCACGACGAAAGGTCTGGCGATCGTAAATATCGGTGGTCTGACGGCTGGTATTCTGGTTGCATTATTCATTCTTCCTGTTTACTACGCGATCATGAACGGTAAGAAGGAGAGAAAGGTACTGGATATTTAAATTGGGGTTTAAAATAAAAGGTCATAAAAAATGATTAAATTAAGGATTAAATTTAAAGGTTTCATTAAAAAAGGTTTAAAAGGATAAAAAGGTTTTGGGAACACCCTGGGGGAATTTATCCCCAGGGCGGACCTGTATCTGCCGCAGAAAGGAATGGATATCAGCATGAAGAAATGGAAGATTGCAGGCTTGTTCGCTATGGCACTTATGATGAGTGTGACGCCGCTCCAGGCGTTCGCGACCAGCCCGGAATTTGCATATGCAGCGGAAAAATGGGCGTCTCTCCAGGATAACAAGCTGGAATACGGGGAGATTGCGGACTTGATCCACGAGTACAACACGACAGTCCGCCAGAATGAGCTGGACTACCAGAAATATAAGGGAAAGACCAGCACGGATATCGCAAAGGAGTATTATGATTCCGCAAGCGAGGTATCCGAGCGGATCAGCTACCCGGACGATGACAGCGCAAACTACGCGGGACAGATCTCCCAGGCGTTAAACAGCGAGATCTCCGTGGATAACCTGACGGAGCAGGGAGATAACAACGTGGATGACGGTGAGATAAAGCGCCTTGGATATGAACAGGCGGAGAAAAGCATCGTGCAGCAGGCACAGAAGCTGATGATCTCCTATTATAGTGGGAAGGCATCCCTGGATACCTTAGAGGATGCAGTGACCCAGGCGGAGACCACATACACCCAGGCGCAGACGAGAAAATCCGCGGGAATGACCCTGCAGTCGGAGGTCGACAACGCGGCGGAGGCGGTTACAAATGCGAAGGCGTCCCTGCAAGCCGCGAAGAGCAGTTTAGAGCAGACGAGACAGCAGCTCATTATCATGTCAGGCTGGAACTACAATGATTCCGTGGAGATCGGAAGTCTGCCGGATGTGGACACCTCCGCAGTTTCCTCCATTAATGTGGATTCAGATATCCAGACAGCTATTGCGAACAACTACAGCATTAAAATTACGGAGCGCAGACTTGCGAACTCCCAGTCGGAGAACAACAGAGCGACTTATACAAGCACACTGTCGAATCAGAAAGACACGGTTTCCACAAACGTGAAGAACGCCTACAACAGCCTGGTACTCGCAAAGGACAGTTACGAACAGGCGAAGACGAACTATGAGCTTGCGGAGAAGGAACGGGCAGCAGCAGAGCTAAGACTCTCCGCCGGAACCATCACAAAGAAGACATACGCAAAGCAGGAATCTGCCTGCCTTTCTGCGAAAACTTCCATGGAATCTGCAAGGTTAAGCTTTCTCACCGCGAAGGTCACATATGACTGGGCTGTGGCAGGACTGGCGTCGGCGTCATAAGTTCCTTTTTGCCGGGAATGATTCCTGTCACAGCAGAAAAACGCAAAATGGCATGGAATGTAGTTTGGGAATGAGTTGATGTGAGGTGAAAGAATGAAAACATATAAAAAATGGATGGGCGGTCTGCTATTCGGCGCGGCAATTTTCGCGGCAGCCGGAGGTGGGAACAACGCGGACAGTATCCTCGGAAATATGCATGGATTGATTGCCGGAGCGTTCTCATCCTGCAAAATCATATCTTACGCAGCGGAATCCGATTCCGTAGATTCAAGCCAGATCACGAAGATCGAGTACAGCGATCTGCGGGAACTGATCAAAGCGGGAAACTTTTCCTATCTGCAGAGTCAGGACAGCCAGAACCGCCAGAGTGCGCCCTATGAAAAGATGCACGAGACGTTAAAGGAAGAGTACAACTACCTGAAAAAGATGGCGGACTCCTATAAGGATGACGGCGATACAGAAATGCAGGCACTCTACGAGAATAACGCGAAAAATATCCGCACTTCCATGGCGCAGGTGCAGTCTACGATCAACCGAATGAATTCCGCAAATCAGGAGAAGACCATGGAGGATCTGGCGGATACCCTGGCGGCATCGGCACAGAACCTGATGAACTCCTACAACCAGATGGCAGCCAATGTGGCGGCGATGGAAAAAAATGTGGAGGCGGCGCAGAGTTCCTACGACGCGGCGGTGAAGAAACGGTCGGCTGGTCTCATCAAGGATACGGAGCTGGAGTCGGAGAAGAGCAGCCTGGAACGGCAGCAGAACTCCCTGGCATCCCTGAAAGAGCAGCAGAGTGAATTGAAGGAAAGTCTTCTGACGCTGCTCGGACTTTCCGGGCGCACCGATGTGGAGATCGGCACAGTCCCGGATCCGGATATGGCGGCGATCCGTGCAGTTTCTGTGGAGAATGACCTTCAGACAGCCATCAGCAACGATCCCACCTGGGTCAGCGAGATGAAATCAAAGGTCACCGGAACGGATAACCGGGAGCTCAGAAAGCAGCGGATCAGCGAGGCATCCCAGAACGCGGAGATCAGCCTGAGATCCACATACGAGAATCTCCAGAATGCCGTATCCCAGTATGAGGCAGCGGAGAGCGCCTATTCCGCCGCAAAACAGGCATGGGATACGGTGCAGAAGAAGCAGGCAGCAGGCATGCTCTCAAAGAACGCCTATCTTTCCGGTGAATCCGCATGGCTCTCCGGCGAGGCAGCGATGAATACGGCAAAACTGAATCTCGTCTCCGCCTACGAGTCCTATGTATGGCAGGTGGCCGGTGTTGAGACCGGCGCCACCGCCGGAGCTTCCGGCGGTGGCGGGGCACCGGCCGGAAGATAGAAAAACGTAGCAAAAAGAGTACATGTAAAAGTGTGCTCTTTTTTGCGCTTTTCAGAAAAAATACCGGGGCCGATTTTGGATGTAATAAAGGTGGTATATTTAGTTTATAAATTTTAGAAAATATTCAAATAACTTGTTTTGGTAAAAATTAGTGCTATAATATACCCCGTATGTAAATTGTAAAAATTCTTAAATCAAGCGGAAGTTATAAGGACTTACTTTGGCATGACCACACAAGATAAGAGAATATAATACTGATTTGCAAATAAAAAGAAGGAGAGACTGCACATGAAACAACGATGCTTATCGTTGGTATTGGCAATTAGTATGATCATGGCCTCGGCAAGTCCATTTTCATACGCAAAAGATACCCGGGGGGAGGTATTGCAAAATACTAGAACGACTACTACAGATGAAACAGAAGAGATACTGCCGATAAAGGCAACAGATTCAGAGGCATCTGATATACAGAAATACCCGTTGGATGACAAAGAACACATAGCAAGCGCTTCTAACCCAGCTCTTTTTGCCACAAAAAAGACCAAACAGAAGGCTGATTTGCCCGATGGTATTTATTTATCCCAGTCAGATGGCGATGATGGAAACACGGGACTAGACAGGGAAAACGCAGTCAAAACGTTTGAGCAGGCTAAGAGCTTGATGGAAGAAAACTCATTTGAACATGTATATCTCTGTGGAAATTATGTGATAGACGGAACAGAAGAATGGGATCTGGACGGAAAAACATTGAACCGTTACGGATTTATAAGCTATATGATCGACCTGAAGGGTGAGAACTCAAATCTTACGCTCAGCAATATCGTGATCGATGCGGAGAACACCATTAAGAATCCGGACGAGAGCGAAACAGGAGATTCGATCATTCAGGCATTTCATGGAGGAAGCCTGACACTGAATGATGGCGCGATCCTGGAAAACAATAATGCCCAGATGATGGGAACAGCTGTATTCGGAATCAATGGATTCAATATGACGATGAATGATGGTGCGGTTATTCAAAACAATACCAACCATAACGTGCATTATGGTGGAGCAGTGACAATCGCAAATAATAGTACATTCACGATGAACGGTGGTCTGATCACTGGAAACACGGCGAACCGCGGTGGTGGTGTAGCGGTTATTGGATCCTCAATGGTCATGAATGGGGGTTCCATTGAGAAAAACAAAACCTACACGATAGGCAGCCAGTTCGGCTATGGCGGAGGAATTTATCTTGCGGACTGGCAGGATATGTCAGGAGTAGGTGAAAATCACAATCAGCTGCTTACTTCATTACCGGCTTCGTTTGTTATGAATGGTGGCGAGATTTCAGAAAATGTGGCTCAAACCTATGGCGGCGGTCTTGTAACGTTCCCCCAGTCAGGAAACAATAGTCCGGAGGTTTCGGTTGAAATCAATAACGGCATAATTGCGGATAATGAGGTGACAGACGGAAGCGGTGGAGCGCTTGCGATGTTTTTCAATAGTACAAAATTCCGTATGAATGGTGGAAAGCTGATAGGAAATAAAGTATCAGACTTTGGCGGTGGGATTTTTATGTACAGTATGAAGGGAACCGGCGAGATCTCAGATGGTCTGCTTTCAGAAAATGAGGCAGCCTTTGGTGGTGGAATCATGGTACAAGATAATACCGAACTTTTCATAAAAGGCGGTACAATTTCCCAAAACCAGGCGAGCGGTACAGGTGGAGGCTATTATATCTGGCGTGGGTCACAGCTACGTCAGACAGGCGGTTCCTGTCAGAAAAATAAAGCAGAAAATGCCGGGGGCGCATATATCTCCCCAAATTGTACATTTACCATGACAGGCGGCGATGTATCTGGCAATAATCCGGGCGATCAGAAAAATACTACGGGTGATGGAATATATGTAAACGGCTTTTTTGAAATGGGAGATTCCGCACAGGTCGCTTCCGACAATGATGTGTATCTTCCGACGGATCATTATATAAAGATGATATCGGAATATACAGGAACAACCAGTGAAGCACCAATCATGATTACGAGTGAGGAAGATCATGTCGAGAACCTCAGCGCAATTGGTACAAAATTAGTATTATATACAAATGAAGCCGGTGGAGCGGAGGCAGCGAAAACGGCTGATCTCGACAGAATCTTTGTTCCAAGTAAAAAAATGCATTCAGGGCTGGCGATAGGAGAAAGCCAGCATGAAACGGACTGGATGACATATATTCCAGGGATAAGAATCCATTATGAGTGGGTAGGAACATGCACGCCGTCTGACGCAAAGCCTCCAGTGGATGATGCGGTTCGCGTTAACAGCGCATATACGGCAAAATCGCAGGAGGAATCAGAAGAGGGATATAAATTTGATGGCTGGTATCTGGATCAGGAACTCACTCAGAAATATGTGGATGGAACGACATTGAGCACAGATACGGTTCTTTATGGAGAGTGGAAAGAAGATCCGGATTCCGCATACGCGATCACGATCACACCGATGGATATTACGGTCTATGTTGGCGGCAATGGATACAAAGGCGTAATCGGATCGGATAACCAATTTGCTTCCAATGATCTGCCTGAGATGGGATATTACCTGACTCTTCCGGCAAACATCAGTCAGGCTCTTCAGGATGAGGGAGCGGGCAGTGATGTGAGCGATCATATCGAACTGACCTACGATGATGGAAATGGAACGACAATAGTATGGAATCTGAAGCTTTATGGAGATGAGGAACACAGCTCCTCAACGCTGAATGGAACAGAGCACCGGATTTATCGGATCCTTCCAGGTAAGGTAAACGGCACGGATGAGACCATTCCGGTCGGTCTGAAATTTATGGCACCGGATGGATCTGTCATTGTCAGCTCTGATTTCCCGGTCAAGGAAAATGATACATTCCGCGACTACAAGGTAGATATTTATTCCGTTAACCTGAATGCGTCTCTTATCCGCGCAAAGATCAAAGTGGGAAATAAGACACTCACTCGGACGGTACGTGCGGGAACTGGAAATTTAAAAGTTCGAGGGAATGTGGAAGAAAATTTTTCTGACGTGACATATGGAGGACCGAAGCTCGAGCTCGATACTCCTGAGCGGATTCTCGCAAGTGCCGCACAGCCAGATACGATGTACTTTATTAATAAGGGAAATGTCAAAGTGACAGATCCGTCCGGCGTTCGCCTACTGGTGGATCAGAGTCTGGGCGATGGTTCCCTGGCAGAGTATCTTGATAAGAACGTCAATACAGATGGAAGATTTTCGTATATTTTCAAATACCTTGATCTAGTGGACACCCATAATGGAGACGCGTATGTGACAATGGCAGAGGGACAGAAAATGAATGTCTACTGGCCAGTACCGAAAGACGCGTCCAGAGATTCGGAATTTCGGATCATCCATTTTGAGACGCTTCATCGTGAAAGCAACGTGGATACAGGTGAGCAGTTGAGACAGAATCCACCAACCGAGATTTCATGTGAAAAAATTGTGATTGCTGGAAAGGAGTTTATCACTTTTACGACACATTCATTTTCGCCGTTCGCGCTGCTGTATGAAAAAGGCGGCTCTGGATCCACAGATCAGCCGGTTGATCCGAAACCGGATCCATCGAATCCGACAACTCCGGTTAAATCACCGAGCAACGCGGACAAACAGTCACCGAGCAACGCGAACCGATCGGATTCCTCCGATGATTCTGATGACTCTGGTTCTTCAACAACAACGAGAAAGAATCAGACGGTAACTACAAATACCACTACATCGACGAATACAACGGAGACAGATCAGACAGCAGGAGGCACGGATGAGACCAATCTTCCGGGTACTACGGGGGAAAATAACGAGTCTACCTCTGAGACGGTAGAAACAGATGAAACAAAGCTTCCGCAGACAGGACAAACCTGGTGGCCGGTATGGTTGTTGATGATGGCTGGCGGCGCGCTGATTTTTGCGGGTCGGCTGATAAAAAACGGGAAAAGTAAGGGAAAGAAAAGAGGTGATACCATTAAACACAGTTAAACAGAGAACGGAAACGCGAAAGAAGGAAAAAGAGCCAGAAGACGTTAAAAATAAGCAGCATGGAGGAAAGTAAGGATACAGGTCTGCATCCTTACACAGACAGAAGAAAGAAGAGCGTGAATTATGAGAAAGAGATTGTTGGCATGTTTGATGTCTGTCAGCATGGTATTAACTTTAATGTATGGGAACGCTGCTGCCGCGGAGAGTGGTGGACAGCAGAAAAACAAGGAAAGCCAGGAAAACCAGGAAACCCAGGAAATATCAACTTCGAGCAACGCTGACCAGATTGTGGATACCGGCAGTAATGTAAAACCGACCGAAACACAGGCGGCAAAAACACAACGGGCAGTGTATAATGCAGAGAGCAGTGAAAATGTTTATCAGGTTGCTACAACGGAGGAACTAACGCAGGCATTACTTAAAATTGCCAGTAACAGTGATGCAGAAGCGACAATTGAGCTGATAAAGAATGTCACAGTGCCTCAAACGGAAGAAAGTTCAAACGTTACAGAGTTCGGCGTGGATGGAAAGCAAGTCACAGTGTGCAGTGAAGGAGAGACGAAATATAAGCTCAATTTTTTGAGCAGAGGTATCCTGAAGGGAGATTGTACATTTGATAATGTAGACGTAACAGGGTATAAATTGTACTGTAACGGTTACAATACAATTTTCACTGAAGATGGTGAGATCCATTTATCAGGAACACTGTATGGCGGCGGTTATATGGCCACGGTATCCAGCACCCATGTTGTTGTTGCAGCAAGCGGAGATATCAATCCAAGTACATCGAGTGGACTTCATAATGCCATTGGTGGTTCTTATAAGGGGTCCGTTGAAGGAGATACATATCTGGAGATTACTGGTAATATCCAAATGTATAGTGGCAATCATCTTAATCCAGGTTGTGTAACAGGCGATGGCACCAGCGGTGATGGTCAAGATAGTCCAGATGTGTACGTAGGAGGAAACGCCACCTTAATTTATGACAATCTGAATGGAACAACATCTCCAACAATCGAAGGTACTTATGGGTGCGAGATGAAAGGCGATGTTTTACTGGATATTCGTTCTGGCAGAGCGAGCGAAATCTGTGGTACACAGGAATATGTTGATAAGTCCATCATCCGTGGCAATCTGCATATTATTGCTGGCGCAGAGAAATATGAAAATACGGACCACACTCTGAGACTGAATTATAACTGGCCAATCGTGGGAGCTGGAAACCGATTTGCGACTGAGCCGGGAGCGGTCGGTAATTATGAGGTTGACGGAAATATCACGATTGATACTTACGAGAATGTATGGGGATGGGATAGAGGTACTGATCCAACATCGTATGATGTCCCTGAAATCTATGGAGCGATTCGCGGAAACGTCGGTGGAAGTATTACTATTAATGCTCATGGTTCTCATGTGCAAAATATTTTCGGTGCGAGTGATTCAGCAATCCAGGGTTCTGTTGTAATCAACGCAAATAATGTCGAACTAAAAAACAGCTATTATGGTACAAAATATGACGAGGGCTATATTATCGGCTTATGGGAAACTGGAGCCGCAAGTACTGCGCAAGGTCCTGTAATTATTAATATAGACGGTGGTGATGTTGGTCTTGTCATGAATACAGATCAGGATCAGGCACCGACTGGATCGGCAATCAATGTTACAGGCAATCCCAAAATCCGAACTGGTCTGCGCGGAACGCAAGGTTCTTCTTATTCAAAAGAATTTCCTGTTGCGAATGTGTACGCCTGCGAGGCAACAATCCCATTTATCAAGAAAATGTCAGAGGTCAATTTGACGGAGAGAACCAACGTGACTGTCCACAATTTCTCTTATAACGCTGGTTTGAAAGTGGAAGATGGCAGTTCTTTGACCACGGATGAGAATCAGGTTTGGGTCTGGGGCGATACCATTATCGATGGTACCTGGGAACAGAAATACGATAATGCCAGTAATTATAATGATATTTTTGTCAAAGGAACAACTTGTGTTGGTGAAAAAGGATGTCTGATCGATCACGGCACCAGCAACTTGAAAGGTGATGTTACTAACAATGGTATGATAGCGTTGATGGCTCCTGCCTATTTTCAGAGTGACTATACCGCGAATAACGCAGAAATCCGCTGCCCTGCTGTTATCACTAATTATGATGGCACGGAAAACGGAGGAACTATCCCGCTGCAAATTGTTGGAAATTCCTCTGGAGTTACCACTGTTTATACCGTAAAATCAGATGACTGGCAGACACTGTATGCACCAACATTAGGTGATAATTATATTCTTTCCAAGAAAAATGGTGATGCACCGACGCAGGGAACATTTCTGCTCGGAAACGAAGATGCGCTGCAAAAAAACTTGTTCTTAAAACGTGTAGCTGACGCTGATGGAACCGATGCTTATTATATGTGGCAGGTAGCAACAGGCATCTCCGTAGTCTTTGATAAGAATGGTGGTGACACTGACGCTAATCCGCGCATTGCAGCGCAGGAAAAGCAGGCTGGAATTGTCAATCATTTCGATCTGCCAACAACTGAGCCGACTCGTGAGGGCTATACATTTGAGGGATGGAACACGAAAGCCGATGGCACAGGCGATCCATTTACAGCAGCAACGGATGTCACAAAGAGCATGACCGTATATGCTCAGTGGAAATCGGATGGAGTATATTCAGTCACAATCTCTCCGATGGATATCACGAGCTATGTTGGCGGTAATGGCTATTATGGAGTAATCGGTGAGGATGGCAAATTTGCTGAAAATGATCTGCCGGAGATTGGATTTTATCTGACTCTGCCGGATGATGTAAACGCGATGCTAGGAGGCACCGTTGATAATCCAGTAGATTTGAGCAGTAAGTTAAGTCTGACATACGATGATAAAAAAGGAACTACCAGGAGCTGGGAACTTAAACTGTATGGAGATGAAACGATGAGCCATGTTATGGAGAATGGCCGTAGAGTTTATATCTACAAACTACTTCCCAGTAAAATTAACGGTACAGATGAGATAGTGCCTGCCCGTGTACAGTTTACAGGCGCGGATGGTTCCGTCATGGTGGATTCAAAATTTAAAGCACTGTTAAAAGATCAGTTTCGGAACTATAAGATCAGCTTTTACCCAGGTCAGCTTGATGAACAGATATACCAGGTGACAATTACAACTACAGATGGAAGAACACTGACACGTCCGCTTAAGCTCGGAACAGGAACCTTGAAAGTACGCGGAAATACCGATGAAAGTTATCGCGAAATTTCAAATACGGAGCCTTCCGTCGATCCGCAGAACAAAGGTTATCTTCTTGCTGGTACAGCTCAGGACGACACGCAGTATTTCATCAACGATTCTGGTGTCAGCGCGGATTCAACGGGTGTATGTTTGCTGGTAGATCATACTCTGGATGATTCCCTGCTGGCAGCCTATATCAATCAGAATGAAAAAGCGAACGGTAAGTATACGTATCAGTTCCGGTATCTGGATCTGGTGGATACACATAATGGGAATGCCTATGTCACGATGGGAAGTGGTCAGAAAATGAATCTGTACTGGCCGGTTCCGAGTGACGCAAAAGCAGACTCAGAGTTACATATCATTCATTTTAAAGGACTTGAACGTGAGAGCAATGAGGATATCAACGATTTGTTGACAACCGATATCCCGGAAGAACTGGACTGTGAAAAAGTCACGATTGATGGAGTGGATTTCGTGAAATTCTCCACGGAATCATTTTCGCCGTTCGCGCTGCTGTATGAAAAAGGCGGCTCTGGATCCACAGATCAGCCGGTTGATCCGAAACCGGATCCATCGAATCCGACAACTCCGGTTAAATCACCGAGCAACGCGGACAAACAGTCACCGAGCAACGCGAACCGATCGGATTCCTCCGATGATTCTGATGACTCTGGTTCTTCAACAACAACGAGAAAGAATCAGACGGTAACTACAAATACCACTACATCGACGAATACAACGGAGACAGATCAGACAGCAGGAGGCACGGATGAGACCAATCTTCCGGGTACTACGGGGGAAAATAACGAGTCTACCTCTGAGACGGTAGAAACAGATGAAACAAAGCTTCCGCAGACAGGACAAACCTGGTGGCCGGTATGGTTGTTGATGATGGCTGGCGGCGCACTGATTTTTGCGGGTCGGTCATTGAAGAAACGCGAGAAATAAATAAAATGCAGAGAGGGAGATCGCATATTTGAGATACTATGCGATCTCCCTTTTTACAGAAAAGAAAACATAAAAAAAGGCTATCATGAAAAGCAAATTTTTGGTAGGAACCGGCCTTATCATGATTGCGGCGGCCTTATGTCACAGGCTAAGTGAGTCAAAGAAATTTCTTCATATGATTTCTGAGATTTTCTTCCATCCCGGTGAGCTCGTCCGCGAGTTCCATGGCGGCCTTTGAGGCACCGGAATACTGATTTTTATAACCGCATATGGTCTTGATCCCCATATTACAGCCGTCAGTGACAATACTGGCGGCTTCTTTGTCTCCGCCTTTTGCCATCATCCTCATTTCTGTGGACATCCAGGACCAGGCGGATGCCATTTTGCCCGGCTCTTTTCCCTGTTCTTCCATGGCACGCAATGTCTTTTTGATCCTCAGATCGAGATCCTGGTGCTTTTCATAGCTCGCAGTGATCTCATTCCATAATCCCTGATCGGAAACAAAATCCCGGATCTGTTCCAGACTCTCCGCCGCCATCGCGCATCCGGAATCGCATTCCCGGAGCAGATCGACTGTGTGTTCTTCCATTGTGATCATCCTTTCTATTAAGAAGGTTTTACAGGTCAGCTTCCGTGTGACGGATGATAAAAAATCCGTCATGGATCAGGCTGATCCGTATATATGAAAAGTATGGGAAAGACAGAAGAAAAATATACATTTTGTTATGGGCAGGAAGTGAAAGCGGATCGGGAATCTCTTTGAAAAATGCAGACGGAATTTCGGACATGCGGCTTTGTGCGGAGAAATTTACGGATCGGGCTCCGGTATGGACAGAAAAATTTAAGAAAATTAAAAATAAAGAGAAAAATGGATCAGTTGAATCAAGAACCTATTTATGTTATGATGGTAACGGTCGACAAAAAATGGCAGAAAATAGAAATACAGCGCGAAAAAGAAGTGCCGGTCCGGCGGAGCGCAGTTTCTGCCAGATATTGGAGGAAACATTTGGAAAAGACAGAAGCAGAGAAGATCCTGAGGGAAAAACTGGGATCCGCGGAGAAGATCCTTGTCGGGATCGGCTCTGAATGGAAGAAGAAAGAAGGCGCGGAGGAAGAGGAAATCCTCCATGCGGCTGAACAATTAAAGAAGTTTCTGGATGGAAAAGACTACTATATGATCACGTCCCTGGCAGACGAGGACGCAAAAAGACTCCCGTTTGATGCCGGACATATCGCAGTCCCGCACAGCGTATCCTTTACGGAAGAAAACTGGAAATCGTACACGCTGTGGCTTTCCTGCACCTTAAACAGGAATACGGTGCTTCTGGAGCTCGGGGAGAATTATAAAGATCCGTCCCTGATCCGCTGGCCGTTTGAGAAGACGGCGATGTTAAACAATAAGGCGTATCTGTTCCGTGTCCATAAGATCTTTTCGCAGGTTCCGGAAGAACTGGCCGGAAAATCATGTCCGGTGGCGGAATCATCCGTGAAATTTGCGGAAGAGTTTTTCGACTGATGTATCAATACTACAAGGAGGAAATATGGCTGCGATCGCAAATGACTGGTTAGCCCCGATGAGCGGGGAATTCAAAAAGCCGTATTACAGAAAATTGTATGAGACCGTAAAGAACGAGTACGAGACAAAGGAGGTCTACCCGGCGCCGGATGACATCTTCAACGCGTTCGCGTTCACGCCTCTCGCCAAAGTAAAAGTCGTGATCCTGGGACAGGACCCGTACCATGAGCCGGGGCAGGCCCACGGGCTGAGCTTCTCCGTGAAGCCGTCGGTGGAGATCCCGCCGTCTCTCGTAAACATTTATAAAGAGCTTCACAGTGACCTGGGCTGCTATATTCCTGACAACGGTTGCCTGGAAAAATGGGCAAAACAAGGCGTATTTCTTCTGAACACAGTACTGACCGTCCGCGCCCACCAGGCGTTTTCCCACAGAGGAATCGGCTGGGAACAGTTTACAGATGCAGTTATCCAGACCTTGAATGAACAGGATCGCCCTATCGTATATCTTCTCTGGGGAAGACCTGCCCAGATGAAAAAAGCAATGCTGAACAATCCGAAGCAGCTGGTACTTACAGCTGCACATCCAAGCCCGCTGTCTGCGTCAAGAGGATTTTTCGGATGCAGGCATTTCAGCCAGACCAATGAATTTTTGGAGAAAAACGGGCTTGCCCCCATTGACTGGCAGATTGAAAATATTGCAAAGGAAAATTAAGATATGGGGAAAAAGAATGACAATACACTTGTAAAAAATGCATCATTCCTGATGATCGCAGCGCTGATTTCCAAGATCATCGGAATGCTTTATAAAAGTCCGCTTTCCAATACCCTTGGAAACAGCAGTATGGGTCTTTTTAACTATGCCCAGAATGTTTATTTTATTCTGCTGATGATTGCCTCCTTCAGTATTCCGCAGGCGGTTTCCAAGATCATGGCGGAGAAGATTGCTTTTCACAGATATAAAGATGCACAGAAAGTATTTTACGGTGCACTGATCTATGCGGCAGTTGCCGGCGGCATTGTGGCGTTTGTCTGTGTAGTTGGAGCGAGAATCCTGGTTCCGGACAGTATGGCAAATGCCCGTCTGGCACTGCAGATGCTTGCGCCTACAATTTTCATGTCCGGTCTCTGCGGTGTATTTCGCGGATATTTCCAGGCATACCGTAATATGATGCCGACATCGATCTCACAGATCATAGAGCAGATCTTTGTGGCAACCTTTGCGCTTCTGATGTCACATGTATTCATCCAGCATTTCTCCGCAACAGGAGATATGGATCTGGTTCATCGCTGGGGTGCGGCAGGTGCTACCATGGGTACAGGTGCCGGTGTGGCTTCCGCGCTGATCTTTATGCTGATCGTCTACGGAGTAAACCGCAAGATCATCCGGAAAAGGATCGCCAATGACCATCATTCCGTAAATGAGAGTATGGGCCATGTAATGAGCAATATTGTACTCATCATCATGCCGATTATTCTCAGCGCTTTTATCTACAATGTAAACGGATATATCAACAGCTATATGTATTCTGGCATTATGGACATCAAAGGTGCTGCCAAGAACGTGATTCAGACGCTGTATTCCGAGTATGGATATTATATGACACTGATCAATATTCCGCTGACTCTGGCAAGTACGGCACCTACTTCCATGATTCCGGAGGTTTCTGCACATTATGCCATGTATGATATTGAGGGTGCCAATATGAAGACCGACCGTGCCACCTGGATCAGCATGCTGATTTCCATTCCGGCGGCAGTAGGTCTTGCAGTTCTTTCCGGACCGATCACAAGACTGATCTTCCCGGGAACCAATGGTGTAGGCGGACAGCTTCTGATTCTGGGAGGAATTACCATTATCCTCAACGGTAACTCCAATATCACCAACGGTGTACTTCAGGGAATCGGCAAGCCGAAACTTCCGATGATCCATGCAGCTATCGCTCTGGTGGCCGATGTAATCGCCATGGCACTGCTTCTGGTATTTACCAACCTTGGCGTTTATACCATCGTCATCGCACAGATCGTCTATGCGGTTGTGATGTGTCTTCTCAACGACCGTTCCATCAAGAAATATATGGGTTACAAGAATCCATGGAGAAGTGCTTATTTAAGCCCGTTCCTGTCATCTATTCCAATGGGAGTTGTTGCGGGAGTGGTATATTACGGACTGTATGCGCTGATCCATTCCAATGTGATCTGCCTTGGTATTTCCGTGATCCTGGCTGCTACAGTATACTTTATTGTATATCTGTTTGTAAGTAAGCCAAGTGAAGAAGATTTGGGCATGATGCCTGGTGGAAGGTATATGAAGAAATTGGCGAGAATGATGAAGATTATTTGACCGAATCAAAGAAGTCTCCATCTGGCCAGGCCTGGTTTAGATGAATTTTATATGGCACAGAAATACCCACAGATTTATTCCGGCAAATAACCGGCCGGAGGATCTGTGGGTATTTTTTGTTTATATCAGATTTCTGGTGATGCAGGGTTTTAAGGGGATTTTCTCAATCTTTTCTCTGGGAAAACAGTTTTATGATCTCAAGGGTAACATCTACAGCAGCATCCATTCCTTCAACAGTAATGTGCTCATAAGGCCCGTGATAGGCATGTCCGCCGGTTCCCAGATTCGGGCAGGGAAGTCCCATGAAACTTAACTGGGCTCCGTCTGTGCCGCCACGGATAGGCAAGATCAGCGGTGTGACACCGCAGCTGTGGCAGGCTTCCTCAGCCAGAGATATCAGCCATGGGCAGGTATCGATGATCTCTTTCATATTGCGGTACTGCTGGGTGATGGTAAGGGTCACGGTACCTTCACCCCATTTTTCGTTGAGAATTTTGGTAATATGTGAAAGGGTTTTCTGGCGGACTTCAAAAGAAGCGGCATCGTGATCCCGGACAATATACTGAAGTTCAGCCTGGGAAACATCTCCTTTCATGGAGCACAGATGGAAAAATCCCTGATAGTCCTCTGTGTTCCTTGGCGTATCCGCAGAGGGGAGCATGGAATTAAATTCCATGGCAACAAGGGCAGCATTGACCATGGTATTTTTGGAAGAACCGGGATGGACATTGACGCCCTGGAAAATTACTTTTGCACTGCAGGCGTTGAAGTTTTCGTACTGGATCTCGCCTTCTGTATCACCGTCCAGGGTATAGGCGTAATCTGCACCGAATTTTTTTACATCGAAGTGAGCCGGTCCCATGCCGATCTCTTCATCTGGCGTAAATGCAACACAGAGAGGTCCGTGAGGTATTTTTTCCGTAAGGATATGCTCCAGCGCTGTGAGGATCTCCGCAATGCCGGCCTTGTCGTCAGCACCCAGGATTGTGGTTCCGTCTGAGGTGATGAGTGTCCGTCCGGCAAGAGAAGTAAGGTGTGGAAACATTTCCGGGGAAAGAGTTCTGCCGCTTGTGCCAAGAGGAAGATCTTTTCCATCGTAATTTTCGTGCAAAATCGGATGTACATGTTCCCCTGAAAAATCCGGTGCTGTATCCATATGCGCAATAAAACCAATCGCAGGCTTATCCTGCAATCCATCCGTTGCTTCCAACGTACCATAGACATAGCACTTATCATCCACATGTGCATCTGCAATACCGATTTCTTTCATCTCCTGTACCAGTTTCTTTGCAAGGTCAAATTCTCTTGCTGCTGACGGTACCGTTTCACTTTCTTCATCACTGGTTGTATGTACAACCACGTAATCCAGCAATCTCTCGTATGCCCGTTTCATCTTATTCCTCTCCCTTTTTTTAAATTTATGATCATTCGCCAACCATCCAGGCATGTTCCAATGCCTCTTTTGTTGCCGAAATGCTTCCTTGTATCATCTGCGCACCGCCACCGCC
>OIWL01001563.1_pt1 | contig 23457 bp, 24 predicted proteins | sample 1587561 | NCBI WGS metagenome assembly OIWL01 (sample SAMEA3888903, study PRJEB22519) | human gut metagenome | biome: human gut; feature: human-associated habitat; material: faeces | place: Denmark | collected 2010 | reverse complement strand
CCTTAATGTTGTGTGTACGCATATCGTTGATATTGACTATTCAAAGGTTAAAATGTATGTCGGTAACTATGAGTTCTGGTATGAGTCAAGTCAGATGATGGAAAGACTTATCAAGCAACAAAATAAAAAAGCTGAAGAAAAGATTAAGGAATTACAGACTTTTATTCAGCGATTCTCTGCGAATAAGTCGAAATCAAAACAGGCTACAAGCCGTAAGAAAATGCTTGATAAACTTACGGTTGAAGAATTGCCTGCGTCATCAAGACGTTATCCGTTCGTGGGCTTTGATATGGATAGAGAAGCAGGACGCGATTTGCTTACCGTTGACGGACTTTCAAAGACTGTAAACGGTGAAAAACTTCTTAATAATATATCATTCACACTAAATCATGACGATAAGATTGCCATAATAGGTGAAAACGAAATTGCAATCACTGCACTTATGCAAATACTTGCCGGTGAAGATGAGCCGGACGAGGGTACTGTTAAGTGGGGCGTAAGTACGTCAAGAAGTTATTTTCCTAAAGATAACTCTAAGTATTTTGACGGCTGTGAACTAAATCTTGTGGATTGGCTAAGACAATACAGTGCGGCAGGCTTTGAAACTCAAAACGAATCGTATATAAGAGGATTTTTGGGAAGAATGTTGTTCTCGGGTGATGATGTATTCAAACAGGTAAACGTGCTTTCCGGTGGTGAGAAAGTCAGATGTATGCTTTCAAGAATGATGTTGTACGGATCAAACATACTTATACTTGACCAGCCTACAAACCACCTTGACCTTGAGTCAATCACTGCGGTAAACAACGGCTTGAAAGCGTTCAAGGGAAACGTTATATTTGCGTCACACGACCACGAATTTGTGAATACCGTTGCAAACAGAATTATTGATATTCGTGAGGACGGCACAATCGTGGACAGAATGTGTACATTTGACGAGTATATCGAAATGAAAAGAGGTAACTAAATGAAATTTGAAAATACAGAGGTTTACGGCTTTAAACGTGCGCTTAAAGGTATGAGAAACCCTCTTGAATCATGGCGTAAAAATGATACGGTTGAGGAGAACGGAAAAGTCGTAATTGGTGAAAACGATTTGGATTTGGCGCAAAGACTTATAAAATCGGGCAGTGAACACAGAAAATTTATGCGTCAGATTTTTGTGTCGGTTGATATAACAGGTCCGCTTTATTGGTGGAAAGAATTTGATACGTATAAGGTCGGTACAACCGCGAACAGTACATCGACAATGCACAAACTTGCGTCAACACCTATTACTGCCGAGTGTTTTGAAATTGACGATTACAATTCAGAGCTTGATTATGACGGTACAAAACTTGGTGATGTGATAGACAAGCATATAGAATTTTTGGAGAGTATGCGTGTAAAGTATCTTGAAACAAAGGATAAGGCATATTGGAAAGAGCTTATCAGATGGTTGCCGTCAGCATGGCAGCAGACAAGAACCGTTACAATGACATACGAAAATCTTTTGGCGATGTGTTCAAAAGGTCAGAGAAGATTTCACAAATTGACAGAATGGTCAAAGTCATTCATCGATTGGGCGAGAACACTTCCGTATGCACAGGAATTGATATTTCCTGATGAGGTGGAGAATATATAAATGTATGTTGTATTCTATGGTTGTGGAAGCTATAAAATCTTCCAGACCAAAGAGGAGGCTTTAATTTTTTTGCGAAAATTTAGGGATAACATGGATAGATAAGGTGGGTTAAATGAATAAAATAACACGAATGAAAGAATTAATTGCTGAATTAAATAATGCGGCAAATGCTTATTATAATACGGCAAAGCCGATAATGAGCGATGCGGAATTTGATTCAAAACTTGAAGATTTACGTTCATTGGAAGAAGAAACAAATATAACAATGGCAAATAGCCCAACACAAAAAGTTGGAACGGAAGTATTGGATAGTATCGCTAAAGTAGTGCATAAGACACCAATGCTATCACTTAATAAATGCCACTCAGTCGAAGAAATTGAGAAGTTTGCAAATTATCGTCCTCTTGTTGCTTCTATAAAATTAGACGGTTTGTCGTGTAGATTGATTTATGAGAATGGTGACTTGGTAGGAGCTGAGTCAAGGGGCAATGGTATAGAAGGTAATGATATTACTCAGGCAGTAAAACAATTTCAAAATGTTCCGTTACATATTAATAAGGAAGGAACTTATGTTATTGATGGTGAGGCATTGATAACACTTAATGATTTCGCCAAGATAAATAAAGACGGACAATTTAAAAATAGTCGTAATCTTGCTGCCGGTACATTATCAAGTCTTGATACGTCAGTTGTAAAAGATAGACGATTGAGTTGGTTTGCGTGGGAAGTTATCGAAAATGATAGTGCCGATGAAACGAACCTTTCATTCCATAATCAACTCGCAGAAGCAAGCGAATTAGGGTTTGATGTAGTTCCATTTTTTGATGTTGTTTCGTTTGAAAACGTACATATGAACTATCAGGTAGTAATAGATAAAATGTTGGACATTGCGGAACAAGAATGCCTTCCACAAGATGGAGTTGTTTTTAAATTTGATGATGTGCAATATGGTAAATCTCTTGGCAACACAAGCCACCATTTCAGAAATGGTATCGCTTTTAAGGTTAAGAATGATTCAGTAGAAACCACATTGAAGAATATTGAATATACAATCGGTAAAACAGGAGTATTAACTCCAACAGCGGTATTTGAGCCAGTAGAAATTGAAGGTACTACTGTCGAAAGAGCAACTCTACATAATATATCAATAATGAAAGAATTATTGGGAAATCCTTGGATTGGTCAGAAAATCGGAGTATTTAAAGCAAATCTCATCGTTCCTGCTATTCGTTGGGGTGAAATAGATAACCACACCACAGAAAGACAATACATACCAATCCCAACACATTGTCCTATATGTCATCAACCGACCACAATCAAGAAGGACAATAACTCAGAAGTTTTAATTTGTACAAATGAATATTGTGAGGGAAAGTTATTAAAAAGACTGTCTCATGCAGTTTCAAAAAATGCTCTTAATATTGAAAACTTATCAGAAGCATCTCTAAAAAGATTTATTCAACTTGGATATGTAAAGTCCATCAAAGATATTTATCATCTTGAAGATTTTAAAGAACAAATTCAATCTCTTGAAGGTTTCGGTCAAAAATCTGTCGAAAAGTTATTATCAGCAATTCAGAAAAGTAGAAATACAACATTGGCTCAGTTTCTGTATTCATTAAGCATTCCGTTGTTGGGGAAAAGTGCAAGCAAAGATATTTCAAAAGTATGTGAAAATGATTTTAATATATTTGTGAATGTATTGTCAAACAAGGAGAGAAAAGCATTTACGCATATTGATGGTATTGGAATTGAGTTAGCTATGTCTATGACTGACTATTGGAATAAATACAATTTAGCTATTTTAGATTTAGCAAATGAGTTCATTTTTGAAAAAGAAAAAGAGAATAGTACAGTAGATACACTTCAAGGTAAAAGTTTTTGTATTACCGGAAAGTTAATCAGTTACTCTAATCGTGCCGAATTAGTTAAAGAGATTGAAAGTCATGGTGGTAAAGTTGTAAGTTCTGTTACAAAAAAGACAGATTATTTAATCAACAATGATACCGAAAGTGTGTCATCAAAAAATAAAACAGCTAAGAGTTTGGGTATTCCAATTATTAGCGAAGTCAAATTCAAACAAATGATAGAAGGAGAAAAATAATATGATTCATATTCAGAAAAGTAATGAGGGAATAGATATTCCAAAGAAAGATTTTGCCAGTATTAATATCTCTACTAATCTTTATTTTAACGGTAGAGAAATAAAGAGATACGTCAACAAAGTTTATATGAAGATTAAGCCGTCTAATAATGCATTGTGCGAAGATGAACGCATTGCCAGAGAAGATTGTATGTATAAACTTGAAGAACTTAAAGATATTATATCAATTACTGTTGACGGCGAAACTTATAAAGTACCATGGAAAGACAGCAAAAAGGAATACAACGTAAATGTATGGGAGGATACAAAGAAAAATGGTGATGAGGTTGAAATAACAATCTTTAAACCAATGGAGAAAAATAGAAAATGATTTATTCAAACAATGATCCAATGGCAATTTCAGCTATGGAGATTGCAAGGACGGGTAACTATGGAGAATATGATTATGATGATTCTCCGATAATTTGTCCAATTTGTAACGAAGAGGCAGAAGTATTATATAAGAATATATTCAATAATGAGATTGTTGGATGTAATGAATGTATAAAAGAAACTTATGAAAACGAATGAGAAAGGAATTTAAACAATGAGAAATTTAAGAAAAGTAATATGTGGAGTAATGGCAGTCATATCAATGACAACAGGAATGATGAGCGTAAGTGCAGACGAAACAAAGTGGGAAACACATTATGTTTCTGCTCAAAGTGGTTTGAACTGTCGAATTAAGCCAAGCACAGAAGATAGTGAAATAATCAAGGTATTCCCGAAAGGAACTGAACTTCAAGTTATAGGTGTCGATGAAACAGGTAAGTGGTATGAAGTTTGGGACGGTGAAACTCAAGGATATTGCTATGGTACATATTTTGTTGATAATAAAGAAAATTTGGACAAACAAGAAACTACAAGTGATAGCGTAAAAGGTTCATATCTTGGAAACTTTTATGTCACTGGTTATACTGCTTCGCCATCTGAAAATGGGGGTTATTCAGTAACTTGTATGGGAGATAATCTATACTCATCAATCGGATGGGCTATCGCAGTAGATCCAAAAGTTATTCCGTTGGGAACAAAAGTTTACATAGAAGGTATTGGTTACAGAGTTGCTCGTGATACAGGCGGTGCAATTAAAGGCAACAAAATTGATGTATTGACCTCATCAAATAGCGAATCGAATGCAATTACAGGAAATTATAATGTTTATCTTGCAGAATAAGAAAGGAGAAATTTAATAATTGGCAACTAAGGCACGATTGAGAGAACTTGCACACGCTGATTTGGAACGTGAATGTAGGGTATATAAGAGTAGAAGTGGAGAAGTCGTCATTCGACAGGCTTCTCCTGAAGAATTGAAAAAATACAGAGCAATAGCGAATATAACACGAAAAAGAAAGGGATTAAAATTACTATGATAGAAACGATTGTTTTAATAGATACAATGGAAAAAATTAAGAAGTTCAATGTAGCATGCCAACATCATATAGGTGATATTACGGTTTGTAGTGGTAGAAATATTGCGGACGGCAAAGAATTATATAAGTATAGAATTGATGGTAAGTCGATACTTGGTTTGTATAGTCTTGATTTGTCTACTCCGGTTAAGGTTGAGATAGAAGGTGATATAGATGAAGAACTAAAGTCAGTTATTAACAAAATGATAGCTTAATTTAAGGAGAAATGCGTATGACAAAAAACTTGTATTGTGTAGTTGGCGAAAGTGGCAGTGGTAAAGATACAATTGTAAATTATATGTGTAATCGGTATGGTTATACAAAAGTTATATCTAATACCACTCGTCCAATAAGAACAAATGATGAAAATGATAAGTTTAATCATATATTCTCGAATGTTGAACAATATCTAAAAGATAAAGAGAATAATGAAGTAGTAGCAGAAACTTTTTTTAATGGAAATGTTTATTGGGCGACAAAAACACAAGTCAATAATTCTGATTTTTATATTATAGATATAAAGGGGCTAAAACATCTACAAGATACATATAGAGACAGAAAAATTATCCCTATATATGTGGAAACAAATGAGGCGACTCGTAGACTTCGTATGGAGGAGCGAGGAGATAGCGAAGAAAAAATTGAAGAAAGAATCAAAAATGACAAAGAAGCTTTTGCAAATGCCAAGAATCAACAATGGGATTGCATTATACAAAATACGAGACATTCTGATTTAAGGGCGTTTGCTATGGATTTGGACGATATAATCAAGGAATATGAGTTAATGGAGGAATGATACGTTTGTTTAATGTAATTAAGAAAGATGGAACTGTCGAAGAATATAATGAACAAAAAATAATCAATGCTTGTAATAAAGCAGCAAGAAGGGCGATGTATGAATTTTCAGATGCCGATTATGCTACTATTTTAAATGATGTGTTGGTAAGAATAGAAGAAAACTATGATGATAATACCAATATTGAAATTTATGATATGCATAATATAGTTGAATCTGTTCTTGAAGAAGATTTCCCAGCAGTCGCTAAAATGTATAAAGAATACAGAAATTACAAAAAAGATTTCGTACATATGATGGACAAAGTATATGAACGTAGCCAAACAATAAGATATATCGGTGATAAAAATAATGCCAATACAGACTCAGCGTTAGTGGCAACAAAAAGAAGTCTAATATATAACGAACTAAGTGGAGAATTATATAAGAAGTTCTTTTTAACTCATACTGAAAAACAAGCAATGAAAGATGGATATATTTACATTCATGATAGAAGTGCAAGATTGGATTCATTTAACTGCGATTTGTTTAGAGTGGGTGAAGTCATGCGTGGTGGTTTTGAAATGGGTAATATATGGTATAACGAACCCAATTATCTTGATACTGCATTTGATGTAATGGGGGATATTATATTATCTACCGCTGCACAACAGTATGGTGGCTTCACTGTTCCAGAAGTGGACAAAATTTTAGAGCCATATGCAGAAAAATCATATGAAAAATACGTAGATGAGTTTTATAAAGTAGAACGTATAATTGATAATACTGATGGAGTAATAATAGATGCTTTCAGCGATGTAACATTTGAAAAAGAAGCTGAACAATATGCCATCAACAAAGTAAAAAGAGATTTTGAACAGGGTTGGCAAGGCATTGAAATGAAGTTAAATTCGGTTGGCTCAAGTCGAGGCGATTATCCCTTTGTTACGATGACATTAGGACTTGCAACGTCAAGATTTGGTAAAATGGCTTCAATTACTCTATTGCAAGTTCATTCGGAAGGACAAGGTAAGAAAGGATTTAAACGTCCCGTCTTATTCCCTAAAATAGTATTTTTGTATGATAAAAATCTTCATGGAGACGGAAGTGAAAAATATCCTTGTGCTGATGTTTTTAATGCTGGTATTGATTGTAGTAGTAAAACAATGTATCCTGATTGGTTATCTTTGACCGGCGAAGGATATGTACCAGAAATGTATAAGAAATATGGCAGAGTGGTTAGTCCGATGGGATGCCGGGCATTCTTATCCCCTTGGTACGAAAAGGGTGGTATGCACCCGTTAGATGAAAATGATAAACCTGTATTTGAAGGTCGTTGTAATCTAGGTGTTGTATCATTACATCTACCTATGATACTTGCCAAAGCTAGAAAAGAATCAAAAGACTTTTATGAAGTATTAGATTATTATCTTGAAATGATTAGAAATCTACATAAAAGAACATACGATTATATAGGAGAACTTCGCGCAAGTATAAACCCTGTAGCTTTTTGTGAAGGTGGTTTGTTGGGTGGACATTTAAAGCCAACAGATAAAATAAAATCTTTACTTCCACCTATGACCATGAGTTATGGTGTTACGGCTTTAAATGAGCTACAAAGATTATACAACGGTAAATCAATACGAGAAGATGGTGAATTTGCTCTTGAAGTTATGAGATACATTAATGATTATACGAACAGAATTAAAGAAGAAGACCATATTCTTTATGCAATATACGGAACGCCGGCAGAGAGTCTTTGTGGACTTCAAGTTGAGCAATTCCGCAAAATATATGGAATTATTGAAAACGTATCTGATAAACCATATGTAAGCAATTCATTCCATTGTCATGTGTCAGAACAAATGTCACCAATAGAAAAGCAAGATAAAGAGGAAAGATTTTGGGACTTGTTTAATGGCGGAAAAATTCAATATTGTAGATATAATTTAGGATACAACATTTTAGCAATTAAAACTCTTGTGTTGAGAGCAATGGAAAAAGGATTCTATGAAGGTGTTAATCTTGCGATGTGCTATTGTGAAGATTGCGGTTATCAACAAGTAGAAATGGATAAGTGTCCTAAATGCGGAAGCAGTATGATTACTAAGATTGACAGGATAAAAAATCCGTTTGTCCTGTATAAATAGGTTAAATTGCGGAGAAGTCCTTAGAGCCTCAAGAAGCTACAACGGAGTTGGAAACAACAAACGTGAATGCGGAACAGTGAAAACACATACCATAAAAATTCTTGGGATTGGATTATCGAGCATGGAAGTTGCTCAGACGCAGCGAAACCTCTTAACAGATAAAGCTGATGAGGGACGTTCAGAGACTATAATCCTACATAGATTGTATAGTCCAAACCGTATGTAAATATTACGAAAGTAACGGTAGATAGATATTGGAACGGTTATCTAGGTTTTACAAGGGTTCATGGTCAGACCAGATATAATAAAAGTAAGGTGGCAGAGATTAATGACAGAGTGTCAATGTAATGATGAGGATTATTATGGATATATTTACATAACCACAAATTTAGTTAGTGGAATGAGATATATAGGTCAGCATTCTTCAAAAGAATTTGATAAATATTATTATGGATCTGGAAAACTCATAAAAGAAGCGTTGTCTGAATTTGGACATGATAATTTTAAATGTGAAGTTATTGAATGGTGTAAAACATATGAAGAATTAAACTTAAAAGAAATTTATTGGATTAACTTCTATCAAGCTGATTCAAGTAAAGATTTTTATAATCTTGCATATGGTGGAAGTAATTCTAAATATGCACTGAGAGGGGAAAATCATCCGTTCTATAACAAAAAACATAAAAAAGAATCTATAAATAAAATGAGTAAATCTAAACAGGGCAAAAATAATCCTATGTACGGAAAACATCAATCTGAAGATGCAAAACGTAGAATAAGTGAAGCTCAAATTGGATGTAAAAATCATATGTATGGAAAACATGAAGAAGCATATTGGTTCAATAAATCTAGGTCAGAAGATACTAAAAAGAAAATATCTGAAACTAGAATTAAAAACAATATTGCATTAGGTGAAAATAACCCCTTCTATGGCAAGCATCACAATAAAGAAACTAAAGACATGATAAGCAATATCCAAAAGGGTAGAATTTATGTCAATAACGGAATAAATACAAAGAGAGTAAAACCAGAAGAATTAGACAGTTATCTTTTAAATGGATGGGTTAAAGGCAGAATATTAAGAAAGAAGATTTCTTAATGAATCATCATAACATTATATTGCGATTAATATGACAGACATAAATACATATAACAGAGTAAAAGACTTCATAGAAAGTCAATTCAAAGTTAATCTTACTCATTATCAAGAAATGCTTCTACAATACTGTCTTGATGATGAGATTCAAGATAAATTATCTTCTCTATACGGAGATGGTAAAAAATGAGACCACACCATGGATGGGTCTCGATTTCTCAATTGTTGTGGAGCTCTAACTCAGCATTAACTGAAGTTCCACTGATTTTTACAGTAGCATTATGATAATGCTCAATGTGTGCTGAGAACCATCCCTGTCAATTTGATTATGCCTTTGATAACAAGTATGGCAAAGACAAGCACAAATATCATTATTGCTATAAGAGCAATAAGTTGTTCAGGGCTGTTACACTGCACTGCAATGTTCAAGACATCTGACATTAACCATCCTCTCTTTCAGCATTTACTTACAAAATGTCGGTTGAGATTGAGCTCAACACACTCCGTAGAATATGCAAAATAATTATATCAAATTATGGATATTGATGTCAATGTCTTGTGACATTTAAAGAACAACGTAAAGGATATATACCTGCTATATCCGAACGGGAGAAAGGATTTTAATGGTAGTAACGAAAGGAAGAAGAACCGTAAGTTTAGTTTTAGGAAGTTTATTTTTTGCAATGAGTATGATTAATTCATATGCAATGCCGAATATAAACGAAGGTGTGACAAATGACATAAGTGATATATGGTCTGTACACTATACATCACAAGTTATTGAGGAGGCTATCCAGCCAACTCCGTCACCAACACCTGAACCAACCCCAAGTCCTACACCAACGCCAACACCTTTAAATCAAAAAGCGGTAGACACCGCAAAACAATATTTAGGCGTCCCATATGTGTGGGGAGGAACAACACCAAGCGGATTTGATTGTAGTGGTCTCGTTCAATATGTATATGCACAAATTGGTGTGAATATTAGCAGAACAACATACACGCAAGTCAACGAAGGAAGATACGTTTCAAGAGATGAATTGGTTTTAGGAGATTTAGTTTTCTTTGGAGATAGTTCTTCGCCGCATCATGTAGGAATGTACATAGGAGATGGATTGATGATTCATGCTCCGCAAACAGGTGACGTAGTAAAGATTGCTGATTTATCTGCAAGAAGTGATTATGCTACGGCACGAAGAATAGTAGAATAGAAAGGAAGAATGATAAAAAACATGATAGCAACTTTTAATTCAATTCTTCTCATTATAGCTATTGCGTTGATACTAGTTCATTATTTTTTAGATAAACCAGAAAACAATCAGGATGTAGCTATTTTGAAGAAAGTAACCAAAGACCAATTTATAAACGATATGAAAGCCACTTTTGGTACAAAGTATGACTATCAACAACTTTCAGACTATTATGACCTTTTAAACCCTCCTACAAGGGCTACAAAGGGCTCTGCTGGATATGATTTTGAAAGTCCAATTTCATTTGAATTAAAGTCGGGTGAAACAATAAAAATACCGACAGGTATCAGAGCAGTAATAGATGAAAATTGGGTGTTGAAGATATATTCGAGAAGTAGTTTGGGATTTAAGTATCGCTTATGGTTGGATAACCTTACAGGAATAATCGACAGCGATTATTCAAACAGTGATAATGAGGGTCATATATTTATCAAAGTGACAAACAATTCGCTTGAAGATAAAATTGTAAGAATCAATCGTGGTGACAAATTTGCACAGGGCATTTTTGTGCAGTATGGAACTGTGATTGATGATGATGTCGTTGAAGAGAGAAACGGTGGCTTTGGAAGTACAAATAAGTAAATAGGAGATTGTTATTATAGAAAGGGTGATATATGACGACTAATAATAGATATAATAACAAAAAACTTTTATCTGTAACAGATCTTTGTGAGTATCTTGGAATGGGGAAAACAACTATTAGAAAAATGCTTTCTGAACCAAATTGTCCTTATGTATGCAGGATAAATGGTAGAGTATTTGCAAATAAAACGATATTGGATAAATATATAGATCAAAATACAGGTAGATAAGACTTGAAAAATAAATCATAATATTATATAATATAATCGTTATAGAAATTATGATTTATTTTTCTTTTTGATTAAGGAGAATAAATTATGGGAAAAGATTTAAAAGGAAAGGAATTAGGAGAAGGTTTATGTCAAATTAAAGATGGAAGGTATATGGCAAGATATACTGATATTTTTGGAAAAAGAAAAACAATTTATGGACATAAACTAAAAGAGGTGAAGGAAAAATTCACAAAAGCAAAATATGAGAATGCTGTTGGATTAGGTATAAATTCTAATACTGTTACCATGAATGAATTACATGGCATGTGGATAAATGAAAGAAGAATGACTTGTAAACCATCGACGGTCTATAATTCTGAAAAAATTTATTACAAACATGTCGCACCGACAATGGGGCTTTTAAAAATAAATAATATCGAACTTTTTCATATAAATCAATTTTTAAATGAGAAAAGAAAAAGTGTTTCGGTTCATACGATAAACAATATAAAGACAGTTCTAAGTGGTATGTTTAAAATGGCTCAAAAGCAAAAATATATGATAGTTAATCCAATAACATTATTAGAAACATGTAAAAATTATGAAGTGGATGTAAATAAAAAAAGAAAAATCTTAACAGACGATGAGATTAATACTTTATTAACATATGGCACAAGCAAAAAACATTGTTTTATTGATTTGTATAAATTTTTGCTTATGACAGGAGTAAGAATAGGAGAAGCCCTTGCGTTGAGATGGTCGGATGTTGATTTTGAAAAAAGAGTAATATCAATTAATAAAACATTTATGCAAACTGTAAAAGTTAAAAAATATAATCAAACTCCAAAATCAAAATCATCAGTTAGACTTATGCCTATTTCGGATGAATTATTAGAGTTATTGAATTTTCATAAAACAACTAAATTTTCATGTGATGATTTTGTATTCGTAGGTAAACGAAAGCAACCATTGTCAAAAAATTCTGTGGATAGAAGTTTAGACAATTTAATAATAGGGTTTAATAAAAAAGAGGAAGATTTAGCACAAAAGGAAAATAGAGAACCACAATTTCTTCCTCATATACACCCACATATGTTTCGTCATACATTCGCCACGAAATGTTTTGAGAAAAATATACCACCTAAAATTGTTCAAAATTACTTAGGGCACGCTTCTGTTAAAACAGCTTTAGATGTTTATACTCATATTCAAAATGATACGTTATTTAATTATATTAATGAATTACATATCGTTTAAAATTGGTATCAAATTGGTATCAGAAAAATATAAAAATGCGAGAAACATAGTATTTAAGCCATTCTCAGCTTCCTGTGGACAACTGAGAAAAAAAGTGATATAATATCAAAAACTATAATTCTTTAGTGAAATGAGGTGATTTTCAAAATGCAGTTTGGTGCGGTTACCGATATAGGAATGCACAGAAAAATTAATGAGGACAATTATTACGTAAATGAAAGCGACACGTTCCCTTACGCAGTTGTTGCGGATGGAATGGGCGGTCATCAAGCCGGTGAAGTCGCAAGTATGATGGTTGTCGATATTATAGAAAACCACTTAGAAAAAAATCTTGATACCGAACTCGACTATGTAGAGGCAGGAGAAGTTATACGTCAGGCGTTTATATCGGCGAACAGTATCATATACAATTATGCAAAGAATCATTATAAAGTAATGGGAATGGGAACAACGGCGACGCTTGCAATGATTTATCAAAACAAAATTATTACGGCACACGTCGGAGATTCACGAGCCTATATGATAGGTGACGAAATCAAACAAATAACAAAAGACCATTCCTATGTACAGGAACTTGTATCAAGAGGTGAAATAAGTCCCGAAATGGCAAAAAATCACCCTAAAAAGAACTACATAACGCGTGCTATGGGTGCAGAGGACACCGTAAAAGTAGATATTTCGATTAAACCTTATAACGGTGAAACTCTTGTGCTATGCTCTGACGGCCTTACAAATTTCGTAGAGGACGATGAAATCAGAACATATATTAAAAATAAAAGCAACCTTCAGAAAAGTGCGGAAGAACTTGTAGCACTTGCAAATGAACGAGGCGGCGGAGATAATATTACCATTGTGGCTTTGGAAAGGGAGAAATGTGATAATGAACAGTGATAATTTAGTTGGAATAACACTTGGAAATAGATATGATATGCTTGAAAAAATCGGTACGGGCGGTATGGCTACCGTTTACAAGGCGAAAGATACGCTTTTAAACCGATATGTTGCGATAAAAATACTTCGTGATTCACTTGAGGGTGAAGAACAAGTTGTTTCAAACTTTATAAAAGAGGCTCAGTCATCGGCAAGTTTGGTACACAATAATATTGTGTCTGTTTATGATGTCGGCGAAGAGGGCGGTCTTAATTATATGGTTATGGAATACGTCGACGGCATTACACTTAAAGAATACATAAAGCAAAAGGGCGCACTTCCTTGGCAGGAGGCGTGCGACTTTGCTATTCAGATAGGACAAGGTATAAGTGAGGCACATTCGATTAATATAATACATCGTGATATTAAGCCTCAAAATATACTTATGACAAAGGACAAGACTTTAAAAGTAACGGACTTCGGTATTGCCAGAGCTGTTGCGGGAGAAACTACCGTTGTCGGCGGAAGTGCTTTGGGATCGGTGCATTATATTTCACCTGAACAGGCAAGAGGAGGATTTACTGACGCAAGAAGTGATATATATTCACTCGGTATTGTGCTTTACGAAATGCTTACCGGAAAAGTTCCGTTTGACGGTGATACACCTGTAAGCGTTGCACTTATGCACCTTGAAAAAGAACCGGTAAACGTTAAATGCGTAAATCTTGATATACCGACTGATTTGGCGTATGTTACAATGAAAGCAATTTCAAAAGAACAAAGTAACAGATACCAAAATGTACAGGAATTTGTTGACGATCTTCATGCTGTACTTGCAGACGAGCCACTTCCGAGCCGTGATGATGTATATGAAGAAGTCGTACCGCATGAAGATTATGCGTATGACGATGAAAGCGATTTTGACGATAATCTTGATGTACCGGAAACGGTAGAGGAGGAAGAACCTTATGAAGAAGAACTTCCGGCAAGAGGTCGTACAAAACGTAAAAAAGTTGTGAAGAAAAAGAATAAAAAGCAAAAAAAAGAGGATAGAATTGCGGTTGTTCTTGCAATTTCAACGGCGGCAGTTATTTTACTTATAGTTCTTGGAGCATTTTTCTTTATAAATATGCGTAAAGAGGCGATTGTGCCTGACCTTAAAAATATGACTATTGAACAGGCAACTGCGGAAATTGAAAAAGCAGGACTTCATTTGGCTGATGAAATCGAATATTCGCTTTCGGATACGGTTGCGGAAAATTGCGTAATTTCACAAGACCCTACAGCTAAAAAGGTTGTGGCAAAAAATTCTGATGTAAAACTTATAGTTTCAATAGGTTCATCGGGCGGTGATATTGTAGCGCCTGATGTTACCGGAAAACAGTTTGATGAGGCTATTGCGGAAATACTTGAACTTGAACTTAACTATACGGTTGTTGAAGACGAATCAGATGACGTACCGTCAGGATATGTAATTCGTCAGACACCATTGGGCGGAACAAAACTTAACAAAGACGATATTATAAATATCCACGTCAGCAAAGGTAAGGGAGGAAGCAGTGCGCAAGCTACTCCTGCGACTGAAAGAGTATCTGTTCCGAGCATAATCGGTTTGGGCAGAGAACAGGCGGAGGCAACACTTAAAGCAAACGGCTTAAATCTCGGTAACGTTTCAAGAAAAGCGTCTTCGGCACAAGAGGGAACTGTTATTTCACAAAGCCCTGAACTTGGCAAGACTGCAAATAAAGGCTCATATGTAAGCATTGTACTTTCAAAGGGTGAAGAAACACAGACAGACCAATCAAATCAACAAGCGGAACAAAAGAATTCATCACAGACAAACAGTGAACAAAACAATGCAAGCACAAACCAAAACAGTTCAAGCAATTCAAATACATCAAGCAACGATAATTCAAGTTCAAACACATCCGACAGTTCAAACAGTGATTCGGGTTCATCAAACCAAACATCAACAAGAACTTTCACTGTAAAAATTCCGGACACTGCAGATGATTCGGTTGATGTTGAAATTGTAGCAAACGGAAAAACAGTTCATAATGCAGTTCACTCAAAGGACGAAGGCACTGTATCGGTTGAAATTACAGGCTCTGGAACTGCGGAAGTTCAGGCTTATATAGACGGAAGTAAGGTAAGTGACAGAACAATAAACTTTAATTAGAGGTAATTATGGTTGGAACTATAATGAAGGGTATTGGAGGCTTTTACTATGTAAAGGCCTCTGATAGCATATACGAATGTAAAGCAAGGGGAATTTTTCGCAAGGAAAAGATAACACCTATGATTGGCGATAAGGTGAATATTGAAACGGACGGCGAAAAAGGCAGTATTATTGAAATAATGCCGAGAAAATCGTCGCTTATAAGACCGCCGGTTGCAAATGTTGATACAATGATGCTTGTCGTTGCGGCGGCGTCACCGGAGCCGAATTTGTTTTTGATAGATAAAATGCTTATAAATGCGGAGATTAATAATATAACTCCTGTTATTTGCATTAATAAAACAGATATAAAAAAACGTGAGGATATAGAAGAAATATATTCAAAAGCCAAATATAAAATATTTTCTGTAAGTGCCGAAAGACAAGACGGCACGGATTTGCTTATGGATTATTTGAAGGATAAGACGACTGCATTTACGGGACTTTCGGGAGTTGGTAAGTCGAGTCTTTTGAGTATTATCACAAACGGAGAGCTTGAAACGGGAAGTATTTCCGAAAAAATAAGCCGCGGAAAACATACGACGCGTCACGTTGAATTGTTTGAACTTGAAAGCGGAGGTTTTGTACTTGATACACCCGGTTTCAGTTCACTTGAAATTGAAAATATAAAGGCTGACGATTTGTGGCAGTATTTTCCCGAAATGGCGGACTCTCAAAATAAATGCCGTTTCAGAGGATGCTCACATATAAACGAGCCTGATTGCTATATAAAAGAAAAGCTTAAAAACGGAGAAATGGCTCAGTCACGATACGACAGCTATACTCAAATATACAATAAACTAAAATCAGTAAAGGAATGGGAAAAGAAATGATATTATCACCGTCTATATTGTCGGCAGATTTCGGTATACTTGCCGAGCAGGTAAAAAGGGCAGAGAACGCAGGAGCACAGTGGTTGCATATTGATGTTATGGACGGACATTTTGTTCCGAATATGACTTTTGCAATGCCTGTTATAAAGTCATTACGCAAGTATACAGATATGTTTTTTGATGTACATCTTATGATAGATAAGCCGGAAAGATATATTGATGAATTTATCAATGCCGGTGCGGACGGTGTTACTTTTCATATCGAGGCAACCGATAAGCCGAAAGAATGTATTGAAATGATACAGAAGAGAGGTAAAAAAGCGGCGATTTCGATTAATCCGAAAACACCTGTATCGGCGATTGAAAAGTACCTTGATAAAGTCGATATGGTGCTTGTTATGAGCGTTGAGCCGGGTTACGGCGGTCAGAAATATATTGAAAGCGTTAATGAAAAGATTGCGTATATTCGTGAAAAAATGGGCAGTGACTTTGATATTGAAGTTGACGGCGGAATTAATGCAAACAATATTGACAATGCGATTAATGCAGGCGCAAATATAATTGTTGCGGGAACGGCTGTGTTTAATGACGATATTGAGGGCTCTGTAAGGAGTCTTATGAGATAATGCGTGCGGTAATAATCGGTAACGGTGATATAAAAGACTATCAATATATAAAAAGCAAAATCAATGACAATGATTTTATAATATGTGCCGACGGTGGCTATAATCATGCGGAAAAAATGGGGATAGTGCCTGATGTGCTTATAGGTGATTTTGATTCGGCAAAGAATTTTGAAAAAGTTAAGGACAGAATTGAATATCCAAAACGCAAGGATTTTACAGACGGTGAACTTGCGGTAGCTTACGCGGTGGATAATGGATATGAAGACATAGTTCTTATCGCCATGACAGGCGATCGTTTTGACCACAGTATAGCGGATATTTTATTGCTTGAAAAGTGCAAAAACGGTGTGCTTATAGATGATAATAATGAAATTTATTTGTTAAAAGATAAATTGTCGTTAAACGGAAAAAAAGGACAAACTCTGTCTATAATTCCGATAAAGAATAATGCGGTCGGAATAACGACAGACGGACTTGAATATCCGTTGAATGACGAAACTTTGTATTTCGGCAGCAGCCGCGGCATAAGCAACGTTATGCTTGCGGATAAATGCAATATTACAATAAAAAGCGGAATGGCATTGGTAATAAAGGTGGAAAGAGTATGATATATCTTGATAATGCGGCAACAACAAAACCGTCAAAAGCGGCAGTTGATGCAATGATTAAGGCGGCGGAATGTTTCGGTAATCCGTCGTCGCTTCACGGTTTGGGTATTGAGGCGGAAAAACTCATAAACGAAAGCAAAAAAAATATTGCCGATATGCTTGGCGTTGAAAGTAAAAATATTTTGTTTACATCAGGCGGTACCGAGGCGAATAATTTGGCTGTTTTCGGCGTTGCGGCGGCACGTCACAAAATCGGTACAAAAATTGTTACGAGCAAAATCGAACATCCGTCTGTACTTGAAGCATTCAGAAAACTTGAAATTGACGGATTTAATGTTGAGTATCTTGACGTTGACAGTGAAGGCAGAGTAGACCTTGATATGCTTAGAAACGTTCTTGATGATGAAACGATACTTATAAGCGTTATGCACGTCAATAATGAAACAGGCGTTATTCAGCCGATTGAAGAAATCAGAGAAATTATGCTTGAAAAAGCACCTTATGCACATCTTCATACTGACTGTGTGCAGTCGTTTGGTAAAATAGATGTGAAACCGAAAAAAATGGGTGCGGACCTTGTTACGATAAGCAGCCATAAAATTCACGGCTTTAAAGGTACGGGTGCATTGTATGTAGCAGATACAAGAATGATACGTCCGATATTGTTCGGCGGTGAACAACAGGGTGAAATAAGACCGGGTACGGAAAATGTAGGCGGTATACTTGCATTCGGCGCGGCGGCTGCTGAATGTGACACCGACCAATCAAAACTTATACATTTGAGAAATATAATGAAAGAAAAACTTCAAGAAATACCGAATATTAAAATAAACGGCTCTGACGAATATAATTCCGGCAGTGTTTTAAACGTATCGTTTATCGGCATAAAGGCTGAAATACTTCTTCATTCGCTTGAGGCACATAAAATATACGTTTCAACAGGTTCGGCTTGTTCAAGCCACAAACCGCAGCCGAGCCATGTACTTACGGCTATGGGTCTTGATAAAAAAGAAATTAACGGTGCGGTGAGAATCAGTTTTGACAGATTGACAGAAGAAGAGGACGTTATAAAAGCGGCAGAAATTATTGCAAAAGAGGTTGCGACAATAAGGAGATTTATGTAAATGAAAGAGATTATTCTTGCAAAATACGGAGAAATTATATTAAAGGGCGGTAATCGTCCGAAGTTTGAAAATATATTGATGAACAACATCAGAAATTCACTGAAAAATGTGGCGGAGGTAAAGGCAAGACTTGCACAGGCTACAATTTATGTCGAAGTTTTCGATGAGGATAAAATGGATATTGTAGTGGAAAGATTGTCGAAAATATTCGGTATTGTTTCAATTACAAGAGCGGTTGTTTGTGAAAAGGATATTGAGGATATAAAGGCAAAAGCTAAGGAATATTTGAAGAAAGACTTTAAGGATGGCGTTAAATTTAAGGTTGAGGCAAAGCGTTCGGATAAGCAGTTCCCGCTTAACTCACCTCAAATTTGTATGGAAGTCGGCGGTTATCTTGACGACGAATATCCGAATATAGTCGTTGACGTTCATAATCCCGAAGTTACGGTTAAAGTCGAAGTCAGAGATTTCGGTGCATACGTTTATGCAGATGAAAATAAAGTGCAGGGACAGGGCGGTATGCCGATAGGCACAGGCTCAAAGGCAACCTTGCTTTTGTCGGGCGGTATTGACAGCCCGGTTGCAGGTCATATGATTTCAAAACGCGGTGTTGAAATTGATGCGGTAAACTTTTTCTCATTCCCATACACAAGTGAGAGAGCAAAAGAAAAGGTTATTGAGCTTGCAAGCATAATCGCACAATATACATCAAAAATCAATTTGTATATCGTGCCGTTTACGGAAATACAGTTGCAGATTGCAGAAAAGTGCCCTGAAGAACATTTGACACTTGTTATGCGTAGATTTATGATGCGTATTGCGGAAAGATTGGCGCGTAAGCATAAATCATTGGCACTTGTAACAGGCGAGAGCGTCGGACAGGTTGCAAGCCAAACTCTTGCAGCACTTGACGTTACAAATTCGGCTGTTGATATGCCGGTATTGCAGCCGCTTATCGGTATGGATAAGATTGAAATAGTTGACAGAGCACACGAAATCGGTACATTTGAAACATCAATTTTACCGTATGAGGACTGCTGTACAGTGTTTACACCAAAGCACCCTACAACAAATCCGAAACGTGTAAATATTGAAAAGTCTGAAAGCAGACTTGACGTTGAAACACTTATCGAGGCTGCTTTGGCAGGCGTTGAAAAGATAGAAGTATATCCTAAATAATAAGGCTTGGGTGATTGATATGAAAGCGGAAGTAAACGGTTTAAACGAAAAAGTTGTAAAAATGCTTGCGGAAAGAAAAATGACTGTTTCGGCGGCTGAAAGCTGTACAGGCGGGCTTTTTGCGGCACTTATAACCAATGTTTCGGGTGCGTCGGAGGTTTTGAATGAAAGCTTTGTGACTTACGCAAATTCGGCGAAGATGAAATATCTCGGTGTCAAGGGCGAAACGCTGGAAAAACACGGTGCAGTGAGTTATGAAACCGCTTTTGAAATGGCAGATGGACTCAGAAAAAACACAGGTGCGGATGTTACTGTCGGCATAACAGGCATAGCAGGCCCGACAGGCGGAACGAAAGAAAAGCCGGTAGGACTTGTATATGTCGGCATATGCGTTATGGGTGAAACGGAAGTGAAAGAACTTCATTTAAACGGTACACGTGAAGAAATTCGTGAGGGTACTTGCAAAATTACGTTTGAAAATATCGCAAACCGTATTGAAAATATCACTAAAGTACAATAAATTGTACTTTGCACGGCATTGAGTTAAAAACTGCTTGAAAAAAGAGTGTTTATGTAATATAATTGACGTATAAAATATAAGTGATACTTTAAAGGAGAAAATAAATGGCAAAAGAAAAGGATAAGAGTAAACCTAAAGTTGTAAAAATGACTGACGCAGAGGAAAAGAAAAAGGCTCTTGAATCTGTATTCAGTGTTATAGAAAAGGAATACGGTACAGGAAGTATTATGAAACTCGGCGATGCAAATTCGGTAGACGTTGAAGTTATTCCGACAGGTTCGTTGACGCTTGATATGGCGCTTGGAGTAGGCGGACTTCCGAGAGGCAGAGTTATAGAAATATACGGCCCTGAATCTTCGGGTAAGACAACCGTTGCACTTCACGTTGTGGCAGAGGCACAGAAAATGGGCGGTGAGGCTGCATTTATTGACGCGGAACACGCTTTAGACCCTGTATATGCAAAAAAATTGGGCGTTGATATAGACAATTTAATCGTTGCACAACCGGATACCGGTGAACAGGCTTTGGATATTGCCGAGGCACTTGTACGAAGCGGTGCGCTTGACGTAATCGTTGTCGACTCTGTTGCCGCACTTGTTCCGAAAGCGGAAATTGACGGTGAAATGGGTGACAGCCATGTCGGTTTGTTGGCAAGACTTATGTCACAGGCTCTAAGAAAGCTTACTGCCGTTATCTCAAAATCGGGTACGGTCGTAATCTTTATCAACCAGCTAAGAGAAAAAGTCGGTGTTATGTACGGTAATCCAGAAACAACTCCGGGCGGTCGTGCACTAAAGTTCTTCTCATCTGTAAGATTGGACGTAAGACGCGGCGAGGTTATAAAGAACGGTACGGAACTTATCGGTAACAAGACAAAGGTTAAAGTTGTTAAAAACAAGGTTGCACCGCCATTTAAAACTGCCGAATTTGATATTTTGTACGGCGAGGGTATTTCAAAAGAAGGTAATATTCTTGACTTTGCAGTTGAAAACAATATTATCAAGAAGTCGGGTGCTTGGTTCAGCTATAACGGTGAAAAAATCGGTCAAGGCCGTGACAATGTAAGAAAATATATGGTTGAGAACAAAGAATTTACTGCTGAAATCGACAGACAGGTTAGAGAATTGTTGAAAAATAACAGCGGATACTTGCCGAGTGAGGCTGACGACAGTGATAATACTGACGGCAAACAGCCGACGGAAACGGAAACAACCGAAACAACTGAAGAATAAGCGTGTATTATTTCACAAAAATATTATCCGAATAATAAAAAGATAAGTAAATAATAACTAAAAATTGTTACAAAACGATAAAAAGGATTGACGTGGGACAAATTTTTTAGTATGCTAATTATAATATTTATATCGGTAAAATATGTGATTAAAATTTAAGACAGGGGGCACAATTCATGGTTTCAAGTGAAGTGGCAGTTCAAAATTCGGTAGGCTTGCATGCAAGACCTGCAACATTTTTCATTCAAAGAGCAAATGAATTTAAGTCAAGCATATGGGTTGAGAAAGACGAAAGACGTGTAAATGCAAAGAGTCTTTTGGGAGTTCTTTCATTGGGTATCGTTAAGGGTACATCAATATCAATAATTGCTGACGGTAGTGATGAAGAAGAGGCAGTTAAGACTTTGGTTGAATTGATTGAATCTAATTTCTCTGAATAATTTTAAATAATATTTAAGAAAATAACTCTGCATTATTATGTAGAGTTATTTTTGGTGTAAGGAGGTGGCAATATGTTTGATTTGGAACAGGAGTTAAAGAATTTACCCGAAGATCCGGGTGTGTATATAATGCACGACAAGGACGATAAAATAATATATGTCGGTAAGGCGAAGATACTTAAAAACCGTGTCAGACAGTATTTTCAGAAAAATTCAAACCACACACCGAAAGTTCTTGCAATGGTGTCGAACGTGGCATATTTTGAATATATTGTCACAGACTCCGAAACAGAGGCGCTTGCGCTTGAATGTAATCTTATAAAAAAGCACAGACCGAAGTATAATATACTTTTAAAGGACGACAAGCATTATCCGTATATAAAAGTCACGATAAACGAACCGTATCCAAAGGTTTTGAAAGTCCGCAGACTTTTAAAGGACGGTGCGAAATATTACGGACCGTATGTGTCGGGAATAACAATAAAAAATACTCTTGAGCTTGTGCAGAAACTTTTTAAACCGCCGACTTGTCACAGAAAATTTCCGGACGATATTAGAAAAGGCAGACCGTGTCTTAATTATCACATCAACAACTGCTTTGCACCGTGTACGGGAAAGGTTTCAAAAGAGGAATACAGACAGGTGTTTTTTAATATTTGCCGTTTCCTTGACGGCAACCACAAGGAGCTTATAGCAGAACTGACAGAGCAAATGATGAAGGCTTCACAGAATATGGAGTACGAGAAAGCGGCTGATTTAAGGGATAAAATTCAAGCCGTAAAGGATATAGAAGAACATCAGAAGATTATAAATACCGATAAACAGAACGATAAAGACGTCATTGCACTTGCAAGGGAAGAAAGCGTTGCATTTTGTGAGGTATTCTTTATCAGAAACGGTAAAGTTATCGGCAGAGAAAGCTATAAAATTGACAACACACAGCACAGTACAAATGAAGAAATACTTACCGATTTCGTAAAGCAGTTTTATCAAAACAGTGAATTTATACCCGAAGAAATTTTGACCGAATACGAAGTTGACGACAGCGAAGCGATAATGAAGTGGCTCAGCGGTATAAGAAAACACAAAGTTACTATTGCAATGCCAAAACGAGGCGAAAAACTTCATTTGGTTGAAATGGTGCGTAAAAATGCCGATATTGCACTTGGTAATTATAAAATTAAGGTGATGAAAGAACGTGAAAAGAATACTGTTCTTGATATGATGCAGGAACAGCTAAGACTTGAAAAACGTCCTTACAGAATTGAGGCATACGATATTTCAAATATTCAAGGTACGGATAATGTCG
>OIWL01001553.1_pt1 | contig 23558 bp, 20 predicted proteins | sample 1587561 | NCBI WGS metagenome assembly OIWL01 (sample SAMEA3888903, study PRJEB22519) | human gut metagenome | biome: human gut; feature: human-associated habitat; material: faeces | place: Denmark | collected 2010 | reverse complement strand
AAAACGGCTCAAAAGGAAGCACAGAATATTGTCATGACCAATCACCTCCCGAATTGAAAGGTCATGTCGGAATATATGTAGGAAATGGTAAGGTAAGATCTTGGCTTGGATCGCGCGTAGATACGGATACATGGGAACATTAGTGTGAATGGTATGGTAATGGCGGATATGGCATTCCATATTAAGAATAAGATTGCACACAGATTATTTGAATGGAGGTTTGTATAAATGCGTAAAGCTAAACGTAGTAAACCTAAGAAACGCAACAAGTTCTTTAAGGGCAATTCTCAAAATGAGTCGTCAGAAGCAGAAGGCTTGGATGCTCAAAAGAAGACAAAGGAACAACGGGAAGAAAAGCCTATTCCCGTTGTTCCTTCCCAGTCGGTAATCCCAATCAAAGATATTTATCGCGGCATGATTATTACAGATGATGATCGATATATAAAAATCGTAGAAGTTTTACCGACGAACTTTACCTTGAAATCGGTAGAAGAACAAGACAATATCATTCATCTATTTGCAAGCTGGCTTCGTATTGCTCCTTCTAATATTCAGTTCAAGGTAATTACCAGACGTGCTGATAGCACGAATATCATCCGTAATATTATGAAAGCAGCCGAGGTAGAGGAGCAGCCTAAGTGCCGCGAATTGACCAAGGACCATATTAGATTCATTCAGGAACTTAGTGGACAAGAGGCCTTAGCTCGCCGGTTCTTCATCATTTTTGAGTATGAGAATACTGGTACTCGAAAGAAAACCATTGATGACATTGCTGATGATATCGCTGAGGCTGTTCGTAAAATTCGTAGCGGTGTCGGTGCATGTGGCAGTGAAATTGTTATCCCCAAAGACGATGATTACTTCCAGGCAGAAGCACTGTATCAGTTCTATAATCGGAAGAGCAGCGCTAAGGAATCTCTTGCAGAACGAGTGATTCGCGTTACTGAAGACACGATGAAGGTAAAAGGTCTGACAAAAGGCGTTGACCCGTATCCAACTGTTCCAATTGTCGATTACCTTGCGCCTAGAGGCTTGGACTTCACTCACAAGAACTTTGTTATCTGTGATGGTCAGTATTTGTCATTCTTCTTTATCCCTCGCGATGGTTATCCTTCAGCCGTTATCGGTGGTTGGTTTACAACCCTCGTGGAAGCCGGTGACGGCGTCGATGTGGACATTATCGCCCGTAAGCAGGATAGAGGTAAGGTTAAGGACAAGGTGGCCTTAAAACTCAAACTGACGCGAATTAAGGCAAGCAATCGTAGTGATACAGATACTGACTTCGAGTCTATCGCAGAAGCAATTTCTGCAGCCCAGTATATTAAGCAGAGCATTTCTAATGGCGAAGATTTTTACAACATGTACACATTCGTCACCATTGCAGCAGATACTTATGACGAGCTTCTGAGGAGAAAAGAGAGTATTTCTGACTACTTGTATTCTCGAGACATTACCATTAAGGAAATCGTCTTCCGTACGGAAGATGCCTTTCAGATAACGGCTCCACTGCTTCAGGAAAAGAAGGAACTGTGTGAATTTGCTCAAAGAAATGTTATGACATATGGATTAGCGAGTATGTTCCCGTTCACTTCTTGCGAAATCTGTGATGAGAACGGCATTGTACTTGGCGTAAATCGTCGCTATTCTTCGGTCGTAAACATGGACATCTTCAACACGAAGAAATATAAGAATGCGAATATCACAGTCACGGGAACCACCGGTGCCGGCAAGACATACTGCACGCTGCTTATGGCTTTGCGTTTTCGTTATCAGGGCATTCAGACATTCATCATTACGCCGGATAAAGCCCATGAGATGCAGCGTGTTTGCACGCACATCGGCGGCAGTTATATCAGCATAAGCCCCGGTGCAAAGAGCTGCATCAACATTATGGAGATCCGTCCAGTAGTATCTCCGATCTCTGAATATCTGGATGAGCAGGATAGCTTTGAACAAAAGAGTTGGCTGACACAAAAGACTTCTCAGATGCTTACATTCTTCCATATTCTCGTTCCTGATCTTACAAATGAGGAAGAGCAGCTTGTTGATGAGGCCATCATTAAGACATACAACGAGTTCGGCATCACACATGACAATGCATCTATTTACATCGCAGGAACCAAGAAGGTGAAGCCGATGCCCATCATTGGTGACCTGTACAATACTCTTCAAAAGAATGAATACACGCAACGTGTTGCTCATATCCTTGGTCGTTTTGTTACCGGTTCAGCCTCCAGCTTCAATCACCAGACCAACGTCGATCTTGAAAACAAGTTCATCGTTTTTGATTTGGAAGATCTGCAAGGTACAATGAAGGCCGTGGGCATGTTTATCGTTATGGACTTCCTGTGGACCCGTATTAAGCAAAACCGTACCGAACGCAAAGCAGTTATCATTGATGAGGGATGGCAGCTGATTGGTGCATCCAGTGATTCGAGAGCGGCCGATTTCGTTTACCGTATCTTTAAAATTATTCGTGGTTACGGTGGATCTGCAATTTTCGCAACGCAGGATATTTCGGACTTGTTTGCTTTCCAAGACGGTAAATACGGCAAGGCAATTATATCTAACTCGAAGACAAAGATTATCCTTGGCCTTGAAGCGCAAGAGGCAAAAGCGATGCAGGATGTATTGCAGCTTACTAAAAATGAGGTTCGCAGTATTGTAAACTTCAATCGCGGCGAAGGACTTATCTGTGCAAACAACAATAAGGTTCCTGTTTTCATTCGAGCGTCTCGTTTGGAAGATGAGTTGATTACGACTGATCCAGCTCAGATCGCAGCTATTGTAAAGCGTAAAAAAGCCGAACGTATTATGCGAGAACATGAAGAGGAGCAGACCGAAAGAGAAGAAAAAAAAGTCAACCTTATGGACTCTTCCATCAACGAGACTGCTACTCCTCTGGATAAAATCGTAACCGATGACTCACATGTTGACTATGAAATGAGTGAACCTGCGGAGAAAAAAATTCCTCGTGCATCAACTCCTGCCGCTCCTAAAAATGAGGAACAGTTGGCATATGAAGCCAAGATGAGTAGCTTGGCAATGGATCAAATGGCCGAGGGAGCGGTTGTGAAAAACCCGGATGGTACGATTGATAACTTCGAAAATCAGACCATTCTGGTTAATCCCACATATCAAGATGATTCAGATGAGGCTTCGGTTTTCGTGGAAATGAGTAATGAAATTCAGGAGCAACCCAATCAAAAAAATGGAAACAATCCACCAAAATCTTCTCCCGCAAACAAGCCGCCAGCTAATGAATTGTACAATGACACACTAAATTCTAACGGAAATGAGGACGATATTTATGAACATCATCCGCCAGCCCAGTTCTGATGTGGACACGCTGGAAGGAGCTCTTTGCCATATGCTGCAGGTATGCGACACGCTGCCTGCTGCGGCAATTAACGTGTTTGCACAGAAGTTTGCAATACTTCATGGTCAGAAAGTTTCCGATAATTTCGGAACAAATGTCATTATGAGAAACCTGCGCCAGCAAGGTTTTGTTTATCAGACTACGCAGCACCTGTACTCGAATAACCCGATTATGCGCATCAACCAAAAGGGAATAGATGCGTTTTGGGTATTCATGGAACACATGCAGGGCGTTGATCTTCAAACTGTTTATAAGCCTGCTGAACAAGGCAGCCTGGCGTATACGAAGAACGGAAAACATTACGTTATCATTCGTTGTAAGGGAAACGGTGCAGTTGAACTCGGTACGGCGTGTCAGCAAGAAGTAAAAGTTAATCGCTACAACAAGAGACATCCTGAGTTTAAGAGAGAAGACCGTTACTTCTTTATTTTCGATAACAAAGAAGATATCATGAACGCGCCGTATCTTTTGAAGTCTCCAACCCTGTTTTGTACGATCAAATACAACAAACAGTGGGTACCTGAATTGCGATTTGTTAACCCAGATATTTGGCGGAAACGCCATGAGGAGGGAAGCTCCACATGACAATGCAAAAGCGAAGGTTCAAAAAACTTGCATGTCACGATGAGCTAACTTACGAGGTTTTGAGGATGCTTCAAGTATTCGGACCTCTGTCAATTCCATCGTTATATAAGCGGTGTTCTCAGATTTGCAAACAGAATGAACTGATGATATCCGAGGAATATTTCCGAGAATTTCTCCTTTCTGAAATGGAGAAACGTCGATACATTACCATCAAAAAAGAAATCGTAACTGGTTATGTGGATCGCGGCAAGCACCGTTTTATGCAAGATGCTTTCTGGGTTTTCCTCGAGTTCGTTGAAGGAATGGATATGGAAAGCGTCATTGATGGCCCAGCTCCGGCACAGGTTTCGTTCCAAAGAAACAATGCACTTTATCATATCGTTCGATGTGATTCTGATGGCAGCTTAGACTATGGTCCGATTAAATCATTAGTGGCAGAAATGCGCGAGTATCAAAATCCGTATGCAGCTGAACAGATTCCGGATCGGTTCATCCTCGTTTATTCCTCTCGAGATTTAATGCTGAGATCACCGATTGTTTTGGATGTACCTACGTTAAAAGCAGTGGTCGAATATCCAAACGGAGGCAATATCGCGTCGCTATATTTCTCGAAAGTATAAGCAACAGGAGCTGTTTATCATGCATAAAGAATCGAAAGAGGCACTCCTCAATGCAGAGAAAAAATGCAGGGAGTGCCTTTCAATTTTGAAAAACACCTCGTGGTCAATGGAGGATAATTGCCCAGAAGAAACCATTGGTGCTATGGAATCTGCGTATCAAAAAAGCGTGGATGTACTGCTCTCAATCGAGGATTGTTTACTTAAAATTCCGGACGAAAAGGAGCAAATACAAGCGCTTCAAAAGGCACATGTCTTTGACAATGATTCGTTCTTAGTTCCTGATATTTGTGTTGAGTACGACAAAACATTGGGACTAAGTTGTACCATCAGCAGCCCCCCGTTACTGAAAAAAGCAGTCTCGAGAACCAAGTATGGCTCACTTTTGATGGACGGAATTCTCTTTCAAATTCACGACAAATTACCTGTGGTGGACAAGAAAATAGAGCAAGCTGCTGTCATTTTTGTGAGCTATGTTTCACCGTCGCACAACGGAAAGTCACTTTATTATGACAACGATAATATTGCGATCAAAAGGCTCCTGGACATTATAATTCCTCGAATTTGCATAGACGATGCAGCTTGTTATTGCGACAATTTTTATCTGACGCAACCGGCACAGGCCACGTATTCTGTACTTTATGTCGTGGAAAAATCGCATTTAAAAGAGTGGATTTGTCAACATAAAGAACTGCAATTATTCCGTGATTTGTGGTCCGAATAACAAACTCAAAATGGCATTATAAGGTAAATTTCCGAGGTTCGTTTTTGAACTGAACGAAACCCGCAAAAAGTACCTGCTGCCGAAGGGTAAAATCCTCAGAAAACACGGGGTTTTTCGAGGGCCGGACGACTCGGATTTTGTACAGGGTATCGGTAGCGTATACAAAATGGGAGGCGAAAATGGCTGAATGACTCATAGTTTGAAAGGGTCCATATTGAGAGTGCTTGCGTTTTCTCACCGAGTAGACAAAAGGACGTTCTTGCTTTTGCATGAAAGCCCTACCTATGTCAGGAAATGCCTAAGAGAATTAACGGAAGAGAAGATTGTAAAAGAGTCGAAGTCAGCAGGCTTCAAATCATATGCGTTGACTCTTCGGGGAGAAACATTCTTAAGAGAGCAAGATCAGAAGATGTTCTCTTTCTACAAGAATTACTTTGGAAACCCAGGACGAACTCAAAGGCATAAAGATATTTACCGCCGGCTCGGATATGTGACGGCGATGCTGGAAGTGGCAGGATGCTCGATCGGCACAGATAAGCCAAGTTTGGCGGAAACTAAGATTTCCGGAGTAACGCTTTCGCGGAAAGTGAATACGTTTTATTCGCTGAGGGAGTTGAGAGAAGATCAACAACGTGAAAGCCGGACGAACATGTCACGCGCAAGTGGCGTGATTTTCAGCGATGCCGGGTCGGCAATCACCTACGCATGCTGCGGAGACACGATGGTGATGAACCGGATGTGCGAATTGGAAACGCTGGAGCTGCTGAAGCAAAGCATGTATTCCGTTTATGCGCACGTTGAGGAAATCCAAAGAGCAATCTTGCTTGTTCCTGATGACTCGAACATGATGCGGTTGATCGAAAGCACAGAGAAAAACAACTACATCGGAAATCTGTTGCCGTGTAAGGGAAAGAAGGGAATAAGAATCCCGTTTTACTATATCCCGATGATGCGGTTCGGTTGTGTAACATTAAAGCGTTTGCTCAACTTCTCGAATGATCAATTCAAAAGAATGTGTTTCACCGCCGATGAAATGAAAGCAGCGCAGGAGCAAGGAGTAGGAGATGCGATTATCAAAGGTTTGATCTGCTACGAATTTGTTTCAAGTAACATTTCTTCACTCATTCGCATTCGAGAACAGCATGCAGAGAACATGAGCGGCGTCGGCATTGTGTGTGACGTGGAACAAGTTCCTTTCGTGCGATTGTTCTTTACCAATTTCCCTGAAATAAAAATTCGTGCTCTTAGCACAAATAAGATCAATCAATTTATCTTTGGAAGGGAGGACGTTTTATAATGGCGCGTCCCAGCATGATTGCGCAGATACGTAAAAGGGTTATGCGTAATCAGAAAAAAGTAGTTATCTATTTGATAATCGGCATACTCGCTACTATTTGGATTGGCGGTATATTCGGGCAGTTCTCCGACCTGTCGAGTATATTGACGCCATTTGGTGATGATACATCTTCGTTTTCATTCACCATAAATCCAATTACATGCGCAATCTTCTTTTTCAAAAACCTACCCCATAGCTTAATGGCTCCGCTTATGCTTTACGCACTTATCGGTATGTTCGTTATGATGAAGTGGAAGGACAAGACGATGATGGATACCGAAGATGATGAGCGCGGCTTCAAGATGGAAAACAGCGGAACATACGGTACGTCACGCCTGATGAAAGAAGAAGACATCAAAGAATACTTAGAGGTTGAACCTCTCGAAAGAACGAGCGGTGTAATCGTAGGTCGTATTCCGTCAACAGACCCGAATAAGAAGGGAGACATCGTAAGTATCTCTCCAGACGGAAGACACTACAAATACGATGCGCTTGGTCGAATGGCAGTTGAGAAAAAGCCTGACGGCACAGTGAAGCCCGTGCGAGAGAAATTCAAAAGCAATACAAATAAACACATCATGGTCGTTGGTTCCAGTGGTTGTGGTAAGAGTTACTGTTTTGCTCGACCTTCTATTCTTCAAGCGATTAAGCGCAAAGAGTCAATTATCATTACGGACCCGAAAGGCGAACTTTATTCCGATACTGCAAGATACGCAGAAGAACGTGGTTATACAGTAAAGATACTTAACCTCTCCTATCTGCAAGGCAGTGATTCTTGGGATTGCCTCGCAGAGTTAAAGGGTTCAGCGCAAATTGGTATCGAAGCGCAGCGTTTCTGTCATATTATCATTGATAATACGTCGAACCCCAATGGCGGTGGCGATGAGATTTACGCAAACGGCGAAGAAAACCTTTTGACTGCATTGGTGCTGTATGTACTTACATGCAAGGAGTATACCGGTAAGGTAAGTCTGGGTGGTGTTTATGATCTTCTCAGCCAAGAAGAGGCGGACCTTGTTACTAAGTTTGAAGTTTTGCCGGATGATAATCCAGCAAAGAAACCATGGAACATTTTCATTACTGCATCGCCAAACCTTCGCGGTAACTTGAAACTTGGGCTTGGTACAAGACTGAGAGTGTTGCAGGACAACATCGTTCAAACTATAACCGGTGTCCCTGATATAAGTTTGACGCTGCCCGGTGAAACGCCGTGTGCTTATTATATCATTATGCCGGTTATGCACAAGACATATAGATTTATCTCTTCGTTGTTCTTCTCCTGCTTATTCGATAAGCTGTTTGATTTGGCAATGTCGCGTAAGTCTCAGTCCTTGGACGTTCCGGTTAATGTAATCATGGACGAGTTTATTGCGATTGGTAAGATACCAGACTTTGAACAGAAGCTAGCAACGGTTCGTTCCGCAGGTATCTCCATCTCGATGATCTTCCAGAACCTTGCACAGTTGCAAGAGGAATATCCGAACGGAATGTGGGAGTCGCTACTGTCCAACTGCTCGAACTTCATATGCCTTGCTTGTAATGATATGAGTACAGCTGAATACCTGACCAAGCGAGCAGGCACAGGAACGATTGCTTTGGAAAACAAAAGAGTAGACAGATCTATTATGAACGTCGGTGCTCCTGAAAAAGTATCGATGTCTTATTCTGTGGGAGAACGCAGCGTTATGCAGGAGACAGAACTTATCAAGTTGGCTTCACAAGGCAAACTTGTTCTGGTCCCGGCCGGCGCGGACATTGTGGTTCTTGATAAATTCCCTTACACCGATTTAGTTGATCCGTCCACATTGGAATTCGTCAACATGAAAGAACATACTCCTGCATGGGCACAGCAAGCAAAGAACTATCATATGCCGCAACCTAAAGCAGATGTTCAAACGACATACACTAGTCACAGTCAAACATCGATGCCTAAACCAGAAGGCGAAGACGAAGAAGAAGACATACTCGATGCGGAAAATGAGATTCCAGCTTCTCCTATATCTCCCAAACCGCAGCAGACCGAACCACCTACCGCTAAAGAGCAGACATGCTCTGCTCCGAAACAGGAGGCAAGTGAAGCAAAACAAAAGAAAATGCAAGAGCAATTCGTTAGCAGCTCGAATGTAGTAAGTGGATCTGATGATTTCTCGGATTTCTGATTACTACAATAAGACAAAGGCACGTTATTAAAAGGCGTGCCTTAATTATTTGGCAAAAAGGCTTGACCCGCCTTTTTAATAAACATTATCTTTAGGAGGTTTTATACCATGAACGCAAACGAAAACATTAACCCGAACATGCAGAATCCGAACGAGGAAACTTTTAATGAGCAGCCTGTTGTTCCGGAAAACCCGGTTCAGCCCGCTCCTGCAGAACCGGCACCGGAAGCGCTTGAGGCAATGCCCCCTCTGCCGTCCCAGCCGACTCCGCTTACTCCGGAAGAAACGGCACCGATGGCAGGGGAGGAACTGCCGGACGCACTTCCTCCGATTGATGAAGCACAGCCGGTGGCCGCTGCAGCGGATGTTGCTGCTGCTGATGCACTGGAAGCACAGCTCCAGCAGCAGCGTGCGCAGAGCCAGCGTCGCCGCAGCGCAGGTCCGCAGGTTCGCCCCATTCATTTCTCTGCACAGCGTCAGAATGTTATTCATAACGCCGACCCGTCTTTCCGTTACATTGACGAAGCAGAACAGGAAAAGCGCCGTCGCGCACTGGATCTGTATCAGTCTTTTAATAGCAAGCGTTATCTGCAGGGTTCCGTCAAGGGTGTCCGCCCGGTGTTTGAGCGTGGCAGCGGCGTAGCAAATAACCAGATGCTTTACTACGCAATCGTTTCTTATGGCCCGTACCAGGTTTACATCCCGGACTTCAAGTTCTCGGACATTGATCAGGAAGCACTGCTTCGCACTTATCAGAACAACAACCCGGAACGCACTATGGCTGATGCAATGCGTATCTACCTGCAGTCCCGCATTGGCGCAAAGATTGATTTTGTCGTTGACCAGCTCCCGGAGGAGGGCGATCTGGAAAACCATTCTGTTGTTGGCGGCGACCGTAAGGAAGCTATGCGCCGTAAGCGCATTCAATACTGGTTTGGCACTACCAATACTGGCGCTCCGTATGTGAACGAAGGCGATAAGGCCCTGGCCCGCATCGTTGCTGTTTCTCGTGGCGCAGTACGTGTAGAGCTGTATGGCGTCGAGACCGCAATTCCCGCCCGTGAGCTCTCCTGGAGCATGCTTCAGGACGCTCGTTCTGATGATCGCTTTGAGGTAGGTAAGCAGGTTAAGGTTCTCATCACTGAGATCAAGCGTAACGAGGAACAGAATTACGCTGTTTCTTACCAGGCCTCTGTGAAGCAGGCAGAAAACGACCCGCGCATTGCAGCGATGAACATTTACACCGACGGCAGCTTCTGCGAGGGTGTTATCACCTATGTTGACCCCCCGCGTGCAGATCGCCCGAACGGTCGTATTTTCGTAGAACTGGAGAAGGGTGTTCAGTGCATGTGCCCGATGCTCAATGGCCCGATTCCTCCGATTCGCGGAACTCTGGTTCGCGTTCGTATTACCAATCACAACGATGAGCGTCATTTCCTCTATGCAAAGATTGAGCGCGTACTTCGCCTGCCGGCAGATGTACAGCTCTAACCATTTCGAAAGTCAAGCCGCTCTCTATTGTGTGAGAGCGGCTTTTGTTTCAAACTCATAATATAAGGGTTGCAAAATAAATGGGTTAGTGATATAATCTAACCAACAAAAGAAACACAGTTCTAAAAGGAGGCAACCCGCATGAAACTCATGGCGTTCATTGTTATTGCAGTTATGACCTATGCCGTTTCGATATTTCATTTCGTGCATCAGTACGCGACAACCACAAACGTTGAGCAGAAGAAAGAATGCCGGATCGGTCTCACGTTGTTTGCGGTTACGGCGTTCTTCTCCGCAGTTATCATAAAGACAGTAATGTTTTCCGTCCAAGGTGTTCTCCCGTTACTGTAATTCCTACAAACTCACAAAGCATAAGGCCAGAAGATGTTTTAGCATCTCTGGCCTTTGTTTTGTTAAAAATCCCATAGAAGAAGGTGAAGTCTATGGATATCAAGAAAAATATATTACAATCCACATTGGCTATTTTCCAAAGTGATTTCACGGAGGCGGGACGGAAACTCATATCCCTGTCTTCAGAAGAACCATCTGCATGGTACACGGACTCATTCTACGAGATCATGTCTATTGCTGGACTAACAAGTATTCCATCCCATACGTCTATCGTCTCTACTTTCCCTTCGATAACGTGTGTTGAAAGGGAAGGTGCCCTAAACACATTTATCCGTCTACAAATAGGTAAGAGACAGAAACCCTCTATGATGTTCTCTCAAATGACGCAAGTGGGAGAGTATATGGCATTTGGCTTTGACTCGGTTGTACAGCAAGCTGGCCGGCATAAGCTACTTGAAAAAGCACTCGCAAAGATACGGAGCCAAATTGAGTTCCAGCACGAACCCAACGATGTTTCTATTTCCTTTGCATTCATTGACGCGAAACCTAACAAAGGTAATAACACAGATGCCCTTGTATATATACAACCCGAAACAAAAAAATATCGTTCATCATATCAGGCTATAATCCCGGTTAATAACGATGAGGCTCAGGAAAGGGTAATCCTCGCAGTAATGGCAGTCTGCTTATCTGATATATTTGTTTCCACTCATTCTGAAAAGTATATCGCTGCTGTAAACAGCATGAATAACAGAACAGCAATGGGGCAGGGAGGGCCGGACAAGCTGCCCAATCTGTTAGTCTATCGTAGACAGAAGAACTATTCCAACAACCCAGCAGAAAACCCTTTGCACAAGGTGTACCAAATGTACCGCCCGCTCGCGCATTCTTTACTTTCTGAGGCGGCAGGTATACTCCCTCAAACCCAGGGGGATCTTTGTATACCAGGGGAAGGTTAACTTGGTGGCATTGAAGTTCTTATTTTCAAACTCACTCGCATGGTATTGCCAATAGAGTGGATTTCTCTTTCAAACTCAATGGAAACTCACTCATCCGCAAGTCAGAAACTGAAACCAAAGCCAATCCCCAATAACAAGTGTTCTGATTGCCCAATAACCAAATCGGGCATTATCTGCATGTACCTCCGAGGCACGAGTACAAACTCATCCATGAACAGAGAAGGTGGCCGACCACATATCTTCTGTCTAACATAGATAGGAGAATACTGTGCTTTGTATGGGATATGCCTTACATAGGGGGTACTATCTATGATATTGATACACTCAAGGGAGCATAGTCGAATGGGTTAAGGCAGTGCCCAACCATGACTGTCTGCCTCTATAGGTGACAGGGGGGTCATATACCACAATCAGAGGATATCTGATTCGCAGAAGATTACATGGTTAATGGAACCGCGAGATTGCGATTGAATTTTTTATTATATACGATTCCGAATAGCGCTCCGAATAGCGCCGCTGCAAACAACAAATGATTTTCGTACAAGGAGACGATACTATGACCCTGAAAGAATTTACAGACATGGCACAGAGCTGCAATTCCCCTATAACCGTAATGCTGTTCAGTGATATAGAGTCCGAAGAGGAGTTCCGCCTAAACAAGAATGCCGGATTGGTTTTATTGAAATTCCAATCTATATACGAGCCAGCTGTGGTCCTGACGAGCAAATTCGTAAATGCCAGGGTGGAGGCTTTCTATGGTGTTTCAAAAGACACATACCATGTAATCGTTGAGATTGACGATTTGCAGCAAGACTTCCTACAAAGAATGCCATCCTCAAGAAAATACATTGAGAAAGAATACATCTGCACTGGCTATCGGGACACAGATGTGGTAGACTATCTAATATAGTAGGGTGATTTCTGACCTATATTGAGCATAAGGCTTCATCTCTATAAGCATGCTCCGATTTTCTCTGGGCAACCCTTCATCCAGCTATTTTTTTAATCATGATAACCAACTTGAACATTCACTAATTCGGTGGTGCAGAGATGCGAGGCGCCACAGGGGCCCCGCTCAAAGTTGCCAGCAGCAATACATATGCTTTGTCGTTAGGAGGAGTCATAACCCATGAATTTAAAACATTTACTTGGCAGGACTGGCGGACTTATCACAGCTTTTGCTCTACTGGCATCGATGGTGGTGCCAGTGTCAGTGGCGGGGGCGTTTTATGTAGTAAATCCAAAAGACAAAAGTGTTGATCCTACCACCGGCTCCGCTTCCGTCCCCGTCAACGTCACCCGTGAAGCCGCAACCTTCAGTGTCGTTGTTCCCACCACCCTGCCGATTTCGGTCGATGCCGATGGAAACGTCACTACCGCAACTGATACCGCTATCATCAATAACAGCGGCGCCACGGTGGCTGTCACCAAGGTTGAATTGAACAGTCAGAGTAATTGGACTCTTGCGGCTTACAACAGAGATATTCTTAATCTGCCAGTAGACGCTAAGCAGTTTGGCTTGCAGATGAATATCGGTGACAAGACCGTTGCTACTTCAAACAGCGGAACATCCGATATTCTGTCAGATTCTCTTAATGCCCAAATCGCTAAAGGTCAGAATTGTGCTGTAACCTATAATGCCCTTTTCCCTGCCCGGACAGCAGCCGTTTCGGACACTCAAATCGCTAATGTGGTATTCACTGTGGCTTGGGCGTAAATCACTGTTTTTATCAGCATTATACTGTTTGAAATAATCTCAAATCAATTTTGAAAAGAAGTCTAAAATGAGATTAAAAGAGCTTATCACCCGTTCTGGTGGCGTGATTACTGCCATTGCTCTGCTTGGGTCGATGATGTCGATGGCGGGGGCGGCGATTGGAACATTTCCTTGTTCCATATGTTCCAAATCCTATACCGAAATATCAACCGATTTAAATCTCACAAAATCATATCAAGATGCATATAATGTTGCGGATATTCCCAATTTGGTAAATTCTAATACAATGCGTTACCACAATTCTTATGTATATATTGCTATTTATAACGGTGAGGGAATTTGCCAATCATGTCTCGAAAATATCATCGCCGAATACAAAGCAGCCAATAGTGATACGATTTCATCTCCCGGCACCGGCAGCACTCCCGTAACCCTCACTGCAGCCGCTTCCACCTTTAACGTTACAGTTCCGACCAGCATTCCGCTTGTCGTCGGTGCTGACAGCAAGGTCACTTCTCCGTCCGATGTAAAGATCATCAACAATTCCGCTGGTCCAGTCAAGGTTACTGCCATTGCAATGAATGATGGTGTGTGGACCATGACCGACTATAATGGAGGTGATCGCTCCAAGCTCGCAGCCGAAAAGGTCGGCAGCAATAAACTGGGTCTGTCGCTTACAGCAGGCGGAAATACCGTAGCCAGCAGCAAGAACGGCAGTCAGTCTCCTGCCATTGATTCTACCAAGTGGCGGATTACGGGTAAAAACACCGGAAACAACGGATTGCCCATCACCGTAGGCGCAATCGCCAGTGCGGTATCCACCAAAATCGAAAACGCTGTGACCGCTGCGAATGTTGTGTTTACTGTTGCATGGGATAAATAAGCGCTGCGCGGAGCGTATAAATGAAAAACCCTCTGAACGCAAGCAAGAAAAGTTCAGTTTCTCAGAAAGGTAATATAAGATGAATCTGATATATGAACTTACAGGATTGTGGGAAATGATAAGCATCACTGCGATTGTTAGCGCCATTACTATTTTTGTAGCGTGGAAACTACACAAGAAAGAGTTCAAGGTCGAAATCGTCTGTATTATTTTTATAGTAACTGCACTTATTTGCATTATTGTTTTTAATCAGTATGCTAAGGTCCCTATGCCTATATAGATATGACACAATAGTTCTTGTGTGAAACTCATACGCCAATACCATCTGTTTTATTCTTAAGTAGATGGTATTGGCGTATTTCTTTGGAGATGCTGCTCTATTTGAAAAATCATTAGGTGAAAGGTCAATGCTATTATGCAGAATAGTCGTAAAAAGAATAAACATATTGCTGCGGTATCAGCTGCTATGCTCGTCGGATTGTTGTTCGCTGGATCAATGCCGAATGCACAGGCAGCTGATATAAAAATATATTCGGATGTTTCTTCGTCTGATGTATACTATGGTGACATCCAATGGGCTACGAAAAACGGAATTGCGCAAGGTTATAATGGTAAATTCAACCCGAACAAGAAAATAACAATAGGGCAGTTTTGTACGATGCTGTCCAGAAGTATTTCGGAAGGCGGACAAGATGAGGACGATAACGGAGCCAAAAAAGGTTCCATGCTTTATCATCTCCGCCGCGCTGTGAATCGTGGATGGACCGACTCCGGTGCAGAACTTGAGTTGCAAAAAGATGATGCAATTCAGGCTGATAGCGCATGGAATTACGCATTAACGGCCAACGGCACACAGGTGTATTCCGGGCTTTTGTCTGGAACAAGTAGCGATTCCAAGGACGATGGTATAAACACGGCAAAGAAATTGGGGTTAACAGTTACAAAGGCAAATGGCTCAGAACTTATTACAAGAGCGCAGGCGGTTTCTATTATCCATGCGGCTCAGAAAAACACGAAATCATTGCCGGAGTTGCCTATTGTCACAGAGATGAAAGGCGTAGTCGAGGGCTTGCCGCAACAGCAATTCAATGAGTTCTATGCGAGTATGAAACTCATTCCAGAGCCTATCCGGAAAGATTTTATTTCCCAAGGCTGGAAAATTTGCTTTGACGTAGACAGGATCAACGAGTATTCTAAAAGAAAGAATATTTATGGCATTAACGGGATGACAGTCTATTCTGAGAAAGTGATTTATCTGGCCGATGCGTGCCCCCTCCTGCATGAGATGGGGCATTACTATCAGGAAAGAATTGAGACATCCGGCATGGATGCCGATGTATATAAGACATTCGATATTATTCGCAACTCTGAAAAATGGAGTGGCACGTTATATGCGACAGGACGTCAGACTAGTGGTGCTGAATTCTTTGCCGATGCCTTCCAGCGTTATGTGCGATATGGTGTCGTTAGGACTGGTTCTGGGGATAAAGATAAAAAGGACATCCTTAAGAGTCAACAATATTTTGATAATCTCGCCTCAATGGGATGGATTAAATGAGATTTCCATCCAAATCCCCATACAATTACTTTGCAGTACCGGACACAGAGAAGAACAAAAGGAGGTCCTGAGTCGCAATTCTCTGCTCCCCAATAATAAAGTGCGACTCGTTGCTTATTTCTATGCATAAAAGCCCAATCCGAAGAACCTTGAAAAGTGTATTCTCTGCTGCAACGGCGTTCGCCGCTCATGCTCGACGATCTCAAGTAGGCATGGAACAAGCCAGATACCGAAGGGGGCAAGTTGCCAAAGCCCCCTTAACATCGACTGACTTCGGCCGTATGAAAGAGGTCAATGATGCAGGCAATGCCCTTATATCGGATGATGCATTCCAGTCTGCTCCTATCGAGGAACGACAGCGAAGAGTCAAAAAACTACTCGAACGTATGGTTGAAAGAGGCCTGGTTCAAAAAGGAACCGTGCGCTATAACCGCATGCAGCAGATCTTCACCTTCCATTATAGCTGCGGTGTAGCAGGTGGTTTTATACTTAACTCGCAGGTGAAGAAGAATTAGCATCTTCTGCTTCACCTATAGATAATCCAAAGGAGGACTTTGTTATGGATACAAAGACAAGGATTTACTATGATTTCATGATACCACCAACGTATATTCGTTTAATATCAGAGCGTTTGGCACTTGATCATATCGTTTATACTGATGCAACAACTGATCCCATCGGATATCCCGAAGTGTGCAAACTTGCAGACACCGGTCTCTTTGACAAGATCTTGGTCTGTGCACGAGGCTCTGGAGTATCTTATCATTCTCTATATGTGCGGTACCCCTGTGAAAACGATATATCATCTGACAATATTGGTTATGTAGATGATGTCTGGCTTGATATATCCGAACATATTTTTGTTGATTCGAGGCAAGATCCTGATCGCCAATAAAAAGGATTGAGCCTCTGTTATCACAGTAGACGCCATAGAAAGGAATGAAAGCGCGTGATATTGCACGATTTGCTGAAAACACTAACCAAGGACGATTATCTACAGATAGGATCTATCCATAAAGAATGGGTTTCTTTTCTCCAGCCCAATGTTTCTGCAGAGCGTATTGCTCATACAATGCAGGAGTTTGGAGATATGCTCGCTGGCCTTCCTGTGGAACCTTCAGAATATATCCTCCTGGCATTACCGACATTCGAAAACGGAACTCCAGAAACCCACGCGGAGTTGTTTCTGAAGGATGCTCTCCGCGAAAAACGCGATACTATCACAGAAAAGGATATGCCGCAATACAAAAAGACAAACGGAAAAGATGTCTTCTCGGAAATCATCCAGGATACTGCGAATTATCTTCCGAATTCGTATGGATACGAATTCTGTCCTTGGGAGATGGTTCTTGGCGCTACAGTGCTGCCCGAGAACTTCGATCAATCGGAATTAGGTAAGATCCCGTTCGTCGCCTCTGCGCTCTTCAATATGTCTTTTAATGGGACGTCTGTTGAGGCCCAGAAGAAAGCCCGAGAAGATTTGCATGTGTCCCTGGATGAGATTGAGAAGTTGTCCGAAGAAGAACGGATCAGCAATTCTTGTTCGTTGGACGACCTCAGACTGGAACTGGGTATTTACAGACCAGAGGAGGAAAGGGAAGAGTCCAACCGGTTGGTATTGCTCGATAGCGTACGGACCTATGAGCAGTGGCTGCTGGAGATGAAGCGGATTTGCTCATTGGGTGTCGTATGATGACATCGGACAAGAAACTCATCCGGTATGACGATGATAGCAGCTATATGGATGAGTTTCGAGCGGGAACAGGCTTGTGTTTCAAACCCACGCCGAAGAAGTAGCTCGTGTATCATTGGGCTTGCGAAAGTGAGTTTGAAGGCAATGGAAAGAAGGAAAACGATGAACGCGGTATTTAGGCTTCACAAATCGGAGGAGAATAATTATCACTCATCTCGAGGACACAACAAGATTATTCATGTGGCAGTACAAGTTCTGGTTGCGTCCGTGTTGTTGGTGATCGCATTGTGTTGCAGTGCGCATGCCGTAAACATTGATGCAACTGTACCAGCTTCGCTGCCTATTACGGTATCATCAGACGGTACCGTTACTACTGCCACGAATGCAGCTATTCGAAACTACAGTAGTTCTCCCATCATCGTATCGTCGATCAATGTTACTGCGCAGAATGGATGGTCATTGGTAACCAAGGATGAGGCCGCAGCGGCCGCTGTTGGAGATAAGGTCATTTCTATGGGAATTAACGGGTCCTGGATGGACGTTTCGGGAGTCGTTAATACATCCGGCTTTAGCAGCATAGCCGCCAGCCATTCTCTGCCTATTCCCTATGAGGCCAGAATACCGGAATCTCTCTCAACGGAGCCAGCTTCCACGGCTGCCACTGTTACATTCTTCATCCGGATGCCCGTCCCGGTTATGGCAGCAGGTTCTTCGTGGTATAAATCGAGTAAAGACCGCCGTACGATAACAAAAATCACATTCACGGATAGCTATACGCCATCCACCGAAGCCGACGAAACATGGTTTGCCGATGTCGATAATACTGGTTCTATTACTTGCTATCGTAATGGTAAAGAGCTTATTATTGCAGGTAATGGTTCAGGAAAAATCCAAGCTAACGCGGATTCGTCGTGGATGTTCTCATCCAATGATTCTGAATGCTTTAGAAATCTTGAATCCATCGACAATCTAAGTTTATTGGACACGACCAGCGTTACAAATATGAGCAACATGTTTTTATGGTGCAGCAGTCTGTCGAATTTCGATCTCTCAGCTTTTAATACATCTAACGTTGAGAATATGCAAGGCATGTTCAATTTCTGCGAGATTACAACGCTAGATCTCTCAAACTTTGACACATCTAGCGTTGTAAACATGAGTTCTATGTTTGCAACGCTTATGCAACTGCCGCCTACTGACTTGGGTAATTCGGATACTCAATATTATTGTGGCCTCGACCTCACGAGTTTCGACACGTCAAATGTTACCAATATGTCGAATATGTTCTACGGTCGTGCCAGCTTGTCAACCATTTACGTATCTGATAAATGGGATATAAGCAATGTAGTTGATAGCGGGGGAATGTTCGCAGGGTGTTATCGTTTAAAAGGAGACATTGCATGGGGGAGCGGCGTAGATAAAACCTATGCAACAATAAAAGGCGGATATCTTACTTACAAGGCCGCTTCTATGAGGACTCTTTCATTGAACATTGATCCCAATACCGGAACCGTAACCAGTTATGATGTATCCTCATCCCCGATTAAACAATTTCGCATCGCTTAATCGCCTAAGTCGTGGCCAAATAACAGCAGTAACTCATCTTCCGCAGATCAGCGGATGGGAATATTCACGCTTTCGGGTTTGCAGTAGTGAGTTTGTAACGAGGTCCATCCTTGAAACTCACGCTCATCCGGCGACTCGATTTCAAACGGAGCTCACATGCCCCCCATGCTTCTCTTCCGGGAATTACGGCTGCCCACATTCATGCACTGCTCTATTAAGGCCAAAACCAATATTCACAGACAAAAAAGGAGGTGATCCACCATGCATTACTGCATGTCAGATATACATGGAGAATACGATCGTTTCGTAGAGATGCTTAAGCTCATCCAGTTCACAGAGGATGACTACCTGTTTGTGATAGAAGATACAATAGATAGGTTCCGTGATGGAGTGAGGGTTCTGCGCCACATCATGGCAGAGCCAAATATGTTCCTCATCAAGGGTAACCACGAGAAACTTCTGTATGACGACATCGGCCCGGTGTACAACTACCAAGCAAAAGAGCTTTGGCTGATGAACGGTGGTTCACGCACGAGAAGGGATCTTATGTATCGCTGCACAAGACAGGAGAGGCATGATATCCTGCGTTATATCGAGCGGGCGCCGACGATGGTACCACTTGCCGTCCCATCCGCAGATGGATTTCCCGAGAACAGGTTTCTGCTCGTACATGGGTATCCTGCACAGGATGAGGAAACACGTCTTTGGAAGTGCATTACACCGGATATGGAGAATATCATACCGGGCGTAACCGTAATCGTCGGTCATACCGTTACATGCCGGCTCACAGAAGACTATGATACACCGTTTCGTATATGGAAAAAGCCAGGGTTGGTAGATATCGACTGCGGATGCGGAAATCGCACTCCACTTCGTAGACTCGCATGCCTGCGGTTGGAGGACATGCGTGAGTTTTATGTGTAGAACGAGTGATCAACTTGGACATTCACTAATTCGTTAACATCTGTGATTGCACTGGCGGTTGAAAAAATATCTGTCCATGATATACTATTGACAGATTCGCGGGCATGGCGGAATGGCAGACGCGCCAGATTTAGGTTCTGGTGTTCCTGACGTGCAGGTTCAAGTCCTGTTGCCCGCACCAAGATGAGGCATTATCGAAACTTCGATGATGCCTTTCTTTTTTTACCCCAGATGGAGTCCTGCGAAGCCAAAAACAATAGTACATAGAGAGCCGAATTGTGATATTAGCATGGTTCGGCTCTTTTCCCATTTTTCAGATTATGAGCATAGAGTGAACACGGACAAGCGTTGTTTATGGGTTGCACAAAATCTTTGTTGGTGATATAATACCTACATACAGTGAATGGATGAGCGTGCAAATCCCTGCATATTACAGTGCGTTTCAAATATCGCCTGCGCAGGGGTGCCGCCGGCACCACTTAGCTGCCCGTTCGAGAGGTGTCATAATCCCTGCGCAAGTAGGGGGTAGGGGGCAACCGGAAGCTCCCTGCTTTTGGATTGCACAACTCCCCGCATTGGCGGGGTTTAACCGATGAACAGAAGCTTGTTATAGGCCTTTCTGACATATCCCTGCATTTGCAGGGGAAGCGTACCACAAGAGAGGAGGGACAATTTGAAGAAAAAGAAACGCAAATCGCAGAAGAATAAGTCAGAACTTCAAATTGTTCCGACTTATTTAAAAAATGACAGAACGCAGCAGGGCACATGGCATCGGATTTATCAGTTCTCGGCAGCTCGGATGTCTCGTCCTAATACAGCTACAAATACCGAATTGATTAAGGCGGTGGCGAAGGCTGCTTTCCGCTGGGCAACAGAAGAAACCCCTACACTGGTTGATGGACAAAAGAATACAGACCCGCTTCATTCTGCCTCGATAGACGGGATGGGCTGCTCTCTAGACATTCATAGTCTTATCGAAGAAAAAGGCATGTGGGCGATGAAGCTGACCGATTGTATACATTGGTCGCTTCTGGACAGTCTTAACAATCTCAAACGGGGAAGTATTCGGCAGGTAATCTTCAATGTCGGTATTCGTGAGTTTCAGAAAGAGGTTTATTTCGCATTCACGATTGATGTGTTGGATGAAGAAGACCCGCCTTCGGCTTTGCCGATTTTCTATGGAGTCCCTGCTCTCATTAAGAGATTGGCTGACGAGGAACATATCACATTCCGCAGCAATGTCTTGATGGATGGTTCATATCAGACTCTTGATACGCGCTCCGCCGTAATGAAAGTAGCCAAGCTGGATGCTGATGAAGCGAATGGAATGCTGATCGTTTTGCTGACGCCTCAATCTCGTGAAATCCCGCAGACGATGATCCCTCCACTCCCCATGAACATTCCGTATAAGGTCAAACCTACACCGCCGGAAATGGTATCTCGAGATATTCACGATCTTCTGCCAGAGTCGATTGTTGTTGCCGACGATCCCATGTATGATATGGGAGAATTGGCAAAGGCACTTCGGTTTCAAGCAAAGGTATACTATTCTGGTTGCGAAAATTATCAAATTATTCAAAAGGTATTCGGCTGTCCTGGATTAAACAGGGCCCTTCTCATTTTTCATGGACGGTGCAAATTCTGCGATCTGACCGATGTGACAAGTGTAGAAGAAGTTATAAAGATCTTTGAGGATACAGGTATTTTCGAACATAGTATGGATTATGCCATTAAGCATCAGAGTATTGAACCAGTTTATATGGCCGATCAGGTCGCTCTGGAAGAATTGATGGACAAGAAAAACCAGATAGATAGCTATATGGAGTCTTTCGAATCCGATATTCTTCAAACCCAATCGCCAAATCCCAAACAGGAAGAAAAAATCTTGGCTTTGGAAAAAACAGTGGTTTCTTTGTCTGAACAGGTGTCCCGTGGCAAGCAGTATCAGACTACTCTGAAGCAAGAGAAAGCGGCGCTTTTGCAGCAGCTGGATGAATGCCGTCAAGAACTTGTTGCAAAAGAAGCAGCAGACAGGATTGAGATTTCATATCTCCGTCGCTGCATAGATAGACCTTCAAAGCATTCAGATATCGGCAAATGGGTTTCTGCCCATTTTGATGGCAGGATTCTCCTCCACGACAGAGCACTGTCTATGCTTTCTCAAAGAGAGGCCCGCGACGTTGACATTACGTTGCTATGTGATGCACTGGACTTTCTTGGCACAGATTATTGGGAAACTGTATTTGGTTCGCTGTCACAGGAGAATATGCTCAATAACTGTTCTTTGAAGTATCAACGTCCGTTTTCTGTAGCGCCGATACAGGATCGTACAATCGCGCATACAACAACTCAGTATCACATCCCATATGCAGATAAGCCTAATGCGAAAGAGAAGATGCATCCGTTAAAGCTGCACTTGAAAGTAAGAAATGATTCTGCTTCTCTCTTGAGAATTTACTTCTTTCTGGATAAACGGCGACAGTTGATTGTAATCGGTTCGCTGCCGCATCATCTGAAAACGATTACATCTTTTTGAGTATAAATTACTGTCTCAATAGACGATACAATGCAAATCGACAACCTCATTAAGAGTTTACCCCGCATATGCGGGGATGGACCTAAAGCCATGCGAGGAATCGCACAGTATCTGTTGTTTACCCCGCATATGCGGGGATGAACCTGCGTAAGGAAGGCCAACCCTACAAAATGAGCAGTTTACCCCGCATACACGGGGATGAACCTGTTAAAGCTTAGTGATCTCAAGATCGATGTCAGTTTACCCCGCATACGCGGGGATGGCCCTTATGAATATGCTTCAGCATTGCACAGCTGATGATTTCCCATGCAAGCGCATGGAGCGAACCCGTTATCATTTATGGCGAAGGATTTAGCCCTGCTTGAGCAGGGAATCAGCTTTATACTAATTTTTAAAAATACCTTGCAATAGAAGGAAGGATTCTCAATATATGAGTATCAAATCACTTATAAAATCTGGCTGCATAGCCATGGCTGCAACCTGTTTGTTAATGGGAACGGCGATTGCAGCGAATGAAACTCCCCAAAAGGTAACATCTTCGACACCTGAGGGTGTTACATATGGAGTGGATCAGAAATATAAAGCTCCACCGGACACAAGTCGTTATGCCAATATCAAGACTGCGGCTGGATGTGTTGCACTCCTTGTTTTAATCGGTTCCTTTCCTTTTATCGTTACACGAGCAGGGAAGCGTAAAGAAAAGGACGGCAATTCTGAAAAGGAATATGTAGAGACATCTCATAAGGAAGCAGTACATCGCATTGTTGATACAAATCAGCGCTATCGGGCCTATATCGAACAATCCAATGATAAGGGTTACAACCCGGAAATGCAGAAAGCCCATGACTATGTTGTCCATTGGAGCGAAATGAAGGCAAAATCCATCGGCTTGCTTCTCTGGGGCGATGTGGGAACCGGAAAATCCTTTTTTGCCGGATGTATTGCCAACGCACTGCTTGACCGAGATGTGCCGGTGCTGATGACCAACTTTCCCACGATACTGAATCGGCTTACCGGGATGTTTTCCGAGGAACGGGCGGAGTTTATCGCAAGTCTGGGAGAATATGATTTGCTGATTAT
>OIWL01001517.1_pt1 | contig 24054 bp, 20 predicted proteins | sample 1587561 | NCBI WGS metagenome assembly OIWL01 (sample SAMEA3888903, study PRJEB22519) | human gut metagenome | biome: human gut; feature: human-associated habitat; material: faeces | place: Denmark | collected 2010 | reverse complement strand
AATACCTTCTCCTAAAAAAGACAGCAGATCGATGGCTGTCTTTTTTATTTTATCATAGAGAATTTCTAAGAAAAGAGGGAACATGATTTATGAAATATCAGTCGGTGTATGAGTTAAACAGAGTACAGCAGTATATTATGCAGATGCGTCCGATCCTGCGGAAACAGGCTTTATTTTCAGATGGAACAAAAGATTACAGGATGCCTGCAGAACCAAAAGAGAACGAGATCGTAACGATCCGTTTCAGGACAGCAAAAGATAATGTCGATGTTGTCTGGTTATGTACAAAAGATACATGCTATCAGATGAAATTAGTCGAGCGTGATGATACTTTTGATTATTATGCAGTCAGAATACCATTGACAACAGAACGTTTTTCATACTATTTTGAAGTCGCATCAGGATTGCTAAACTGCTATTATGACCGTTATGGTGTGACAAAAGAGGTCAGGGAACAGTATTTCTTTGAGATCGTTCCGGGATTTTCCACACCGGACTGGGCAAAAGGTGCTGTAATGTATCAGATCTTAGTAGACCGATTCTATAATGGAGATCCTTCGAATGATGTTTTAGACGGAGAATATTACTATATCAAAACATTGAGCAGCCGAGTACCGGGGGAACAGTGGGACAAATGTCCGGAAAATTTTGGTGTAGCTGAATTTTATGGCGGAGATCTTGCAGGTGTTTTGGAAAAATTAGATTATCTTGCAAAACTTGGAGTAGAAGTGATTTATTTTAATCCGATCTTTGTTTCGCCATCGAATCATAAATATGATATTCAGGATTATGACCACATTGATCCGCATTACGGAAAGATCGTCGAAGATGAAGGAGAGCTTCTGATCGAGGGAGAAACCGATAACAGAAAAGCTACCCGTTACTGCTGCCGTGTCACGAACCAGAAGAATTTAGAGGCAGGCAATGCATTTTTTGCAGAATTTATGCAGGAAGTGCATAAGCGTGGAATGAAAGTGATCTTAGACGGTGTATTTAACCACTGTGGATCATTCAACCACTGGATGGACAGAGAAGAGATCTATGCCGGCAAGGAAGGATTTGCACCGGGAGCATATGTATCGAAAGACAGTCCATATCGGGATTATTTTGGATTTTCCAATAAAGACGATGCGGCATGGCCACACAATAAGTCCTACGAGGGCTGGTGGGGACATGATACACTTCCAAAATTAAACTACGAAGGTTCAAAGGCTTTATATGAGGATATTTTGCGGATCGGGAAAAAATGGGTATCAGAGCCATACTGTGCAGACGGCTGGCGTTTAGATGTGGCGGCAGATTTAGGACACAGTGAGGAATTTAACCATCAGTTCTGGAGAGATTTCAGGGATGCAGTCAAAGAAGCCAATCCGAATGCCGTTATTTTAGCAGAGCATTATGGTGATCCAAAGGCATGGTTAGCCGGGGATCAATGGGATACGATCATGAATTATTCAGCATTTATGGAACCTCTGACATGGTTTTTGACCGGTATGGAGAAGCATAGTGATGAGTATCAGCCGGAACGTACCGGCAAAATCAGTGATTTCGAGGGTGCCATGCGGCATTATATGACCAGCTTTATGACACCGTCACTTTACTGTGCAATGAATCAGCTTTCTAACCATGATCATTCACGTTTTTTAACAAGAACGAACCACAGAGCAGGACGGGCAGAATTTTTAGGAAAAGAATCGGCTTCAGAAAATGTAGATTATGGTGTAATGCGTGAAGCCGTGTTGGTGCAGATGACATGGCCAGGAGCACCGACACTTTATTATGGAGATGAAGCGGGGCTCTGCGGATATACGGATCCTGATAACCGCAGGACATATCCATGGGGACATGAAAACGTGGAACTGATCGATCTGCACAGGGAACTGATTCGGATCCATAAGGACAATCCGGCAATCCGGAATGGTTCCTTTACATTTTTAGACAGTGAAGATGATCTGCTCTGTTATGCAAGATTTAACAGAGAACAGCAGTTTATCATTATCGTAAATAACAGTAACGAAGAAAAAACGAAAAAGTTAAATGTCTTAGGTGCCGGAATTCCTTTAAAATGTACATTACGGCAGTTGATCGTAACAACAGACTTAGGATATTCCCTGATGCCGCAGTATTATCAGGTAAAAGAAGGCGCTGTATCTGTTACGATACAAAAAAAATCGGCAGTGATTTTAACAACAGTTCAGCATGAGCTGAACCGTTGTTAAATTAAAAAAATTTTTAAAAGTATCTTGAAAACTGAAAATGACTATGCTATAATATCATCTTGTCAGGGCGTTGATATACGTTTTGAAAAATGGGCAGATTCCCGAGTGGCCAAAGGGGACAGACTGTAAATCTGCTGCATATTGCTTCGGTGGTTCGAATCCACCTCTGCCCATTTCATTTCTATCACAAACTGATACATAATTTCATATTTGCCCGCGTGGCGGAACTGGCAGACGCGCAGGACTTAAAATCCTGTTGTAGCGATACAGTACCGGTTCGATTCCGGTCGCCGGCATTAAGAGGTCTCAAGTGTTGAAGTTCGTTCAGCATCTGGGGCTTTTTATTTTTGTGTTGAGATAAGAAAAATCCGCCAGCCCACAGATCCTGTGGACGGCGGATTTTTTTCTGTGATCTTATTGTTTTTTGACCGGAGCCTGATATCTTGCGGTTGATTCACGTTCGATCAGTGTCGCACGGAGCTGTGTGCGGCAGATTGGAATGTGATGTACCAGGGAGTTTAAAATGACATAAGCACATTTTCCGAGTTCACTGCGTTCCTGCCGGATAGTGGTAAGCGGTGGCTCTAGCATGGAGGAGATCGGAATGTCATCGAATCCGACCACGCTGATATCTTCCGGCACGCGGAAACCGCGGAGCTTGCATTCCGTGATAACACCGGATGCGATCAGGTCATTGCCGCAGATGATCGCAGTAGCACCCGCACCCAAAAAAGTAGGAACGTGATACTTTGCACTGTCTGCCACATAATAGCCGTAAACGGTTAGGTCTTCATTGATCTCAAGACCATGTGCTTTCATGCTGTTATAGTAGGCTTCCTGACGCTGCTCGGATACCATGGAGTGCAGGGAACCATTTAAAAAGGCAATTTTTTTGTGACCGAGTGTGTAGAGATGGTCAACTGCCGCATCGATTCCCTCATAGTTGTCCGTTCCAATGTAAGCAACATTCGGATTCTTCTTAATATAATTGTCGAAGAGAACAGTCGGCATGGTGGTTTGTTCTAACTGTTTCATCCATTCGTCGTGAAGGGCGAAGCCGACGAGAAAGGCTCCACAGAAACCATTCTTTAACATATAGGTGTCATATTTTTCTGCGAGCTGGAATGCCGGTGTGACCGGAATGACTGTCACATCCCAGTTGTGGCGGAACGCATTCTGTTTGAATCCCAGGACAATTTCATAACCAAACTGTGTGGCAGCTTCATAGTCCATATTTTCAATGAAAATCGCAAGCTTGCGGTTTTCTACTTTTTTTGATCGTTTGGTCGCATATCCCATTTCCACTGCGGTATCTAAGACCATCTGTCTTAATTCATCACTGATATCGCTTGCTCCGTTCAAACCTTTGGAGACAGTGCTGACGGATACACCCAGACGATTTGCTATATCTTTGATCGTAGCCAAGTCTTTATCCTCTTTGTTATAATTATTCGATACTTTCCCTTATTATATAGAATCGAATTTCCGTTTTCAAGCAGTCTGCTCAGAGATTTCAAAAAAGTTTCGAAACAAAACGAGAAAAACTTGTCATTTTACACAAAAAAACAAATATAAAAACGTGAAAAATAGCAAAATCGATATTAATATTTGCAAATTCGTTGACAAAAACGTTTCAATAAACTAAAATTACCTCAGATACGAAAATTCACGAAACAATTCGTATAGGTTTTGAATGCGGGATCATTCCAACAGAACGGGAGGAAATGAATTGGGATCAAAAGAATTGACCAGGGGAGCAGGAGTCCTGCTGGCAATCACAAGCTTACCATCTTCATATGGAATAGGAACATTAGGGGAAGCTGCATTCCAATTTGTTGATTTACTCGTCGATCTCAAGCAGAGGTACTGGCAGGTGCTTCCGATCGGTCCTACCAGTTTTGGAAACAGTCCGTATCAGTCCTACTCCGCATTTGCCGGAAACCCATATCTCATTGATCTGGATGATCTGGTGAAGGATGGATTGTTACAGGAGACGGAGATCCGCAGTTTTAACTGGGGAACGGATGATGCAGATATTGATTATGCAACCATCTATGAGAACCGTTACAAGATTTTGCGAATGGCTTTTTCGAGATTTTCTGCGAAGAGTGAAGACTTCCTTGCTTTTACAGAAAAAAGCGACAGATGGCTGTCTGATTATTCTCTTTATACCGCATTGAAACGGCATTTTGGAGATATAGAATGGCAGAGCTGGGACGTGCCGCTCAGGGACAGAGATCAGGAGGCAGTGAAAGAGTATCAGGAAATATTACATAATGACATCATGTTTTGCAAATTTTGCCAGTACGAGTTTTTTAAGCAGTGGATGCAGCTGAAGCAGTACGCAAATAGCCGTGGAGTCCAGATCATCGGTGATATGCCATTGTATGTGGCGTCAGACAGCGTGGATGTATGGGCGCACCGTGAGATGTTTTTACTTGAACCGGATGGAAGACCGAATGTGGTCGCAGGGGCAGCACCCGATGCATTTTCCGAGAGCGGTCAGGTATGGGGCAGTCCGGTATATGACTGGAACGTCATGGAAGAGGATGGCTTTGCATGGTGGAAGGCAAGAATGCTTGAGAACATGGAATTATTTGATGTGATCCGGTTAGACCATTTTTCCGGTCTGGTGCGTTATTACACCGTTTCTGCAGATGCAGAAGACGGAAGAAATGGCAAGTGGAGCAAAGGACCGGGCAGGAAACTGACAGATGCCATGACAGAGGTTCTGGGTGATATGCGGGTGATCGTGGAAGACATCGGACCAAAGGGCGGGCTTCCGGGAGTGAAAAAGTTAAAGACAAAAACCGGATGGCCGGGCATTAAGATTTTAATGTTTGCCTTTGATGATGACACCGCGAATGAGCATCTTCCACATAACTATCAGGACACGAACATGGTCGTATATGCAGGAACTCACGACAACGAAACGATCGTTGGTTATTTCCGGGATAAGTCAGATTACGAGCTGGCATATCTGTATGAGTATCTGAACATTCATTATAAAGAAGAAATACCGGATGCACTGATCCGGGCAGCCTACGCAAGTATCGCAGATGTGGCCATTATCCAGATGCAGGATCTGATGAAGCTTGGAAATGAAGCCAGAATGAACGCACCTTCCACGGTGGGACGCAACTGGCGCTGGCGTATCGGAAAAGATACTTTGAGCGAAGAACGGAGAGCATGGATACGGACTCTGGCAACCGTATATCGCAGATAACAAATACGCTATAAGATGCATAAGCATTTTATATAGAAGTCTTATTCTAAAAAAGGAGAGGAATCAAATGAAAAAGAAAGCAATCTCATTATTACTTGTTGCAGCTATGACTGCTACAATGACAGCAGGCTGCGGCGACAAACAGGAAGCAGCAGACAACACAACTGCAGGAAACGATGCGGCACCTTCTACAGAAGCAGCAGCATCTGATGATGCAGCAACAGAAGAAGAAGAGGAAGCATGGAGCGGTACATTGACTGTATGGAGCCCACAGGAAGATCAGGATACAGGCTGGTTACAGAAAGAATGTGACGCATTCAATGCGGCTCATCCAAACTGGGATGTCACATTTGAGTATGGTGTATGTGCAGAGGGTGATGCAAAAGCTACTGTCACAACAGACGTTGAGGGATCTGCAGATGTCTATATGCTGGCAAACGATAACATCCCTGATTTAGTAGCAGCAAACGCACTTGCTGAGCTCGGCGGATCTTATCTTGATTATGTAACAAGCACAAACTCCGATTCCATTACAGCATCTGTTACATACAATGATGCAGTAGTAGCATTCCCATTTACATCTAATACATGGTTCATGTACTATGATAAGAGTGTATTCTCTGATGAGGATATCAAGAGCTTTGACACAATGTTGGAGAAAGGAAAAGTTGCCTTCCCATTATCTGATTCCTGGTACATTCAGGCATTCTATGTTGGAAATGGCTGTTCATTATTCGGAGATGGTACAGACGCAGCAGCAGGTATCGACTTCGATGGAGAAAAGGCAGCAGCTGTTACAGATTACTTAGTTGATGTAGTTGCAAATCCTAACTTTATCAATGATGCAGACGGAGCTGGTCTTGCAGGTTTACGTGACGGAAGCGTAAACGCTGTATTCTCCGGTACATGGAATGCAGAAGCTGTAAAAGAAGCACTTGGTGACAACATGGGTGTTGCAGCACTTCCATCATTTAACTTAAACGGAACAGACTGCCAGATGAAATCCTTCATCGGATCTAAAGCAATCGGTGTAAACCCAAATGCTGAGAACATGCAGGTTGCTATGGCATTGGCAGCTTACCTTGCAGGTGAGGACGCTCAGAAAGATCACTACGATATGAGAAACATCCTTCCTACAAACACAAACATTGCAGTTGATGATGAGATCGCAACAGCAGTTGCAGACGCAATGATCAACACATCTATCATGCAGCCATTAGTACCTGAGATGAGTAACTACTGGTCACCAGCTGAGAACATGGGTAAAGCACTTGTAGCTGGCGAGGTCACACATGATAACGCTGCAGAAAAGACAGCAGATATGAATACAGCAATGAACACAGACGCAGCACAGTAAAAAGAATACAGAAGATTCTTACATGCAAAATACAAACCTCGGGGCGCATGAGCGCTCTGAGGATTGTTTGATACTAAGGAATCTATTTTTATTTTAAGGAGGCCCATAACGTGATACAGGCTGGAAAAAGAAAAAAAGAGTTTGCGGATCCATATACCGTGACCGGTGCGGTTACAAAAGGAAACATCATTACAAAGCTTTCCCTGCTTATTATGGGCTTGGGTAATATCGCACACAGACAGATCGCAAAGGGACTGATGTTCCTGGTTGTTGAGATTGGATATATATGGTTTATGATCCAATCCGGAATTTATAATTTATCCATGTTTCCATCATTGGGATGGAGAGAGCAGGAAAAAGTCTGGAATGAAAAGAAAAGTATCTATGAGTACACTGCCGGTGATCAGTCATCCCTGATCCTGTTGTATGGAGTTGCAACGATTTATATTACATTGATGTTTATCGTTGTGTGGAGAGAGGCAGTAAAAAGCTCTTATAAATCAGAAGTGCTTGCAAAATCAGGAAAGCACCTGAACACCTTTAAAGAAGACTTCAAGAGTTTGTTTGATCAAAATTTACATAAATTATTACTTGCAGCGCCGATCATGGGAGTATTGATCTTTACGATCCTTCCACTGATCTATAATATTTCCATGGCATTTACCAATTACAGCAAGGTAAATGATCATCTGGTATTATTTGACTGGGTTGGGCTTGCAAACTTTGCAAAAATCTTAAATTTGAACGACAGTATCGGTAAGCAGTTCTATTCCGTACTGACATGGACGATCACCTGGGCGATTTTTGCAACAGCATTAAACTATATTTTCGGTATGATCCTTGCAATCGTGATCAACCGTAAAGAGACACATTTTAAGGGATTCTGGAGATTCTGCTTTGTATTATCCATCGCAGTACCTCAGTTTGTTTCCCTGCTGATCATGAGAAGTATGTTACAGCCTACAGGTATCGTGAACACTTTATTATTAAAATATGGTCTGATCGATACGGCGCTTCCATTTTTCTCAAGTGCGACATGGGCCAGAGTGACAGTTATCGTTATCAACCTGTGGGTAGGTATCCCATATACGTTACTTCAGGTAACAGGTATTTTACAGAACATTCCGGGTGAATTATATGAGGCAGCGAAGATTGATGGAGCTAATGCAATCCAGATATTCTTCAAGATCACATTGCCATATATGTTATTTGTCATGACACCATACCTCATTACACAGTTTACCGGAAATATCAATAACTTCAACGTTATCTACCTGCTGTCCGGCGGTAATCCGACACCGGTGGATGCAACAGCCGGTAAGACAGATCTGCTTGTTACATGGCTGTACAAACTGACCGTTGATAAGAACTACTACAACTTAGGTGCAGTAATTGGTATTATGACGTTCATTGTCCTTGCGATCGTTGCGCTGGTAACATATCGTAATACCGCATCCTACAAAGATGAGGAGGGATTCATGTAATGAGTAAAAAACAAGTGACATCTGGCACAAAAGCAAAGAAAACAATTGTGAATATTATTATCCATATTTTTCTGGCAATCCTGTCATTCATCTGGGTGCTGCCGATTTTCTGGGTAGTCCTGACAAGTTTCCGCGGTGAGAAAGGTTCTTACGTAACCACTTTCTTCCCGAAGACTTATACGATCAACAACTATGTGAAATTATTCACAGATACAAGTATTTTGAACTTCCCGAAAATGTTTGTGAATACTTTTATCATTGCGATTTTTACATGTATCATTTCAACCATTTTTGTACTTTCAGTATCTTATACAATGTCAAGAATGCGTTTTAACATGAGAAAACCATTTATGAATGTCGCAATGATCCTCGGATTGTTCCCATCCTTTATGTCCATGATCGCTGTTTACTATATTTTAAAGGCTCTTGGACTGGCAGAGGGATCTATGATCCGCATCGCTTTGATCGTCGTATTCTCAGCAGGATCCGGTGTTGGATTCTATGTTGCAAAAGGTTTCTTTGACACGATCCCGAAGGCGCTGGACGAGGCTGCGATCATCGATGGGGCAACAAGATGGCAGGTATTTACCAAAATTACCGCGCCACTCAGTAAACCAATTATTGTTTATACCATTTTGACATCCTTCATGGGACCGTGGGTAGACTTCATTTTTGCAAAGGTTATCTGCCGTGCTGATGCACAGTACTACACCGTGTCTATCGGTCTTTGGAAGATGCTTGAAAAAGAATACATTGACAGCTGGTATACCTGTTTTGCCGCAGGCGCAGTTGTGGTATCCATTCCGATTGCAATTCTGTTCTTACTGACACAGAAATTCTATGTAGATGGAATGAGTGGAGCTGTAAAGGGTTAACCCGGGCAGCGGATAAGTTTTGGCTGTGTGTGGGACTGTTGTATGAGAGTGAAAATCTTGATACAGCAGTCCCTTTTTATGTAAATATAAAAACGCTCCGCGAGGATGCACAACTCGCGGAGATGAATATATAGCTACGCTATCCGCTCGTGCGCGAAAGTGTGCGCAAGCACACACTTTGTTGTATAATACGAAGAAGAGAAGCTTTAAATGATATGAGAAAGGCATGGTTATAGGAATGAAAAAACGTTTGATCGCAGCCCTGTTAGCAGGAATGATGTTGGTACAGACAACCGCTTGTGGAAATAGCACCAGTGGAACCGTAGGTACTGTGGATAATACAGAGACAATGTCGGAGAGTGGAACAGAGGCAGATACAGAAAAAGAAGGGGATGAAGTTACCGCATTATCTTTGATGCAGCAGGTCAATACGGCGGAAGAGAATGTGATCGATGACAATTACCGTACTTATTACGAAGTGTTTGTTTACAGCTTTTATGACAGTGACGGGGACGGAATCGGTGATCTGAAAGGACTGACGGAAAATCTCGATTATATAAATGACGGTGATCCTGAGACGGACACGGATCTGGGATGTAATGGTATCTGGCTGATGCCAATCATGCCGTCCACAACGTATCACAAATATGATGTGACGGATTATGAAGCGATCGATCCAGCGTATGGAACGATGGATGATTTTACGACACTTGTAGATGAATGCCATAAGCGTGGAATCAATGTGATCATCGATTTTGTCATGAACCACACATCTTCACAGCATGAGTGGTTTCAGACTGCATACCAATATTTGCAGGGTCTTCCGAAAGGTGCAGAACCAGATGCGTCAGAGTGCCCTTATGTAGATTATTATAATTTTTCCAAAGAAAAACTAGGCGGTTATTATCCGGTGGAGGGAACAGACTGGTATTATGAAGGACAGTTCTGGAGCGAGATGCCGGATCTCAACTGGGATAATGAAATGTTAAAGACGGAGTTTGAGCAGATCGTACAGTTCTGGCTGGATCTCGGAGTGGATGGTTTCCGTCTGGATGCAGTAAAGGAATTCTATTCGGGCGCAGATGAAAAAAATATTGCAGTCCTGACCTGGTTTAATGATATGGTGAAATCCAAAAAAGAGGATGCATATCTGGTCGGAGAGGCATGGAATGATTACAATGTCTATGCGAAATATTATCAGAGTGGCATGGACAGTTTCTTTGATTTTACTTTTGCGGATAAGGACGGTATCATCGCAGACACAGTAAAGGGAATCAATGGCGCTTCCGCTTACGGAAAGAGTCTTGTCAATACGCAGGAGCTTTACGGCAGCTACAGTAATACTTACATTGACGCACCGTTTTACACCAATCATGATATGGCGCGGAGCGCAGGTTATTATTCCGGCGATTACAGTGAAGCGCAGACAAAGCTTGGAAATGCAATGAATCTTCTGATGTCGGGAAGCGCATTTTTGTATTATGGGGAGGAGCTTGGAATGAAAGGCTCCGGAAAAGATGAAAATAAGCGTGCTCCGATGTACTGGTCGACGGATGCCGATGCCACGGGTATGTGTGACGGACCAAAGGATATGGACGAGGTCAAAATGAAATATGGAAGTCTCAAGGAGCAGGAAAACGACGGAAATTCCATTTATAACTTTGTGAAACAGACGATCGCATTGCGGAATGAGTATCCGGTGATCGCCAGAGGAAAGGTCGCATTTGATGAGGGGATTTCGGATGATACGGTATGCGTGATCCGGAAAACCTGTGATGAGGGACAATTGACGCTGGTGTTCAATACTTCAGAGAAGGCACAGACGGTCGATTTCAGGAAATCAGCTCTCGGAGCAACGGAAGACAGGAAATATCCATTGCAGATCGCAGGGGAGCTTCTGACAGGAACGGAAGCTGCCGTTCTGGATGAAGAACAGCTTACCATACCTGCGTATTCGGTCGTGATCTTAGAGTAAAACAGAATATTTTTCTGGATAACAGAAATCCCCAGTATGAGACAATCTATTGGGGATTTTTACTTGAATCTGTGCGTTTTTAGTATATAATAGTAATATCAATGGCAGTGAACGTAGGCGTTATGGAAATGCGTGTGCTTAAGAGAAAATTGGGAGGAACAATAGATGAAGCGGAAAGTCAGAACAAGAAAGCTGGGGATCAAATTTAAAATACTGATCCCGGTATGTGTATGTGTACTCGTTGTCTGTGTGGTTATGGGAGTAAATTCTTACAAACATATCCAAGACGGCATGGTTGAGATGGGCGTTCAGGAGGCAGACATGGCGGCAGATCTGACACTTCGTATGTTAGATGGCGACGAGGTGGAGCAGATCGTTCCGGGGGCAGAAGAAAGCGATGCATATAAAGGAGTCCTGGCAGCCTTAAAAAATATGAAGGACAGCTGTGGGATTGCATATCTGTATACTTTATATACCGATGGGACGAATGTTTATTACGGAGTAGATGTGGAAGCAACCGAGGATGTAAGTTATCTCGGTGATCCTTTTGCTGACTCTTATGAGGAGTTAAAATCTGTATTTGAAGGACAGGAATATGTGCAGGATTATATTGATGAGACTGAGGATGGAAACCTGATCACAGTCTACAAGCCGATCACAAACAGCGCAGGAAAAGTGGTGGCAGTTCTGGGGTGCGATTATGATGCATCTGATATTACTGCCCGGCTTGAGGCATCACTTGTGGGAGTGATCAAGCTCGGTGTGATATGCATTGTTCTGGCAGTAGCGGCTCTCAGTATCATTATTTCAACGATCACGAGAGGTCTTCAGAAAGTGGACGACAAGATTTATGAGATCGTGCATAACGAGGGAGATCTGACACAGAAGCTGGACATCCACAGTGGAGATGAGATGGAACTCATTGCAGGGAATGTCAATGCTTTATTGGAATACATACGGGGAATCATGTTGAAGATCTCCGACAATTCAGAACATTTAAATGGTTCGTCACAAAAGATCGCACAAAACCTTGCAGCAGCTGAGGTGAATATCACTGACGTTTCCGCAACTATGGAGGAAATGAGTGCGGCAATGGAGGAGACAAACGCTTCACTGGAGCAGATCAGCACCTCAGTGGGACAGGTTTATGCATCCATTGAAAACATGGCAGCGCGTGCAGAGCATGGAAAAGAGTCTTCCGGTGAAATGAACGGACGGGCAGACAGTGTCCGCACAGAAGCCTTAAGCAAACAGCAGGAGGCTGCGACGCAGGTTGCCGACATGGCACAGAAATTGAATGAGAAGATCGAGCAGTCCCAAGCGGTGCAGGAGATAGCACAGCTTACGGCAAATATTATCGAGATCACCGATCAGACCAATCTGTTGGCATTAAATGCGAGCATTGAGGCGGCAAGGGCAGGAGAGGCAGGAAAAGGATTTGCAGTCGTGGCAGATGAAATCGGAAAACTTGCTGCCAATTCTGCAGAAGCTGCAGAACAGATACAAAAAGTGAGCGCAGCGGTAGTTGAGGCTGTGAATGGTCTGGCACAAGAGGCAGAAAATATGGTCGAATTTGCGGGAATAACTGCTATGGATGGTTATCAGCAGTTAGTGGAAATGAGTGAGGTTTACAGCAAAGATGCAGGTGATATGAATGCCGTTATGGAAGATTTCACAAGTGCTGCCGGCGAATTGCAGAAAGCCATGGACGAGATCAAAGAATCAACGACAGCAGTCAGTGCAGCTGTCGAAGAGAGCGCAAAGGGCATTGTGAATGTGGCAGAAATGTCCACAGATCTTACCGGAAGTGTTGGAGATATCCAGAAGGCGGCTGATCATAACAATGAGATCGCAGATCTGCTTGATACTGAGGTGAAACGCTTTAAACTGGAGTAACGGAGATTATAAATCATAATTGAAATAAAAAATCGTGCGAACAAAAACGTATTATGTTTGCACGATTTTTTTATCAATAGGTATTCAGTTCATAACATAATGAAAGAAATCAACAGCATTCCCTTTGTTATCAGTTGCGTATGCAATGCCGAAGCAGACCGTTCCGGTGTAGTAACCGTAGTCAGAAAGCCATTGGTTGTCGTTCAGTTCCAGACCGCATGGGAGTGTCTCACCGGTTTCGGAATCTGTTGCATAGACAATCATATCTTTGTACTGTTCTAATTCATCCGCTGTTAAATAATCCGTAAGAGGCATAAGACTTCCGGCATCAGCGTATTGCTGGAACACAAATTCCGGTGCAAAAAGAACGTCGGCACCACCGACAGAAAGTTTTAAAGTCAGTTTTTGGTCACTGTAGTAGTTTGTGGAGTAATTATCGTCATCAGAAAAAGTGATGGAGGTATCTACGGTAACTTCTTCTTTCTTTGTAAAGCCTTCCTGTTTAAAAAATTCATCTGTGGAAGAAACGCTTTCTTCATAAGGATTCAGGGTATTTACCATCACTATATCTAAAACACTTTCCCTATAGGTAGCATAATGTACGATCATGGAAATGACAAACGCCACAAGACAGATGGCAACAATGATGTGCCAGCGGTAATAGTCCCAGATATATTGCACCTTTGCTTTGCGGGAAAGGTCTTTGAATGCAGTTTTCTTTTCCATAGGAAAACCTCCGTAATTTAAATTATAAAAAAAACGAGTTTCTTTCGAAACTCGTTCCCCTAAAAAAGCGGGTGATGGGAATCGAACCCACGTATCCAGCTTGGAAGGCTGGTGTTCTACCATTGAACTACACCCGCAGATGATGGGCACTGATTTTTTTTCTCTGTCTTGTTGACTGCCGTGCCTCACTGACAAAACGTATTCTACAGGAAAGCTGAGAAAAAGTCAACCCCTTTTTTGAAAAAAATTAAAAAATTTTCAAAACACTGAAAAAGGAGAAAATTCAGGGTGAAAGGGGCGTGAAAATGTCCGCAAAGATCAGCCTTGTTCCAGAACGGGAAATGTACTATAATAGAAAAACGGAAAAGCAAAAAAGGGGGAATTTCCCTATGCAGGAAAATGGAACAGAACTTCTGGTTTGCTGCACCGGTTGTCAGAGCTGTATGCCGTGCATGGTAAAAATCAACATCCCGGGTTTGTTTGCGCTTTACAACCGGACAGCGACGGAAGGCGTCGAAGCGGTTCGTGCAGAGTATGAGCGTCAGGACAAACGTGCCGATGACTGCATCAACTGTTATCGCTGTGAAAAGCAGTGCCCGCAGCACCTCGGGATCGGCATTCTGATGCAGGATATTGCGGAAACCTTCGGAGAATAGGAAAAAAGGAGCATCTGTGCAATTTAAAGAAGCATTCTAATCTTTCTATAAAATATTTTGGGAAAAACTGGACTTATCTGAAAAATTTGATATAATAGAAAGGTAGTGACAGGGAAATTTTATGCTAAAATCTGGAAAGAAGAGCCCTGTCAATTCTTATGGGAGGAAAAATACATGGATGCCATTGATTATAAGATTCTGAAGATATTGCAGAAAAATGCCCGCGAGACGGCTTCCAATATCAGCAAAGAGATTCATTTATCGGTTTCTGCAGTCATCGAGAGAATCCGTAAAATGGAAGAAACCGGAGTGATTAAAGAATACACCATTATTGTAGACGAAAAGAAAACGGGAAATGAGATGACCGCGCTGATGGAAGTCAGCCTGGAGCATCCGAAGTTCTTTGACAGTTTTGCAGATGCGATCCAGAAACTGGAGTACATCGTATCCTGCTATTATCAGACCGGAGATTTTGATTTGATTATCCGCATTTCCTGTCACTCATCCGACGAACTCGAAGAAATCCACCGCCAGGTGATGAGCCTTCCGGGCGTCGATGCGACAAGAACGCATGTAGTGCTGAAAAATGTAAAAAATATCTATTCCGCCATCCGCAGACCGGACAAATAAAAACCGGCACAGCCGGAATCTGATACGAGAGCGTGTCTGAAAATAATCCGAAAGAGTTTTCAGGCACGTTTTGGCGTCTCAGAAAAAGTACGGAAAGAAAGAAGGAAAAAAGTGAACAGATACTTACGCTGTTATGCAGAGATTTCACTCGAAGCGATCGGGCATAACATCAGAGAAGTGAAAAAAAGACTACCGGAGGGCGTGAAACTCCTTGGCGTTGTAAAAGCGAACGCCTACGGCCACGGTGCCGTTCCGGTAGCATCCTATCTGGAAAACCAGGTTGATTATTTTGCAACCGCAACCATCGAGGAGGCTGTCGAGCTCAGAGAAAACGGCATTTCCGCGCCGATCCTGATTCTCGGCTACGTGTCCCCGTCCCAGTACGGCGACCTTGTGGAATACGACATCACTCAGACGATCGACAGCTACGCACAGGCACTTGCCCTCGAAAAAGAGGCAGCACGCCAGAACCGGAAAGCAAAAGCACACCTCGCGGTCGATACCGGCATGACGCGGATCGGCTTCCAGGTGACAGAGCACGATGCGGATGAGGCGGCAAAAATCGCGGATCTTCCGCACATCGAGCTGGAAGGTATGTTTACGCATTTCTCCTGCGCCGATCAGGAAGACAAGACGTACTGTTCGATGCAGATGGAAAAATATGATAAGATGACGGCACTTTTAGCAGAGCGCGGCGTGACGATTCCGCTTCGCCATATCTGCAACTCCGCCGGAATCATGGAATTTGACGATCACCGCTTTGAGATGGTGCGTTCCGGTATCATCACCTACGGCATTTACCCATCCGAGAAGGTAAAAAAAGAGCGTCTCGATCTGATCCCGGCGCTTTCCTGGAAGAGCCATGTCATCCATGTGAAGGAAGTCGGCCCGGGCATCGGCGTCAGCTACGGTGCCACGTATGTGACCGAGAAACCGATGACACGGATCGCAACTGTTTCAGCCGGCTATGCAGACGGCTATCCGAGAGCTCTCTCGAACCAGGGCTGTGTGCTGATCCACGGGAAAAAAGCACCGATCATCGGAAGAATCTGTATGGATCAGATGATGGTGGACGTGACCGACATCCCGGATGTGCAGGTGGAGGACGTTGTAACGCTTGTCGGAACCGACGGGGATGAGACCATCACGATCGAAGAGATCGCCAACCCGGCGGCACGTTTCGATTACGAGATGCTCTGCGATATCAGCAGCCGTGTAACAAGGGTTTATAAATAGTTATCCAAAATAGAAAAATCAAAGTCTCCGAAGACGGAAAAAAGCAGAATCTGCTGACCGTTTCGGAGACTTTTTTGTGTTGGAACAGGTTTTCTGGATTATTTAACCGGTGCGGGTTGACAGGCGGTGCCGGAGTATGGTAGGATACCAATTAGTTTAGCGTAGTACAGTGATAACATGATCACGTAAAAAAGGAGAAGATTATTATGAAAAAGAAAATGGTTAGCATTTTGACAGCAGCCTTTTGTGTATCTGCCCTGCTGGCTGGCTGCGGCTTTGCAGACACAGCAAAAACATCTGCCTCATCAGCAGGAGCAGCATCCTCTTCCGCAGACGGAACGACAACCTTTACCGTGGGCTTCGATGCAGAATACCCGCCGTACGGCTACATGGACGATGAGACCGGCGATTACACCGGATTTGACCTGGAGCTCGCCGAGGCAGTCTGCGAGATTTACGGCTGGAAGCTGGTAAAAACCCCGATCAACTGGGATGCGAAAGATACCGAGCTGAATTCTGGTGCGATTGACTGCATCTGGAACGGCTTTACCATGAACGGCAGAGAGGACGATTACACCTGGTCCGATCCGTACGTGGACAACAGCCAGGTGATGGTCGTATCTGAGAATTCCGGCATCAACAGCCTGTCCGATCTGGCAGGAAAGACGGTTGGTGTGCAGGCAGCATCCGCAGCACTCGATCTTTTACAGAGTGAGGAAGAAGGCGGTCAGAAAGAACTCGCCGATACTTTCGCCGCTCTGCAGCAGTTCCCGGATTATAACAATGCGTTTGTAGAGCTTCAGGCAGGTTCCATCGATGCGGTTGCCATGGATATCGGCGTTGCCAAATATCAGCTGGAAAGCCGCGGAGAAGGATACAAAATCCTCGACGAGCACCTGAACTCTGAGAAATATGCGATCGGATTCAAAAAAGGAAATACCGAGCTCTGCGATAAAGTAAACGAAGGCCTGCAGCAGGTTCTGGCCGACGGAACATTCGACAAGCTCGCAGAAAAATACGGAATCGCAGACATGGTGTGTCTGGAGAAAAAAGGAGAGTAAAGCAGCATGAAGTTGTCCATGATTCTATCACAGCTTAGTACCGGAATGGCGGGAACGATCTCGATATTTGTCCTGACGCTCGTATTTTCCCTGCCGCTCGGTCTGCTGATCGCCTTCGGGCGTATGTCGAAAAACCGGATTGTGAGCGGAATTTTCCGGCTCTATATCTCCCTGATGCGCGGCACGCCTCTGATGCTGCAGCTCATGGTGGTTTACTTCGGACCGTTCTATCTGTTCGGTATGAACATCGGAAAATGGCGCTTTCCGGCGATTATCACCGGATTTGCCTTAAACTACGGCGCCTATTTTGCAGAAATCTACCGCTCCGGCATCGTTTCGATGGATCGTGGACAGTACGAGGCAGCAAAGCTTCTTGGTTATTCGAAGGGACAGACGTTTGTCCGCATTATTCTGCCGCAGGTTGTGAAACGGATTCTGCCGGCGATCACCAATGAGGTGATTACGCTGGTCAAGGATACGTCGCTGGCCTTTTCCATTTCCTATGTGGAAATGTTCACGATCGCAAAACAGATCGCGGCGGCCAAGACCACGATGGTTCCGTTCGTCGCCGCCGGTATTTTCTACTACATCTTCAACTTTGTCGTGGCGTGGGTGATGGAACTTTTGGAAAAGAAATTTTCTTATTATCATTAACTATAGAAGAGAGCGGAAAACGATATGATTTATCTGGAAATGAACCATGTAAGAAAGAGCTTTGGGGATCTCGAAGTGTTAAAAGATATTTCCCTCAAAGTAGAAGAGGGCGAGGTGCTCTCGATCATCGGCCCGTCGGGATCGGGAAAATCGACGCTGCTGCGGTGTGCGGCGATGCTGGAGACGATGGATGGCGGTGACCTGACGTATCTTGGCGAGCAGGCAGTCACCATGCAAAATGGAAAATCCGTTTATGCAAAGCCGGCCGTGCTGCGGAAAATTCAGGAAAACTTTGGAATGGTATTCCAGAGCTTCCACCTGTTTCCACATTATGATGTGATGAAAAACCTCTGCGATGCGCCGATTCATGTGCAGAAACGCAACCGTGCGGAGGTGGAAGCACAGGCAGAAGAGCTGCTGCAGAAAATGGGACTCACAGGAAAAGAAAAGGCGTATCCGTGTCAGCTTTCCGGCGGTCAGTGTCAGAGGGTTGCGATTGCGCGTGCGCTGATGCTGAACCCGAAGGTGCTCTTTTTTGATGAGCCGACTTCGGCGCTCGACCCGGAGCTGACAGGCGAGGTGCTGAAGGTCATCAAATCCCTTGCGGAGATGAATATGACCATGGTGATCGTTACCCACGAGATGAATTTTGCCCGGGAGATTTCCAACCGCGTCATCTTTATGGACCAGGGCGTGATCGCCGTGGAAGGAACACCGGACGAAGTCTTCGATTCCGAAAATGCCAGAATGCAGGGCTTTTTGGGAAAATTTCGTGAGAAGTAACGACGTTGCACTTGCCTAAAAAAACAACATGCGTTATACTAGAGCGTGGTTGAAACGTATTTCAAACACGCTCTTTATACGTCCCATTCTGTTTTTGGGGATGAAAAAGAGCGGGGATAAAAGAGAAACCGAATACACATTTTGACAAGAAAAGGAGAATCGTGTCTATGAGCGGAACTGACAGATATGTAAGCCCTCTTTCCGAACGTTATGCAAGCAAGGAGATGCAGTACATCTTCTCCCCGGATATGAAATTCCGTACCTGGAGAAAGTTATGGATTGCGCTGGCTGAGACAGAAAAAGAACTGGGACTTTCTATTACAGATGAGCAGATCGAAGAACTGAAAGCAAATGCCGAGAACATCAACTACGATGTGGCAAAAGAAAGAGAGAAAGTCTGCCGTCATGACGTAATGTCCCATGTGTATGCCTACGGCGTACAGTGTCCGAAAGCAAAAGGAATCATCCATCTGGGAGCAACCAGCTGCTACGTAGGCGACAATACCGATATCATTGTCATGAACGAAGCCTTAAAGCTGGTGAAGAAAAAACTGGTGAACGTTATCGCTGAGCTGGCAAAATTTGCGGATACCTACAAAGACCAGCCGACCCTTGCCTTCACCCACTTCCAGCCGGCACAGCCGACCACCGTCGGAAAACGTGCAACCCTGTGGATGCAGGAGTTCTTAATGGATCTTGAAGATCTCGAGTACGTACAGAGCACCTTAAAGCTGCTCGGCTCCAAAGGAACAACAGGCACACAGGCAAGCTTTTTAGAGCTGTTCGACGGAGATCAGGAGACCATCGACAAGATCGATCCGATGATCGCTGAGAAAATGGGCTTCAAGAACTGCTATCCTGTTTCCGGACAGACGTATTCCAGAAAAGTCGATACGAGAGTATTAAACGTTCTGGCAGGCATTGCGGCAAGCGCAACAAAATTCTCCAACGACATCCGTCTTCTGCAGCACTTAAAAGAAGTTGAGGAGCCGTTCGAGAAAGGACAGATCGGATCTTCCGCCATGGCATACAAGAGAAATCCGATGAGAAGCGAGCGTATCGCATCCCTGTCCCGTTATGTGATCACCGATGCATTAAATCCGGCCATCACCTCTTCTGTACAGTGGTTTGAGAGAACCCTCGATGACTCTGCAAACAAGAGACTTTCCATTCCGGAAGGCTTCCTTGCCATCGACGGTATCCTGGATCTGTGCATGAACGTCGTAGACGGACTTGTGGTTTATCCAAAGGTTATCTTAAAACACATGATGGCAGAGCTTCCGTTTATGGCAACTGAGAATATCATGATGGATGCGGTAAAAGCAGGCGGCGACCGTCAGGAGCTGCATGAGAGAATCCGCGAGCTGTCCATGATCGCCGGAAAACATGTCAAAGAGGAAGGCCGCGACAATGATCTTCTGGATCTGATCGCAGCGGATGAGATGTTCCATCTGACCAAAGAAGAGCTGGAAAAGACGATGGATCCGTCCAAATACACAGGCCGCGCATCCGTACAGGTTGACGCATTCCTGAAGAACGTAGTCAATCCGGTGCTTGAGGCAAACAAAGAGGCACTTGGCATGACTGCGGAAATCAACGTCTGATGCGTTTGATAAACAGAAATAATAAAAAAACAAATTTTATAAGTAATAATAAGTTTTACTTATGAAGAAAACATGGTATACTATGCATAAACGGCCGAAAAAAAGAGGCCGCAAGTATACGTTGAATTAGGAGGATGTCACATGATTAAGGCAGTAGTAGGAGCAAACTGGGGAGACGAAGGAAAAGGTAAGATTACCGATATGCTCGCAAAAGAGGCAGACATTATTGTCCGTTTCCAGGGTGGTGCGAATGCAGGCCATACCATTGTAAACAACTATGGAAAGTTTGCACTTCATACCCTTCCATCCGGCGTATTTTACAGCCACACAACAAGCGTAATCGGAAACGGTGTTGCACTCAACATTCCGGTTCTGATCAAAGAGTTAAATGAGATCGTTTCGAAGGGAGTGCCGGCACCGAAAATCAAAATTTCCGACCGTGCACAGATGGTAATGCCGTACCACATCTTGTTCGATCAGTATGAGGAAGAGCGTCTGGGCGGAAAATCCTTTGGTTCCACCAAATCCGGTATCGCTCCGTTCTACTCAGATAAATATGCAAAAATCGGTTTCCAGGTAAACGAGCTGTTCGACGATGAGCACCTGAAAGAGAAACTGAAATCCGTATGCGAAACCAAGAACATTCTGCTCGAGCATCTGTATCACAAACCGCAGTTAAATCCGGATGAGATCTATGCAGAGCTGATGGAATACAAAAAAATGGTTGAGCCATACGTATGCGATACTTCCGCATTCCTGTGGAACGCGATTCAGGAAGGCAAGGAGATCCTGCTTGAGGGTCAGCTTGGTTCCTTAAAAGACCCGGATCACGGAATTTACCCGATGGTAACTTCTTCTTCCACACTGGCCGGCTACGGCGCAGTAGGAGCAGGTGTTCCGCCATATGAAATCAAGAAAATCGTAACCGTATGCAAAGCTTACTCCAGCGCAGTAGGAGCAGGTGCTTTCGTTTCCGAGATCTTCGGCGATGAGGCAGATGAGCTCAGAAGACGCGGCGGAGACGGCGGAGAGTTCGGTGCAACCACAGGCCGCCCGAGACGTATGGGATGGTTCGACTGTGTTGCTTCCCGTTACGGCTGCAGAATGCAGGGTACCACCGATGTAGCGTTCACCGTACTGGATGTTCTGGGATATCTGGATGAGATTCCGGTATGTGTAGGATACGACATCGACGGCGAAGTAACTACAGACTTCCCGACCACCACACTGCTGGAAAAGGCAAAGCCGGTGTATGAAACTCTGCCGGGATGGAAATGCGATATCCGCGGAATCAAGAAATACGAAGATCTCCCGGCAGAGTGCCGCAACTACATCGAGACGATCGAGGCAGAGCTTGGCGTACCGGTAACCATGGTATCCAATGGTCCGGGACGTGATGAGATCATTATGAGAAAGTAACTTTATAGAATCAATTTCAGCGGCGGTCCTGCATGATGAGTGCAGACCGCCGCTATTTTTGTGTAATAGGAAATTCCTTGGAATTCTCTATTACACAAAAAGGCACATTCTTTTTCAAGTTTATTCTGAAATCAGCCAGTCAATTAAATTCTTAGATTTTATGCCATCATAGGAAGAGTCCATTCCGGGATTCAGGGAAAGGACGATTTTTTCGTAATTGTCATTGATTTTTTGAAGAGGGAATAATTCAGGATAAGGTATGATTTGGTGTGAAGAAAGTTGGAGGGATGCCTTGGATAGAGTCTGTGAGAACCGTGTTTTTTATGGTATGATAGATAAAAAGAAATCGTTTTATAAATGAAAAGTGAGACAAACGGGAATCGCCAGAGAATGAGAAATGGAAACATATAGAGATTTACTATCGCAAATTCATACAAACTGTAAAAACATACCATTTCATAAGAAATTATCAGCCTACAACATTTTTGATGTATTAGAGATACAGAGCCGTGAAGTGATCATGTGCCGTTTTTTGACCGATCTGCTGAACCCGGAGGGAATGCATGGCTGCGGAATCCGGTTTCTGAAATCGTTTATCCGAGATGTGTTGAAAATGGATCCGGTAAGCGATACATTGCTATTGCATACGGAGGTAGTCAAAGAGTATCCGATTGATAAAGAGAGAAGAATTGATATTTTCATACGGAATGCGGAGTATCAGATTCCGATCGAGGTAAAAATCTATGCGGGGGAACAGGAAGGACAGTGTTCGGATTACTTTGAGATGGCACAAAATTCCCGATTGATATATCTAACCCGTTTTGGAACTCCGCCATCTGAGTACAGCCGGAAGAAGAAAGGCGGAGGAAATTTATTACCATTAGGGCAAATCCAGTGTATTTCATGGGCAGAAGATATCTATCGGTGGCTGGAAGGTGAATTGCAAAATTTAAAAGAGCCATTTCGAGCAGTGATGGAGCAATATTTGGATGCGGTACATAGCATAGCGGATGAAAGAGAGAAGAAAGTGGCAGATAAAGTGATTGAGGCATTGTACGAATCGCCGGAAAAATTTCTTGCCGGAATTGAGATTGAAAAATCAATGAAAAAGGCAAAGGTGCGGCTGATTCGCCAGGTGTTTGAAGAATTTCAGCAGCAGATGCATCCAATTTTAGAAAAATATGGTTTGAAATTAGAAAAGGATAGTGGATATTATTCCTATCAAGATCCGCAGCATGATAAATTTTATGATTGTTACAGCACCTATCCTGGATTGAATTATGTGGTAAAAAAGGCAAAATTTCAAAAAGCGGGTCTGGAACTCTGGTTTCGAATTGAAGTAGAGCACAATTTGTTTGCGGGATTCTGCCTGTTTGATAAAGAAGCCAGCTCCAAGGATGGCTTTTCGAAAGGCTATCAGGTAGATGATATAACCGACGGGCTTAAGCAGGAGGCATCCAGATATCTCAAAAAGGAAATAATTCTGCCGGAGGACTGGTGGTTTGCCTGGTGTTATCCGAACGGAAAACGCCACTGCGAAGAGGCAGAAGTGCCAGATTTTAAGCAGATGAATTCGTGCGCGGTTTCGCTTGTGGATGAAACGGCGCGGAGGGAGTATGTGAAGCAGGCGTTGGCGGTGTTCGAGAGAGAGCTTTTGGGGTGGCTTTTGTAAAGGGATAAATTGTCGCTGAAACAGAATATCATAATGCACTATAAAAACATATTTATACAAACAAAAGCATTGCAAATAACAAATATATTCTACCTTGAAACCGAAAGCGAGGCGTTTCACCAAAATGACAAGAGAAGAATTATTTCAATGGGTAAAACGGGAATATGGCACGGAAGCGGAATATCCGTGGAAGGATTCGAACGCAGTGCTGCGTCGGGCGGATAATGATAAATGGTATGGCGTGATTTTGAGTGTTGCAGGGAGTAAGCTGGGGTTGGAGGATGATAATATCATAGATGTTATAAATCTAAAGAGTGATCCGATGCTGATAGGTTCTTTGCGGGGGCAGAAAGGATATTTTCCGGCATACCATATGAACAAGGAGAAGTGGATCAGTGTTTTGCTGGGGGATGCGGGGCTGGATGAGCCGATTAAAAATTTACTTGCGTTAAGCTATGAGCTGACAGCGCCAAAGAAAAAGAAGAATACTTCCAAATAGGGGGGAGCTTATGTCAAACTTTGAATTTTTAACAACACTTTGCAAGAATTCTCCCATCCTCTCTAGGTGGTGAGATGAATTG
>OIWL01001504.1_pt1 | contig 24198 bp, 15 predicted proteins | sample 1587561 | NCBI WGS metagenome assembly OIWL01 (sample SAMEA3888903, study PRJEB22519) | human gut metagenome | biome: human gut; feature: human-associated habitat; material: faeces | place: Denmark | collected 2010 | reverse complement strand
TGTAGAGAGAGAGAGAGAGAGAGAGAGAGAGAGAGAGACGGACAACAGTTCGCCCATACTTCCGCATACTCATCCGCAGAACAACGGACACGACGACGTGATTCGTCCTGTTCTGAACGGCATGAAATTGTATCGCCGCATAACTATACGTCTGAGACAGCAATTCCCGGTCTAATAAAAAATGCCGAGGGTAAAATCAACGGAAAAATAACATATGTTCGGCTGACTATACGCAGAAAACAGGTGAACGCAGATGAAAATTGAATTGCATGAAATCCCCGTCAAGAATGTCGTCGCAGGGTACATAGACAGCGCGGAAAATGGTGTTGTCGGGTATGGGGGCAAGCTAAATATTCGCCCTGCTTTTCAGCGCGAATTCATCTACAAAGACAAACAGCGTGATGAAGTCATTCGCACTATCCGCAAGAATTTTCCCTTGAATGTCATGTACTGGGTGAAAAGTGATGATGGTAATTACGAACTACTTGACGGCCAGCAAAGAACTATCAGCATTTGCCAGTATGTCAACGGTGATTTTTCTATCGACCATTTGGCTTTTCACAATTTAACCAAAACTGAACAGCAGCAAATCCTAGACTATCCTTTAATGATTTATATTTGCGAGGGAAACGACAAAGAAAAGCTCGACTGGTTCAAAATCATCAATATCGCGGGTGAACAACTTACTTCGCAGGAGTTACGCAATGCTATCTATACCGGCGAATGGCTGACAGAAGCTAAAAAGTATTTCAGTAAATCTCAATGTCCTGCGTACCAAATTGCTGGTGATTATCTAAGCGGTAGCGCCATCAGACAGAACTATCTGGAAACGGCTATAAAGTGGATTGCAGCCCGCGACGGTATTGAAATCGAAGATTATATGTCAAAACACCAGCACGATACAAATTGCAATGAACTTTGGTTGTATTTCCAGACTGTCATAAATTGGGTAAAAGCCACATTTCCTAAATTTCGAAAGAAGCTAATGTGCGGCCTTGAGTGGGGTATTTACTATAACAAGTATGGCACGAACGCTTACGACCCCAAAGCACTTGAAGCGCATATTGTTGAATTGCTCGACGATGAAGATGTCACTAATCAAAAAGGTATCTATGAGTTTCTTCTTGACGGCAACGAAAAGCATCTTAGCATTCGAGCATTTAGTTCCAAAATGGCTCGCACTGCATACGAACGGCAAAAAGGCATTTGCCCAAAATGCAAACAACATTTTGAGCTGGAAGAAATGCAGGCCGACCATATTACCCCTTGGAGCAAAGGTGGAAAAACGATTCCGGAAAATTGTCAAATGCTTTGTGCAGACTGCAATCGTCGCAAAAGCAATATATGACTTTTCAGAATAAATAGCTTTTGTGTTTCTGCTGGTCGGCTTTGCCGATCAGCAGATTTTTTATAATTCTAATAAACAATATTGAGTCATTTATTAAATTTTGAAATGTTAACATCAAAAAATCCGGGGCTGTATCGCTCCCGGATTCTCCTTTTATTGTGGCAGCATCGGTTTATTGCAATCCATGCACAAAATGTGTACCATCTTGGTTGCCCGCACGCTGTTACCGCAGCAGGGGCAAATATACTTGATGCTGTGCGTGTTCGGATTGTTGCCGCCTGTCGGCTTACCTGTTGTGTTCCCTGTGCCTTTGCCGCTCTCGATACGGTTCATGTGAATATCATCCCATCCCTGCTCTAGAATGAACTCACACAACGCTTCTGTCGGCTCGGTGATGCTCCATCCGATGCGCGGGTCATAGCTGATTTTCAAGTCGCGGGCTTCGGCTGCCGCCTTGAATTTCTTATTATGATACGTGCCGCCCCTGCTGCAATCCTGCACGCCGTTCTGAATGTTCCAAAGGTGTACACACTCATGCAAGGTAGTAGCTACCACACATTCTATCGGTCTTGCGAGCGTTCCCGCGCCGATGTTCAACTCGTGGCGGGTCACATCCCTTCGCTGCCACGCTTTGTCTACGGTAACGTGTCCGTATGCCTTGGGCGTACTTTGTATCGTGATAATAGGTTCTTCCAACTGATTGTCAAAATACTTTGCATTTAATGCCCGGAAGATTTTTTCCAAATAGCCCGCCGTTCTCGATGTTTTCACAGTCTCTTTCATTTTCGTTGTCCTCACTTTCAAAATTTCAATTTCCAATCCGAACGGATTAAAAATTTCGTTTCGTCCGTGATTACCCAGCAAGTACCGCAGGAAAGTTGTCAACCAGACCGTGGAATACCGCAGTCAACAGAATAAAACGAGGATATGCCGCGAAAGCTGGTTTACAACTTTTTTGCGGTGCTTATCATTCACGAGAGGACAAACGATATTATTGCGCGGATTCCTTTTTCTTCATTCTTGACATTGTTCCGCGAATGATGTATTATTTATTTGTAAAACATTTTCTAGGAGTAGTTTATGGATTTTACTATTGATGAATTTGAAGCCATCCAGCATGACCCCGATGTTCAAAAAGCCCTATCAATAATTGATAATGGCGCTGCTGCGTACCGGGATTTTCTTTGCTCTATTTCCTTTGATACTCTCTTAAAATTCTCAAAGGATACTGTCACAATTTTCTTTTTTGGTAACTTTTCTGAATCGCCCATCGACGGCATTTTAATTGACAAGAACCATTCCGCTCTACTTCCTATCGGACAGCTTTTCACTGCAACATACGCGCAACTCACTGTGTTTGCTCAACAGTATATCACTGCTGTACACAGTGACACACTGGATGATATAACCCGCCTACACTGGGATATGCAGCTTCTTCATTTACTTATCGAAGCCGCCGATAATGCCAATGACTGCCGTCCCGACCTGTTAGACCGGGCTGACTTGTATGTTCTATCGGATGAATTATCGCCCATATATGGCGTTCCCTCTAAAGCAGAAAACACCTATATGGACATGATGAAGTATGCAAAAGGGAACAGTCTAAATCAATCGTCATTCATGCTTCACCTGCAATATGACGATAACATTGACTACACATATACCTGCAAAAACCTGTACCAGATATGCGGCGCAGTTCTGGACTATTGCATCCGTCATACTTGGCATACAGGCAATAACGGCAGTCAAAAATACAATCTTCGTTCTTGTAAACGCTGTAAACGTTATTTTGTTACTACCAATCGTAAGATCATGTATTGTAGTTATACAGATAGCATTGACGGTAAAACCTGTTCACAAATGCAGGAAATTGAGCGCAAGAAAAATCTTGTCCGTCCAGAAGTGACGCCAGAAAAACTGCTTGCACGGAAAATTGCCAACCGTTTAAGCAGTTACAAAAATGCTGCTTTGAATACATTTGACGGTGATGAAGATACGGTTCAGTACCGGGATGATATATACCGCCTGTTCCTTGCCGAAAAGGACAAGCGCATTGAACAGCCCGGATTTGATAAGTGGTTGCAAGAAGCTGTTAACCACTTGCCCCACACCAAAAACGAGGGTTACGACACGTTTTATAAGTGGCTGCAAGGAAAGGAGTAAATTTATGGCATCCACAAAACGTTATTACAATAAAAAAGGTGAACTTGTTTCTATCCAAATCCGTGTCTATCGCGGTGAGGATGAAAACGGAAAAACCTTGAAGCCTTACCAGAAATCCGTTAAAGTTCCAAAGGGTTCAACCGAACGTCAGGTGCAAAAGCTGATACAGGAACAATCTGTTCTGTTTGAGCGCGAGTGCCGCGAGGGGCTTGCATCTGATGACGGCGTTCTGTTCCGCGATTTTGCACACGAGGTTATGGAATTGAAGCGCGTCGAGGGCATCGAATTAAGCACCCTTGACCGCTACCAAGACATTTTGGATAAGCGCCTCGTTCCTTACTTCGGCCACATGAAAGTGCGCGATATTTCCGGCTCGCTGCTCAACCGCTTCTACCGCGAAATGTTGCAGCCCGGTCAAAATAAGAAAACGGGCGGCTCTCTCTCTCGGAAAACCGTGTTGGAGTTCCACCGTCTGCTCTCCACCATCTTCGCGCAAGCCAAAAAGCTGCACATCATCTCGCGGAATCCCGCCGAGGATGCTACGCCGCCAAAAGCCCCCAAAGCCACGCCGACCTACTACCAGCCCGCCGAGCTTGCAAAAATCAAAGTTGCCTTTGATGCGGAATCCCCCAAGTGGCGGACGCTCGGCTACCTGTGCATGGTCTACGGTGACCGCCGCAGCGAGTTTGCGGGCATCAAGCGCTCCTGCATCGACTTCACAACGCACAGTATCTTACTGCTCGGCACGGTGCTGTACCATCCCCGGCGCGGCGCTTATGAGAAGCCTTACCCAAAGAACGAAAAAGGCCGCCTACTCCCGATGTCTCCCGAAGTCGAAGCCCTGCTGAAAGAGTATCTAGCTTGGCTCGACGTGGAGAAAGAGAAGTGGGGCGACCAGTGGATTGACACGGATTATATTTTCTGCGGAGAGCGCGGCGGCATCATCAACCCCGATACCATCACGAAGCACTTTGCCTACATGACAAAGAAATGGCAGAAGATTGACCCTACGTTCCCACACATCAATCCTCACGCATTTCGGCACACGGTTGTCTCTTTGCTGCTGCATAACGGAGTTGATAAAATTTCCGTTGCGGATTTTGTCGGTGACGACCCCGCAACGCTTGACCGCTACTATGCCCACCTCATCAACGATGGGCGGTTGCAAGCGGCAAGTGCAATGAATTCCATCGTGGGCTTTGCATCAACGGAAAATGCCAGCTGAATAAAAACTGAATAAAAATATCCGTTTCTTTTTGCAAAAAGAAAAAGAACGGTAAAACTTGACGTCTTACCGTTCTTTGTTGGTTGCGGAGACAGGACTTGAACCTGCGACCTCCGGGTTATGAGAAATCTAAAAATCGTGCGTTACAGTGATGTTTTGTTGGGTTTGGTGGTGTTGTGTACCAAGGCTCGAAATAGATTTTGTCCCATGTGTACAAAGGAGTGCTGCATCGTGCTGACCCGTTCCAAGCCCTTTTGGGGGCAGTTTTGGGGGCAAATCTGCAAGACGGATTCTGACTCGCACCAATCAAATAAATGCGCAGCTTTGGTCTCATTGAGAAATGCGGATACCTACATTACGGGGTTCACGCAAATGAAAATCCCAACGAGCCAGTATATAAGTTTTACTCTCTAGCAAGAAGTTGTACGAAAATCACTTTCACACCATCCTCGCGCACTGCGTCGGCGCAGTTCCTGCCCAGCCAAATACCGCCCTTTTCCCCCCCCTCTTTGGGTGAGTATACATAAAGCGCAGTTAGGCACAGCTCAACTATTTTACGGCATCCTGTTAGACGGGGGCAAACAGCAATGAAAAAATGAATGGTTGCGAGTCGAAAGATCAATCGTCATTTATTTTTTTCATTGATCCCATATGTGTCGAATACCGGTTGATAATATTCCAATAAAGATGTAAACTCACCCATTCCCACTAAGCAGGAGCAAATCGTCGTGCCTCAAAATAGTTTGTTCGTGCTTATTCAATCAAGATACTCTTTTCTTTGCATCTTTTAGGGTTTATTTATTATGATTTTCCATAAAAAATAAAAAATAAAAAAGGAAACCGGACGCATCCGATTTCCTTAGGTAAGCTCCGTAGAATCTTACCGCAATTCACATTAATAGTATACCATATCCATTGCAAAAATGCAAGAAAAAACGATATGTTTTGTTAACTTCAAATAAATTTTCGTAGAGCCACAACTTTACTACTATTATCCGTCCGTATAATTTGACTATACACATTCGCAGGGATTGCTTTTCGTAGTCGCTCCGTACACTCTATATAAGAAGAAATCAATCGTTTGCTGTCATTCTTTGAAATACGCAACAACGAAAGAAGATAAACAATCAGCACCAAGTAATCTGTTATCGTTTCAAAGTTCAAGTTTGGAACATTTGTTGCATTTGAAATCGCATTACAGACCTGCCTGTCTATTTTATTAGTTCGGAATCTCGTGTCAAAAACAACATCATTATGTGCAATTGCATTGCGTAAATCTTTGATCACATATATCAATCGTTGCGGTAGCAATGCATTGCTATCATCAGATGCCCTAATTCCAAGCTTGCTAGAGATTGCTTGGCGACAAGGAAAATTCAAGCAAGAGACAAAATGACCAAACTCTCCCAAACTGAGCAACTCATAAATTGCCCAAATTGGTAAGTTCATATCATTATTCAAATAGTGTTCTGCAATTTTATTTCCATTCCCAAACGCGTCCGTCTGTACCTTATAAATCCTATTTCGAAGATCCAAACGTCGTTTAAGTTCATATTTAAATTTATCCTCTGCCTTTTTGCGTTGCTTAAAGTCTGAATAGACGCTCCCTGCTGTCGAAAAGGCCTTATAATTATCTAAAAGCTTATTATAGACATCTATAAAACTATCTGAATTGACTTGTGAAACTACCACTTCAAGAACGTAACTTTTAAGTGCTGTCTCTATTTGCATGACATAAGGATAGAATAGTGCCTTTAATTGTGCATCGAATTCATATACCGCCATCAGTTCATCAAAATTTGTATAGTGAATTGAATTTGACGCTTTACCTATATAGCGATACCCCTTATAGCCATGATAATAGCCTATATTCATTAGTTTTCTCTTTTGAGAAGAACCACTAATTGATATTCCTTTTTCTTCACGCAAATACCGCATTAGCGCATCCGTCGTTTTAGGGCGCTTCTTTGTCATCGATACACCCCTCCCTTATAAAATATATATTACTATACGAAAGCAACCTCGTCAACACCACATATAAAGTTTCTTGTTTGCTTATTTTTCGCTATGCCTATCTCACATTTCTGACCGCTCATATTTTTACCTGCCAGTTCCGCAAGATTCATCCACAAAAAGTACCCCAGATGTTGAGAATCTCAGCATCTGGGGCGCAGTCATTTTCTCGTTTTGGGGGCAAATCGGTGAGACGAATTCTCACTAGCACCGCTCAAATAAATGCGCAGCTTTGGTCTCATTGAGAAATACAAATACCCACATCACAGGGTTCACACAAGTGAAAAGCCCAACGAACTAATAATGAAGTTTTACCCTCTATGCAGAAGTTGTACGCGACCCCACTCCGCACCGTCCCCGCGCACTGCCCCTGTCGCCGCGAGAAACACGCCTGTTTGGGCGCGTTTACAGCGCATCGACGCGGTAGCCGCCCAGCCAAATACTGCCCTAAAATCCCCGCTTTCCGGGGATTTTTTATTTTACCACAAAGGCATTTACCTAGACGGGATTTTCCTGTACAGGTAAATCCAACGCAAATAAATAACTAAATAAATAAAATACTAAGATACTATCGTATCCTATCCGTAAAACCTCAAAAAATCGGATTTTACCACTTTGGTTTTGCGGCAACGCGTACAACTTAACACTAGAGAGTACAACTTACGATTGCGCTTAGACTCTTCCGTGCGGTATAATTTGTTTATCCGCTATACCCATTGCATACTGCTTCGGGGTCGCGCCGACGAGCTTGCGGAAGATGCGGGAGAAATACTGTTCATCGGCGGCAAAGCCGACGGTTTCAGCCAGCTTTGTCATTTTTAGGGTGGGGTCTATCGTCAGCAGATGGCGGGCGATCTCGATGCGGTCGGCAATCAGGCGGGTGGCAAACTTATCCCCGGTCATCTTTTCGATTTTACGGCTTAAATAGTCCGGGTTCATAAACAGGATTTCCCGCGCGAACCACTGCATAGTGAAGTTTTTTTCGGGCAGATAGGCGTAAAATTCCCGCAGAATCATCTGCTCGGTGCGGGTGGCTTTGCCTATCGGCTCATCGCCGGTGCGGTGCTGCCAGATGTTGTCCACCAGATAAATCAGCAGCTCCGCATGGGTGGAGGCTGTCGTGGTCGGCGCACTGCCGCAGATGTAGCGCACCGCCCGCATACAGAAATCGCGCTGCACGGCGGGGGAAATCTCCTGCATCTGCATCGAAACCAGAATATCACAACAGGCAAAGCAGAGCGCCGCATAGCTGTCCGCATTGCGCAGCGTATCGTAGTTCATCAGGTGGGCGGCGGCGTGCTGCTCGGCGTTCAGGCGTTCCAGCAGGGTCAGCGTATTTTCCGGTGCGGCGGCCTGCAGGCGGCGTGCCTGCTCGTACAGTTCGGCCATCTGCGCCGCCGTGCCGCGCGCGCTGCCTGTAACCGTCAGCAGCCCGGCGCGAAACCGCGCAAATTCATCACAAAGCCGCTCCACAGCCGGGGGGAGTTGGTCATACAGACCGGCATCCACCAGCAGGCAGACATCCTGCGAAACCGAGGTATCCCCCAGCAAGCCGCCCTCCGGCAGCAATTCGTCCATCATGTTGGTGATGGCGTACTGCTCCAGATGGTCAATGCCCTCTTTGGTGTGCAGCAGCAATAACAGCAGCTTTCTGTCCAAGCCGCCCAGGTCATCTGCAATGCCGGGCAGGTGGGTCAGCGTTTCGCGCCCCAGCAGCAGGTCGCGCAGGGCCTTTTCCCGCGCCATTGGTGCCATACGCCGGACAGTGTTCTCCATCTCGGTCGTCTTTTGGGCCTTGCTGCGGCGCTCGTGCAGTTCGGCGCGGGCCTGCTCCAGCACGGGCAGGATCTTCGCTTCATCGCAGGGCTTCAAGATATAATGCCGTATCCCTAACTGCATGGCTTGGCTCGTATATTCGTAATCGCCGTAGCCGGACAGCACGACAAAGACCGTGTCAACATGCTGTTCCTGCGCGGCGCGGATCATGGCAAGACCGTCCATGACCGGCATTTTGATGTCGGTTATCACGATATCGGGCTGTTTTTCCTGTATCAGCGCCAGACCGCGCTTGCCGTTGATGGCTGTACCGACCAGCTCATAGCCGTAGCTCGGCCAGTCGATGAGCTCGGCCATGCCGTCCAGCTCGATTTCCTCATCGTCAACGATCAGCAGTTTCTCCATGCGGTTGTTCCTCCTTTGCGTCCTGCCGATTGAGAAGTATTTGTACCGTTGTTCCGTCCGTTTCCGTGCTGTCCACCGTAAAGGCGAACGTCTTGTACAGCATGGAAAGGCGCTCGTAGATATTTTTCAGCCCAATTCCGTGTCCCTGCGGCTTTACGGTAAAATTGCGAATTTCCGCCAGCCGCGCCGTGTCGATGGGTGTACCGGTGTTATGTACGGCCAGCAGCAGGGTGTCGGCCTCGGCGTGGGCGGTCACGGTGATTTCGCAGACATCCTCGCTCTCCTCCACGCCGTACTTGATGGCGTTTTCGACCAGTGGCTGCAAGGTGAAGTGGGGCAGATACCAGCTTTCCAGCGCACCGTCCGCGTCCAGCGTAAAGACTGCGCGGCGCTTATAGCGCAGCTGCTGGATCTCAATATAGCTGCGCACCAGCTGCACGTCAGCGGCGGCGGTGGTGTTCTGCTTGGGCGAGAGCGCCGCCCGCAGCATATCGCCCAAGTTAATGATGAGCCGCCCGGCGTCCTCGTTCTTGCCGGCACGCACAAGCCAGCTCAGCGTGCTTAACGTGTTGTACAAAAAGTGCGGATTGATCTGGGCTTGCAGCATCTTATAGCGGGTATCCTGCAAAAGCAGCTGCTTTTCGTAGTTTTCGTGGATCAGCGTGTCGATTTGGCCGAGCATCGCGTCCACATCGCGGGTCAGCGTACCGATCTCATCGGCGGCGGGTGTGTTGGGCAGCATCGCGCGGGCGGTGGTAAAGTCGCCGCCCTCCACGCTCTTGACGGCCTCGCTTAAAGTATGCACGGGGCGGGTGACAAGGCGCGCCATCCGCAGCATGACCCAGCCAAACAGCACAAGGATAGCGCAGCCGCCCAGCAGCAGCGCCCAGCGTGCGCGGGTGGTCTGGCCGTAAATTTCCGAGTAGTTGAACACGCTGCACAGCCGCAGCCCGCTGACGCCGGAAGTCAGCCAGCAGACAAACACCTTTTGCCCGTTCATGGTCTGCACGGCATAGCCCTGGCGGGTGTCCGGCAGTGTAAAATCCGCCGCCGTCTCGCCGCTTTGGTAGACGAGCGCTTCCTTATTATAAAGGTAGAGTTCTGACGGCTTGTTGGACAGTGCGTCGATTTGGTTGTTCAGCAGCTTTTCAATATCCACGGTGACAAGGACTGTGCCCAGCCGCTGCATACTCATATTCTGGCTGCGCAGCACATCGCGCCCGCAGATAAAATAGGGGTAATCGGCATCCGGCGGCAGCAGGGCAAAGCTGCCGGGGGTGCGGTTCAGGGCATCGGCCAACTGTATGCGGCGCTCCTCGCCGGGGTCGGGGAAGGACTGCCCCACCACAATGGCGTTGCCGTTCAAATCGACAAATTGCAGCGCGTCCGCCTGCCCGCTCATATAGAGCTTTTCCAGCAGCAGCGGGCGCACGCCGGTCAGCAGATAGTAATACTGTGCGGTTTCGGGGTCTGCCGCCGTCAGCTGGGCCAGTTGGCTTTGAATTGTGGTATCCACCGCAATGCTGCGGGTCAGCACGTCCATCTGCTGCAAATCGTCATCAATGCTCTGGACGAAGAAGTCCAGCTCTTGCAGGGATTTCTCGTAGAGCTTTTCCTCAAAAACGCTCAGACCCAGATGCAGCGCACCGACCATAACGGCACAGCTGAGCAGCGTCATCACCGCAAAGATGCTGACGAATTTCTGCGATATAGGCAGGTCAAGAAATCGTTTTTTGAGGCGGGGGAGCATGAGGAGAGACTCCTTTGGAAAATATCGTTGCATGGGTGTGGGGGCGGCAAATGGCTTCCCCCTTGGGGGAAGGCAAGAGATTTCACTCCCCCCACCGCTGCTCCATCAGCAGCCAGAGGTCGTCATCGCCGGGGTGGGGCTCGGTGTTCAGGATCAGCATGATGCGGCGCTCGTCCTCGGGGTCGCCGAACTCGCGCATCCACGCATAGTAGTGCGGTCCTTCGCCGAGGGTGCGGGCAAAGCTCATCAGGTATCCGCACACCTGCACCGTCTGGCGCACGTCGGTCTGGCACTCGTTGGCGTAGTAGCCCACCCACTTGCCGTGTTCGCAATCCTGCATGGCGCGGTAGGCCAGCGCGTACAGCCGTTTGGCACAGCCGGCATAGTAGAAGCAGTGCTGCCAGTCCGCGGTAAATCCGGCGTCCAGCGCCTTGCAGACAAACGCTGCGCCCTGCGCCCACAGGTCATACAGCTGCGCCTGCAAAAGTATGTTGTCCATAAACAGCACGCGCGGGCGGCCGGTCAGCTCGGCCAGCACCTTTTCACATTCGCGCCGGTAGGCTGCATAGCTTTGGACTGCCTTGTCAAAGACGGCGGTGCAGTGCTGCAGCTGCCCGGCAAGGGTCGGCTGCTCACACAGCCAGCGCAGGTCGTCGGCGGGCGCGGTGCGGTCTTGGACAAACTGCGAAATCAGCATACGCGGCACATGGTTATAGAACTGGTCGCCCGCGCGGTCGTCGGCGTTAGAACCGTAGGGGACGGCAAACTGTGCGTAATCCACAAGGCACTGCGCAATCTCGCAGCGGTGCAAAAGACCGTAATAGGCCGCCGTGTAGGCGATGCACTGCTGCCCGGCGTCCACCGTGCCGTCCCGCCAGCAGCGGGCGATCAGATCCAGCAAAAAGGCGTGGGGCTTGACGTTGGAGCAGTTCACAAGCCAGTAATCGTCCGCGCCGTGCGCCATCACGTCGGCCAGCTCCCGCGCCACAAACTCGGTGGAATTGGGCAGCATCGTGATATGGCTGGCCGCCTGCAAATCATAGAACGACGCGTGATAATAAATGCCGTGCGCGCTGGTATCTCCGCGCGGCGGCAGGGCAGGCACGCGGGGATTGCTGTTGCCCTGACGGCGGCTGACCATCTTGCCGTAGCCGTTGTCCGCCCAGATTTTAATAACATCCTCCGGCAGGTGCAAAAAGCCGTCCTTGTACAGCTCCATCGTCTCGCCGTACAGGTTGGTGCAGCAGACGGCGTGCTTGTCGTTGGCTTTGACGAGGTCATACTGTTCTTTTATCAGCGCGGAAATCAACGCGCCGCGCTTTTCCGGCGTGTCGTATTGGGGGTCGTCGTCCCAGAAAGGCTTGTCGCCCTGCCCACGGAAACCGATGTTCCAAATCACACGCATATCTTTCTGCGCGTCAATACCCGCCTGCCACAAGGCGCGGAATTTCTCTGGGTACTTGCTGTACATCGGCTCTAAGTCGGGGTAGGCTTGGGCAAACATCTCCGCGCCCAGCGGCTCGGCGTGGTGGTGGGTGATGATAAGCCCCATATCGGCAGCCGTCCGGCGGTACAGCACGGCGTTTTTGCCCGTGCCGGGGATTACCATGTTGCCGCCCAGCCGCAGCAGCGTCTCAAACGCCATAACAAACGGCAGATTGGCGCGGCGCTCGACTTTCCAGTGGGAGAGCAGCGTCTCGTCGTTGACGAACCAGCCGCGGTATTTTACTTTGTAGGACTTGGACTCCACCACCGTTCCGACGGGGATTTTCTCACCCTCCCGCACAGTAAACGGCTGGTCGTTCCAGAACCAGAACGGCTGCACGCCCAAAAAGCGGCGGCTGATTTCAAACAAACCGTAGACAAAGCCGAGGTCATCGGCAGCCGAGAGCAGCAGCGTGTCGGCATCCACCGTCAGCGTGTACTGCTCGGCGGGGAGCGTGTCGTTGATGGTCAGCAGGATGCGCCCGCCCGGTGCGGCGGTATCTGTAAAAACGCGGTCAAAATCGCGGTGCAGCGCTTTCAGTGCGTACTGCACCGGCTTGGCCGCAGGCGCGGCGGGGAGGATGGTGTTGCGGTTGAGAATCATAACAAATGCCCCTCTAGGGAACGCATTGTAGGGGCGAGCATTGCTCGCCCGCCCTTTCCCGTGGTAAACACTTTCCGAGAAAGCGTCGCGCGTTCCATTGGCGGGCGGTCAATGACCGCCCCTACAATTTGGTTTCCTATATTATATTATTTTAACCCTTAATGCCGTCGGTGGCAATACCCTCTACCAGATATTTCTGGAACTTGATAAAGATAAGAATAACAGGCAGCAGCGAGATGACCGACATCGCGAACAGGCCGCCGTAGTTGTTGTAGCTGTTGGGATCGGTGTACAGTTTCAGCGCCAGAGGAATCGTGAAGTTCTTCGGGTTCGAGACGAAGATCAGCGGCTGGAAGAAGTCCTGCCAGATCCAGTAGAACGCGAAGATGGACGCCGTGACGATGGAAGGCTGTACGACAGGCACCAGAATCTTGAACAGCACGCCGATCTTGGAGCAGCCGTCCAGCATGGCGGCCTCGTCCAGATCGCGGGGGATGCCGCGCATATACTGCACGATCAGGAAGATAAAGAACGCATAACCGAAGATCCACGGCAGCGTCATGGACACCAGCGTATCGGACAGGCCGACCTTTTTCAGGATGATGTACTGGGGCACGACCATGACCTGCGAGGGGATCATCATCGTCATAACGATGCAGCCAAACCAGAAGTTCGCACCCTTGAACTCGACGCGGGATACGGCGTAAGCCGCCAGCAGCGAGCAGAAGATAGAGCCGGCCACCGAGGCCACCGTGACGATGGCAGAGTTCTTGAAGAACGTCCAGAACGAGATGCCCGCGATGCCCTTAAAGCCGGAGGCGTAGTTCTGGATGATGTCCCACTTTTCGGGAATGAGGCTGAACGCATTGTGGAACATCGTGTCATTGGACTTGAACGAACTCATCAGCAGCCAGAGCAGCGGATAAATCATGATAAAGCCAAGTGCGCAGGAAAAAACGTGGAAGAACACAGACTGTGCCTTGGAGCTTTTTTGACCAACCATAGTTGTATTTCCTCCTTAACCCTCGTAGTGGACCCAGGCATCCTGGCTCTTGAAGAGGATTGCGGTCGCAATGCCGATGATGACGACCAGAATCCACGCCAGTGCGCAGGAGTAACCCATGTGGAAGTTGGTGAATGCGGAGCGGTACAGGTACAGCACGTAGGTCAGGGTGCTGTCCATCGGGCCGCCATTGGTGATGACATAGCTCTCGGTAAAGACGCGGAAGCTGGTGATGATCTGCTGCACCATGTTGAAGAAGATGGTGGGGGTCAGCATCGGCATCGTGATCTTCCAGAACTGCTTCATCGGGGAAGCACCGTCGATGGCGGCGGACTCATACAGAGAGTTTGGGATCTGCTTCAGGCCGGAGAGGAAGATCAGCATGCAGGAGCCGAACTGCCACACGCCCATCAGCACGATGACGAACAGCGCCGTCTTGGGGTTGCCCAGCAGGGACATCTTCTGCTCGATGCCGATCGCGCCCAGCAGCGTCATAAAAACGCCCTTGTTGCCGAAAATCTGCTTCCAGACAACGGCAACCGCAATAGAGCCGCCGACGATGGACGGGATGTAGTACAGAACGCGGTAGACCGCCATGCCCTTGTGCTTTTTGTTCAAAAGCGTTGCCACAAACAGGGCAAACGCCAGACGCAGCGGCACAACCATGAAAACATAGCTGAAGGTGACGATCATTGCCTGCTTGAAGTTTTTGTCGTTGGTGAAAATCGTGATGTAGTTTTTCAGCCCCACAAAGTTCGGGGCGGACAGCAGGTTATAGTCTGTCAAGGAGTAGTAGATGGACATAGCAGCCGGGATCAGCCACATAAAGAAGAAGCCGAACAGCCACGGTGCCAGCAGAAGATAGCCGGTCACGTTGTCCTTCATCTTATAGTACTTCTTGGCCGGTGCTGCGGTTTTCAGTGCGGGCATGGGTAAAAATCCCCCTTTTCCTTGGATTGACTTGGATTTTTGGCATAAGAAAGGGAGAGGGTCAGGGTTTGACCCTCCCCCGTTTCTGCTCACATGATATAAGGAGAAAAACTTTTAGGAGAAAGCTTATGAAAAAGAAGAAGAAAACACTTTTTAGAAGAAGAAACTTCAGGAGATTTTGTGATTAGTTGTTAGCTTCGAGAACTGCGTTGACCTCAGTGCGGAACTGGGCAGCAGCGTCGGCCGGGGTGGTCTGGCCGTAGAAGACGGCATAACCGATGTTCTTGAAGATGGTGTTGATCTCGCTGATGCCAGCGGGGTCAGCTGCAGGGGTGTCACCGCAGTAAGCAGCGGCCGTGTCAACAAAGTTGAACATATCGGTCTGCTGGGCGCTCAGCTTGCCGGAGTTGATCAGGTGCTCACGAGCGGTAGCGGAAGCAGGCGTGCCGCGCTCGCCCATCATGATGTCGTTGGCCTCGTCGGAGTTCAGGAACCAGTTGATGAACTCGGCAGCCTCTTTCTTGACGGAAGAGGTCTCGGCAACGGAGAAGAACATACCAGGCTTGTACCACAGTGCCTTGGTGTTGGTGGTGTTGGTCGGCGGAGCAACCAGCTTCAGGGTATCGTTGCCAGCGTTGGCACCGATGGTGGTGAAGTTGTTCCAGCTCTGGTGGAAGGCTGCATCGTTGGTGATGACGGGGTTCGCGTCGTTGCCCAGGGTAGCAATCTGCTCGTACTCATCGGGGTTGGGCACAGCACCGGCATCGATCAGGTCGAGCCAGTAGGTGAAGAAATCCTCGGTGATCTTGTCGTCATCGTAACCCAGGCTCTTGTTGTCGTCGGCGAACAGCTTCTCGCCGTAACCGCGCACCCAGTAATTGAACAGGTTGGTATCGATGACCGGGGAGGTGGACATACCGTACTTGCCGGTCTTTTCCTTCACCGTCTTGGCGGCGGTGGCGAAGTCGTCCCAGGTCCAGTCGTCGGTGGGAACATCCACACCGGCCTCCTCCAGAACGGAGGGGTTGTAGGTGAAGGCGACCAAAGAGGTGGACAAGGGGATGCCGACGGTCTTGCCGCCGATGTTGGAGGCGTTCATCAGGGCCTCGTCAATGCCGGAGGCATCAATCGTGCCGTTGTTGATGTACTCGCTCAGGTCGGCCAGAGAGCCGTTCTGTGCGTAGGTGGAGATGTACATATAGTCCATCTGCACGATGTCGGGCATACCGCCGGTGGCAGTGTCGGTGGCCAGCTTCTCAAAGTAGCCGTCCCAGCCGGAGGGAACAGCCTCGAAGGTGACGTTGGGATGCTCGCTGGTGTAGAGATCGAGCACCTGCTGCGTCAGGTCGTGGCGGGTCTGACCGCCCCACCAGGTGATGCGGATGGTAACAGGCTCGTCGGTGCTTTCGGCAGTGGCCTCGGTGGAGGCGGCAGTGGAAGTGCTCTCGGCTGCGGTGCTGTCAGCAGTGCTGGAAGCGGAACCGCCGCAGGCTGCGAGAGAACCGGCCATCAGGACGGCCATCGCCGCGCTCATAATGCGCTTGTTTTTCATTTGGATTTTCCTCCTTCATTGTGGGGCTTTGTCTTGTGCCCCTTGCGTTGTCTTTATGATACACGCTTTTTGTTGGTTTGAAAATGGACAAATCCGACTTAAACCTTGAACAAATCCGACTTTATTCGGATTTTTACGGATTCCTGCCGGGAAGTCGGAAACGTTCAAGCAAAAAGTCAGATTTGTCTCTTGGCATCTAAAAATGCGGTTGCTATACTCTTTTATACAATGATGAGAGGAGCGATTTCGCATGGAATGCACACAGTTGGTCGATCTTATCTTCTTTATGGGGCAAAGCAACATGGCCGGGCGCGGGGATGCCGCCCTTGCCCCCGCTGTTACCCCCGGCATGGGGTTTGAGTACCGCGCCGTGACCGACCCCGCGCAGCTGCACCCGCTGGCCGAGCCGTTCGGCGTGAACGAGAACGACCCCACCGGCGTCAATGAGCCGGGCATGAAAACGGGCAGCATGGTTTCCGCCTTTGTCAATGCCTGCACAGCCAAGACCGGGGTTGCCATCGTGGGCGTATCCTGCGCCAAGGGCGGTTCTTCCATTACCGAGTGGCTGCCCGGCATGCCGTTTTTTGAGGATGCCGTCCGCCGCGCCCGCAAGGCGCGCAAATTCTTAGCCGAAAGCGGCTACACCATCCGCCACAGCGCGATGGTCTGGTGCCAGGGCTGCACCGACGGCGACTGCACACCTTAAAAGCCGTGTATAAGCTGGACACCGACCGCGTCATCCACGAGTTTATGACCGATGCCGGGCTGGAGACCTGTTTTTTGATCCAGATCGGCAACCAGCGCGACGAGCCGGAGCTGTATGTGCCGATCCAGCAGGCGCAGGAGGAGCTGGTCGCAGCCTGTGACGACATTGTGATGGTCAGCCGCAGCTTCAAGACCTTTGCCGCCAAAGGCTTGATGAAAGACCGCTTCCACTATTTGCAGCCCGCCTACAACGAAGTGGGCGAGGAAGCCGGGCGCAACGTCGCTGAATACTGGGCTGAAAAGTAGGATTTGAACAAAAGCGACCCATTTTCCCCAAAAGAAGTCGGAATCGTTCAAGGAAAAAGTCGGATTTGTCCATTTCGCAAATTCTGTTTCTCTGTTACCCTGTAAGTAGCTCTAGCAAACCAATTCTACGAAGAAGGAGTAACGTATGAGAAACAAACGCATCCTGCAGCGCGGGCTCGCGCTTCTGCTGGCGGGCGGTATGGCACTTTCTAATATAGGTGCTGTTCCGGTTCTGGCAGAAGAGTACGGCACCGCGCCCGAAACCGTACAGGCCACGCCTGAAACCGCCGCCGAGAAAGTACCCGCTGGCGCACTTTCCGAAACGGAGACCCCCCTGCCTGAAGCAGACCTTGCAGAAGGATCCCCCGCTGCGGAGACCACTGCCGCCCCGGAGATTGCCGTTCTGGCAGATGAATCTGCCGTCGCTGCCGTAATGGCCAAAGCCGCCCCCGCCGAGCCGGATGTCAAAGTGGGCGCTTCTATCGACTTTGCCGATATTGCCGGCCTGAACGATGATTTGAACGGCTGGACTTACGCTAACGGCGGCGGCACTACCGAACTTGTCACCGATGCCGAAATGGGGCAGGTACTCAAGATGAGCCGCACCTCTGACGGCGGCGAGACTGCTCTGATTTACGATGGCCTGAACATCACCGAGAGCGATACCCGCTATGTCACCGTCACCGCCGAGATGAAGCTGGACAAGAACGGCTATGCCCACCAGTACAGCATTCCCTATATCTTCAACAACAGCGGCGCGGTTGCATACAGCCTGTTCACCAACGACAGCGCCACCAAGTACCAGTCCCATGTGAACGGCAAAAACACAACCGATGCCGGAGCGCTGACCACCGACACATGGCAGACCGTCCGCATGGACATTGATATGCAGAGCGATACCTTCCGTGTATCCGTAGACGGCGTGATGTCTCTGCGCAACGCCAAGGCACGCACCGCCACCGACAATCTGCAAAAAATCAAGTTCTACGCCGACAGCTGGAACCGCGGCACACTCTACATCAAGTCTGTTTCCGTGACTGCCAGCAACACCGACCCCTTTGCGCCGCACACCACAGCTGCCACTTACTACGTCAGCCCCAACGGCGACGACAGCAAAGACGGCAAAACCGAACAAACCGCATGGAAAACCATCGCCCGCGTGAATCAGGACACCTATATTCCCGGCGACAAGATCCTGTTTGAGCGCGGCGGCGAGTGGGAGAACACCACGCTGCAGCCCCAGGGCAGCGGCAGCGCCGATGCCCACATCACAATCGGCGCCTACGGCGACGAAACCAAACATATGCCCCGCATCGCCGCCAACGGCAAGGTCAACGATGCCCTGTACCTGTACAATCAGGAATACTGGGAGATCTGCAATCTGGACATTTCCAACACCGTGGACGGCTGCAAGATGGTTGCCGGCGACACAAACCCCACCGGCAATGTGACCGCCCGCGATAACAGCGAGGGTGAAAAGCTCGGCGACTACCGCGGCATACACATTGCAGGCCGCGATGTTCCGAGCCTGCAGGGCTTCAACATCCACAATGTCCGCGTACATGATGTTTCCGGCATTGTGACCTGGATCGGCGATACCGGCGTGCGCGATGCCGGCATCGGCAACAACTACGGCTTCGATGGCTCCAAGCGCACCGGCGGCATCCTGATCGAAAGCCTTGCGACCACAACCAACACCCCCACCATTTTCAGCAATATTACGATCGCTGACAGCGAGTTTGTCAACAACTCCTTCGGCGGCATCACAATCAAGCAGTGGAACAACGGCAAAGGCCGCGACGGCAGCACCGGCTGGGCCAACCGCAACAGTGCGGGCGGCGCACCCGATTACTATGACCCCAACTGGAAGCCCCACACCAACATCCTCATCACCGGCAACTACATCAATCAGGGCGCTTCTGCCTACGCCTGCAACGGCATCTACCTGTGCGGCGTCAAGGATTCTGTTGTTGAGAAGAACCTACTGGAGCATATCGGCACCTGCGGCATTGAGCTGTTCTTTGCCGACAATGTTGCTATCCAGTACAACGAGGTCTTTGATGTCCGCCACAAGGGCGGTGGTCAGGACTCCAACGCCATCGACCCCGACTGGCGCGCCACCAACATCCTGATCCAGTACAATTATGTCCATGACTGCGGCGAGGGTCTGCTGCTCTGCGGCATGAAATTCAACTCCGGCATCATCCGCTACAACCTGATTCAGGACTGCCTGTACTCCTATGTCCATTACTCGATGGGCGGCGGTTACTTCCAGTTCAGCAACAATGTCTTTTACCGCAGCAAGGACGGCAATGGCACCTCCAACTTTGACCCGTGGGGCGGCGGCACGGCCTCCTATGTCAACAATGTGTTCTACGACGGCAAGGGCACAGGCTTCGGCTTCAGCGGCGGAACCAGCTTCTCCTACAAAAACAATGCCTACTACGGCACGCCCGCCTGCTGGAAGGATTCCAGCCCCATCATGCTGAGCGAGGATCCGTTTGTCGGCACTGCCCCCAGCATGAGCCGCCTTGGCAATGCCGCCACCGGCGCACTGCTGGAGGCCAACGGCCTGATGCCCAAGACCGGCTCCGCACTGGTTGCCGCCGGTGCCAGCACAGACGCCACCGGCACTGCGCTGACGGATGGCCTGTTTGCCAAGGGTAGCCGCTTTAACTTTACCTCTCTGGCCAAGGCCTACGGCAGCATTGTCCCGATGGCCGCCACCGCCTACCCCGTTTTTGACGCTACCGATTCCAATGCAACGCTGAACACCAGCTACACCCATACCGCCGCCAGCACCACCGCGCCGACCATCGGCCTGTTTGAGGTTTCCATGCCGGAGGATGCTGTCTACCTGCGCGGCACGGTCAGCGATGATGTAAGCCCCTGCAGCAATGCCAAAATCACCGTCACGGTAAACGGCAAAACCGTGGAGACCACCACCAACGCAAGCGGCACCTACACCATCACCGAGGGCTTGACCGCCGGTGAAGCTACTGTGACCGCCGTGGTCGAGGGCCGTGACACGCTCACCAAAACCATCACCCTTGCGGGCGGCAAGGTCAACATTCTCGACATTGCCGTCCCGATGCCCGCTATGCCCAACGCGTACAGCGATACCCTCATCAGCGAAGCCTTTGATGAGAACGCGGGCGCTCTCGCCTTTAACACCAAGGCAACCGTGGCGGACGGCCGCCTTGCCCTTAGCCCCGGCAACGCAGCTTCCAGTTATGCGGATTTTGCTGCGGAGATACAAAGCCGCACCGCTGTGGACTTCAGCTTTGACTTCAAGTACCAGAACGGCACCAACAAGGGCGGCTTCCAGTTCCGTGACAGTGATGGCCGACTTCTGTTTGCCATGTGCGTCAAGACCGCAGATGGCGGCAACACCATGCGCACACCTGCCGCAGCAAGCCTTGTCGGCGGCACCCAAATGGCGGAGCCCAAATGGGTGGATCACACGGCTGACACTAACAAGACCTATGTCGTCCGCGTCCACGCAGACTTTGAAGCCGGCACCGTCAGCTACCAGCTCAAGGACAAAGCTACCGATAAGGTCGTTCTGCAGGAGCTGAACATCCCCACCAACGCCAAGAACCTTGCCAGAATGTACAGCAGCAACTGGTATCAGGCCAAGACCCAGTACATCGACAACTTTGTGCTGACCGCCCGCAGCAACGAGCCGGAGCCTGTCGTCGTTGATAAGACCGCTCTGCAGAAAGCCATTGATGCCAACACCGGCAAGGTCGAAACCGATTATACGGCCGAAACATGGGCTGATTTTGCCAAGGCTCTGGCCGACGCCAAGGCCGTGCTGGCCGATGAGAACGCCACGCAGAACGACATCGATGCCGCTGCCAAGGCGCTGACCGATGCCGCAGCAGCTCTCAAAGTGAAGCCGACCGAAGAACCGAAGCCTACGCCTACGGTTGAGACGAAGGTCGTCACGGATGATCTTTCTGACAACAACATTCCCGATTCCCTGAAGAAGGCCGGTTACGATACTCCCGAAAAAATCACCGAAAAGCTTAAACTGGAAAGCTCCAAAAAGCTATCCTCCGACAATATTGTTGTCTATGAAGTCAAGCTGCAAGTCAGCAAGGATGGTGTAACCTGGTTCGATGCCACCGCTGAGAATTTCCCGAAGAACGGCCTTGAGATAAGCTTCACTTTGCCGAACGGTATTACCGCCGAGACGGCCGCACAGTATGACTTCATCGTCAGCCATATGAAGGACAGCGGCGAGGTTGAACTGCTTACCCCCGCGCTGAAAGACGGCAAGCTGGTCGTGACGGTTTCTTCCCTGTCGCCCTTCGGCATCAGCTGGAAGCTCAAGGAGCAGCCCAAGCCGAGCGAAGAGCCGAAGCCCACGCAAGCGCCCACCGCGACCCCCGCGCCGACGGCTGCTCCTGCCGCGAGTGATGCTTCCTCCAACAGCAGCAATTCTTCCGGCACTACTTCTGCGCCGGCATCTACCGCTGCCCCCAAGGCAACGGCAGCACCCACGGCACCGGCTGCTGTTATCCCGCAGACCGCCGATTCTTTCCCGCTGGTTCTGCTGGCCATGCTGGCTCTGTGCAGTGCCGCTGCCCTGACCGGGCTGGTGATCTGTCGCAAGAAAAAGCACTAACCAAACCATTTCCTGAACAATCGTTCTCTCATTAAAGAAAAATCCCGACTGCCGCCAGCCGGGATTTTTCTTTGTAATGCTGCACTTACTGCGCGTTGCTGTAATTGCAGATTTGAATGGCCGCGCCGTTTTCCGTCATGGTGAACCTGTGCTTTACATAAAGCGGCACATTGCTTTTGTCTTTGGGCATACTCTCAATATACAGGTAGTCTTTATACTTTTCTTTGATAAGTTCCAGCATCTTCCCGGCTATTCCCTGCCTCTGATAATTCGGGTGTACCAGCATATAATGGATCTGTGTCAGCGTCTCGGAATCACCCGGCACCCGGATAAGGCCGACCAGCTTGTCACCGTCCACGCCGTAAGCACGGTGGAGGAGTGCATCAGCGCCTTGTACAGCCTCTTGGGATAGTTGCCGGAGACCCAATGCACCGATAAAAACAGCTGCTGTACCTGCTCTCGGGTAAATTTCTTTTCCTCTGTGTAAGTAAGCATTTTTCCCACCTCGTCTGCGGCAATCGTATTTTTGACATTGTGTCATTGTATTTTTGGATGTCAGGGAATATTCAAAAGGGCAGCGGATGTCTTTTTCCTGCTTTTTCTGATACATACTGTCCACCTATCCCCTGCTCTTAGTGTAGCAGATTGCAGCGCATTATGGAAGTTATTAGTCTTAAATCACACTAAATATCATGATACCTTTCTTAAATCTCAAATGAATCAGAACTGATTCACTTTTTCGAGTCAAGATTTTTGAATGAATCAGAAGTGATTCACTCCTGAGAGCATATACGAATTTGTGCGGGTATCGGGTTTGTTTGTCATCGTTTTGGGGGGTAGCCGTGTTTTGCTAGCATAGCATGTGGTCATCCACATGCACATTTCTGGGGTGTACCCCAGACCCCCGCGCTGTTCTTGCGTGACGATAGTGACGCAGATGACGCTAATGACGCTGTTTTGGGGATATCCCTATACCATATCCCAGATTCAGCGTCATTAGCGTCATCTGCGTCATTCTGCTTTTGTGTTTCTCGTAGTATCATTGTTTTTGTTTCGAGCAGTAGTAAACTGCAAGCGTCATTTCACTATAAGCGTGACGGTGGTGACGATGGTGACGGTGTTCGTGGGATAGGGTAAAGGGGTATATCAAAAACATCGTCATTACCGTCAGCATCGTCATTCTACAGGCAAGCCGTTTTAATCTGCGGCTTGCCTGTTTTATTTTGAGTAATGTGGCAGGGTTTTTGCCCCGTTGCCTGTTAAAATGGATTTAGATATTTTGTAAAAGTGCAAGGGTTTTTAGCACAATGGGTGATATGCTGGTATTGAAGTGTATTTGGGCATTTAGTCAGATGCGAAATCTTTAAAATATTTTTTCTTTGCGACATATTTGACCGTTTCTCAGCGGCTATATAGTAGAGGTGCTTTTTCAAAAATTTTGAGGACAGTTGCAAAAGTTGCGACTGCCGGTCTGTATGATATGATTTGGAATCTTTCAAAAAATTTGAACTTTTTCTAAACAGTTTAAAAAACCTCGTAATTTTCGCCGTTCTCAGCGGCTATATAGTAACGACCTTTTTATAAATTATTTACATAGGAGGAACCCATGAACACGGAATTTCAAAATTTACCCAATGTTGTCAGCCCCAAGGAAGTGCAAACTTACTTCGGCATTTCGCGCTCGACCACCTATCGGATATTTCACGACGCGACTTTTCCTGCGTTTCACATTGGAAACCGACTGCTGGTGCGGCGAGATGAGCTGCTGAGCTGGCTGGAGCAGCAAAAGGTCAATAAAGCCCAAAACGAGAACCCGAAGATTGTCGGGTCTGATGAATAGCTTTGTGGTCGTACCTGTGGTAGTCTTTGTGTCACGAAAGGAGACGATGCACCGTGAAAGACACATCTAAAGCATCCCTGCACCGCGGGCATAACGAGGGCAACATCCGTCAGCGTACAGACGGGCGGTGGGAGGTTCGGCTATCTGCCGGAATCGACTACAAGACAGGCAAGCCCAAGCGTACATCCACCTGCTGTAACACCAGACAAGAGGCAATCGCCATTTTACAGCAGCAAGCCCACGAAGTCCGCACGCAGGGCTGGCGCGATCCTATGTCGGTGACATTGGGCGAATGGTATGAATACTGGCTGAACACCTATATGAAGGACACCGTCAAGCAATCTACTTACGCCAGCTACCGCAGTTATCTCAACAAGCACTTTTGTGTACTGGGAAAGATTTTATTAAAGAAATTAGAACCACACACCTTGCAGGAATTTTACAACTACAAATTCCGCGA
>OIWL01001495.1_pt1 | contig 24426 bp, 24 predicted proteins | sample 1587561 | NCBI WGS metagenome assembly OIWL01 (sample SAMEA3888903, study PRJEB22519) | human gut metagenome | biome: human gut; feature: human-associated habitat; material: faeces | place: Denmark | collected 2010 | reverse complement strand
TTGAAATTGTTTTTTTAGTGATTTTGACCACCTCTTTTTAGTGCGGCCTTTTTTTTATTTTTTTTCTATGTTTTATTCACACTTTCTCATGAGAATATTTTTTATAGTACGGGTACGCATTTGGAAACTAAATTAGTAGAGTCTATAGAATATAAGAAGGAATTATTAAGTAAGGGAAATATTTGTGTATATCGTTGTCATGATGTTTGGGATTCTATTCCTGAATATGGTGTGAGTGACGTATGGGCTAAAAAGCTTGGTTTTGATTTTAGAAATAGAGTTATTAATTCGTATTATCAATCTGCAAATATTCCAAAACAAACCGTTTCACAATTAGCAAAACATGTGGCAAATGTATTAAAAGATGATGGTGAAGAGGGTGTTTATGTTTTTGGAGATGTAAATAAAGAAGTATCTCGTTTAGCTATTGGTACTGGTGCTGGAACAGATATATTTGAAATGTTAGAATTCAATCCAGACGTAGTTATTGTTGCGGATGATGGAATCAACAACTACAAAGATGCTCAGTATGCGATTGACAATGATTTGCCAATGATTGTAGTAAATCATGCGGGTTGTGAGATTGGTGGTTTAAAAAACATGGTGAATTATTTTAATGATAAACTTCCTAATCTTGATGTAGAGTATTTGGAAGAGGGTTTTAAAATCGCTTATTTTAAATAGATTTGACCGTTGTGTAAAAGCAACGGCTTTTTTAATGAATTGTGGTTGCTTTTTATACAGGAAAAGCGTTTGATAGATATGGAGAATGAGGTATTGGGTATGTATGAATTACAATTAGTGAATAATGGCTGTTTAGCAGAGTATAGCGAAGATTATAAAGTGTTTGTTGAATCTATTTTATTGGATAGTGAGACATTAAAAAAATTAAATAGTGATGAAGATGTATATACGGATATTATTGATGTTGAGTTTTCACCTGCAGTAAAAAAGGTGGATAGAGTAGATACATTAGTAGCTGTTACATCTGGATTTATGGCGTTTTTACTGGATCAATTACTAATTCGAAAAAATATAAGGGAAAAAGATATAGATGAGGATACTATCATCAAAGTTTTACCGTTAGTATTAAGACAATATTCAGATAAGAATAAAGATATTGATAAAGAGATTGATGAGTATATAAAGAATTGGGAACACAAGATTCAGGATGCTTATAAGTATAAAAAACTAGTTTGGGATTTTTGTAGTGAATTAAGCTTTAATGGTTTATTGATTAAAGTAATTGAATATTGTTTTAATTTGAGTATTGGTTTGGATGAAAAGTCTGGTTTTGTCATAAAGAAGGTAAAACATGATTTAAAAACGGATGATATTGTAAAAAAAGCACAGATGGCTATTGTTGATTGGTTTGTTGAACAGGCTTATGCGTATAAGAAGAGTGGAAAGTGTAAAAAGGAATTTGTTCAAATTGAAAAGATAGTTAAGGATATTAAGAAGGTTGCTTTTAAGGATAATAAATTTGATAGGGAACAATTAAAAGAATGGTTCCATAATAAAGTGTTAAATGAAAAGAAAAAGTTAAATGGATTGGAATACTTTGCGGTTCAAAGTATTCCGGTAAAGGCCAATATTATTTTTGTACATAGTTATGCACATATCCGTAATTTTATTCAACAAGTAAATGAACATAATGTTGAGTCTTTAGAAGGCTTGAATATTATTGATTTTGATAAATTAAACAATGAAGCAGTGATTAGAAGAATGGATACTATTTCAACAAGTGTATTTGCAGCGTTTAATGTAGGTGTTGCAGGAGCAAAAGCAATTAAGTTAGATAAAAATCCTCTACAAAAGTTGTATGTATTCGCAATTAATATCAATATTCCAAATGTAATTCGATTGGTGAGTGTTGTTAAGGCGGATGCGGATTATATAAAAGAAGATATTGATCAATTGGTTCACAAATCAAAAGTAGTTGAAATCAAGAAACATAAGGATATTCCATTGGATAGTTTAGAGCGTTGTTTTACAATGAATAAAATTGAAACGCGAATTCTATATTCTTTGGAACTTCAAATGATTGATGAGGATATTCAAAGAACGAAGGATAATAAAGAACAGTTATTAAAGAATAAGTGGAAAGAAAAGTGGATTGAAGTAACAGAGCAGTCTCTACAACAAAATAAAGTGTTTGAAAAGGATTCGTTAAAGACGTATGCAGCAATAAATACGTATGCTTCTAACCAAGAAAATCTGTTGTGGCTTTATAATATTGCAGTTGAATTAAGTATGTTCAAACCTTATTTCAAGCTTGAGGAGAAGGATAAGAAGCTAAAGCTATCTTATACTAAATATGTAGAGGAAGTATTCTGCAGTTCACAAAATTACATTTCATATAAAGAAATCCAGAAGATACAAAAGAGTTATAAGGATTACTATAATTATTTAGAGAATAACACTTTAAAAGCTGTTGGCGTTGCGGGTGGTGCAATTGCCGTAGCTGCTGCAACGGGTGGGTTGGCATTTATGTTTGCACCACAAATAGCGGTTGCGATATTTGGTGGGGCCTTTCCTACATTGCATGGTGCAGCCTTGGTGAGTGCTTCTTTAGCTGCTGCTGGAGGAGGATCACTTGCAGCTGGTGGTTTTGGTATGGCAGGAGGAGCTGTATTAATAGCAGGAGGAGGTGCTGTATTAGGATTAGGTACTTCTGGAACAGCATTATCTTTGATGATGGCACCTAAGTTTGTGCAGAATGATTATGCTAAATTACTAGCTAAGTGTGATTGTGTATTATTAAAACAACTGGATATGGAAGATGAAGTAGTGGCTTTACAACAAAAATTAGAGAATGATTTAGTTGAATATAAACTACGTTTAAAAGTATTGGAAGGTTTAGAAAATCCAACTGATGAGTGTAAGCAAAATATTAAGGCTTTAAAGAAGAGTATTACTTACACAGAAAGAGCAAATAAGCAGTTGGTTAAGTTGATATAATGAATAATGAAAAATTGGAATGGCGTTGGGCCTTGGTTGGGAATATTGTGGATAAACATGAATATGGTGAGAATCATGAAATTCGATATGGTGCTAGAAAGTTTAGTGGTGGTACTCGAGTTGTATTAGGACCTCAATGTTGGGGAGATGGATACGAACAGGTAAATGTCATTGGTTTATCAAGATATTCAAGAAAGTATAAAAAGTCAGTGATTCGTAGAAATCTTATTACTAATTTTAGAATTAAGAAAATCTATAGTCCTACCATATTAAGAATAATGAAAGAAACAGAGGACAATGACTGTCATTGTGAGTGGTGGGATAATACGGAAGAGTCTTACCAGCAAATCATTGAGTTAGCAAATAGATTAAATTCAAAAAAGGCAGATTAGTCTGCCTTTTTGTGTGGAAAATAAAGATATATCGTCTATTGATGGTTTTATTAGTGATTTTATCTAGGTTAGTTAAAGAAACCTGGATTTTATTTTTGTTAAAATTATTTAATCAGAATATTTTGTAAAGTATTTATTTAAGATTAAATCAAACAAATAGCTAAAACCATATATTGTATAAGCATTTCGCATACCATTTTGAATATAATCATAAGTCATGTTATTGTGCGAAAATGTAATAATCTTATCATAAGTGTCACTCAATATCTTTGAATTATTCAAAGATATAAGGACTTTGTTTGTATCCATTTGAGCTACCTCATTTAGAGTTGCAATGGCATAATTTCCACTCATGGATAAAGTGATAAATGTATCTTCATATGTTAGTGATGAAAGAAAATCTTTGTTGATTGTTGAATTTGTTACAAGTCGTATGTCTTTGTTTAAGTATACCAACGCTTCTTGAAACTCATAAGGAGCACTTGTAGAACATTCTGAAAAATTTAATACAACAGTTCGGGATGAATGTATTAAATCAACAAAATGATCGAGTTGTTCACTTTGGGAGAATTCACTCATTTCATGAATCAAAGATATTAGATCTTCATTGTAATTATTTACGAAACTATCTTGCTTATAAAATTGATAATATCTTTTTCCATGTATAATTGATTCAAGAAGTGATAATTTAACTTTAGAATAAGAGTCAAAACCTATACGTTTAAAAAAGCGTTGAACTGATGATCGAGAAGTGAAAGTCTCGTCCGCAATGTCATAAACACTTTTTTCTTGTAACTCGTAAATATGGTCAATAAGGTATTTGGCTAATACAACATCAGTTTTATCCTCTTCGTTTGAATTGATTATGTCTAAAAGTGTAGTAGTTAAAGAAAATGTTTTTATTGTATGTGGAAGTACATCTTTATTTTTCATGACATTATTATAAATATTGAATTTAAGAAAATCAACTCATAGGTATCAATGTTTGATACCATTGATTCATGTGGTGATGCAATGGATTCAGATACTGGCGCAAGTGAATATTTATTTTCTTTTATAATTTAAATGGTTAAAAAATAGGAGGAGAACAAATGAAACATATAAACAATCCGGTTTTCCCTAAAGGATTTTTATGGGGAGCAAGTAGTGCCGCTTGGCAAGTAGAAGGTGCGACACTAGAAGGAGGTAGAACACAAGCTATAATTGATTTAAACTCACAAAAGAAAAAACCTTTTGCTGATAACTCAATTGCAGCTGATCATTATCATCACTATAAAGAGGACGTGGCTTTAATGAAAGAATGTGGATTTACTTCTTATAGATTCTCTTTATCATGGAGTCGAATTATTCCAGATGCTTCTAGAAAAGTGAATCCGGAAGGAATTGAATTTTATAATAATTTAATCAATGAATTGGTAAATAATGGTATCACACCAATTGTCACTTTATATCATTATGATATGCCATGTTGGGTTGATGAAAAATTTGGTGGATGGCATAATCGTGCTATTATCGATGAATTTGCTTATTATTGTAAAGTTTGTTTTGAAAATTTTGGTGATCGAGTTAAATATTGGTTATCTATAAACGAGCAAAATATGCAAATTGTTTATGGTGACTGGTTAGGAGTTTCAAAAGGTTGCAAAGACTGGTTTAAAGAAAAATGGCAAGTTAACCACATCATGAATATGTGTCATGCAAAGGCTGTTAACTTATGTCATGAAATGGTAGACGGCGGAAAAATTGGTCCTGTTCCAGGATATGTACCAATTTATCCTGAATCATGTAAACCTGAAGACCAAATTGCTGCAATGAATGCAGAAGAATTAACTCAAAAAGTGTGGAATGATTTATATTATTTTGGTGAGTATAGTACATTTATTAAGAAATACTGGGAAGAAAATGACATTGATCCTCAGATTCAAGATGGAGACATGGATGAGATTAAAAAAGCTAAAATTGATTTCTTCTCAATCAATTGTTATAGATCTGATGTTGGTAAAGCACCAGACCCAAGCTTTACTCGTGAAATTGGTTTAAATAAATACGGCATTAAAGGGCAATTTGAATATCCAAATTTGCCTGGCTACTATGCTTTAGATAGAAATCCTTATGTAGAAACTACAGATTGGGATTGGCATATTGATGGTACTTGTATGCGATATACAATGCGTTATATGTGGGATCATTATCATTTACCAATGGTTATTACAGAAGCTGGTTTTGGTGCTCATGAGGATTTAGATGAAAATGGCGAAATTCATGATGATTATCGTATTGATTATTTGAGAGACTATATTTATAACTTAGGCTTAGCTATTGAAGATGGAGTAGAAGTTATCGGATTTAATCCATGGTCATTTACAGATTTGTTATCAACTGGAAACGGTATGGCAAAACGTTATGGTTTGGTATTTGTAAATACAACGGATGATGATGTAAGAGATTTAAAGAGATATAAAAAAGATTCTTTCTATTGGTATTCAAAATTAATTAAATCCAATGGACAAGAATGGGGTAAAGATATGAGTGAATGGAAAGATTTCACAAAAGTATCACCTATTGCTTCAGATATTAAGTAAATATAGATAGGAGAGATTAATAATTATGGCTAAAAAAGATTATAAAAAAATAGCATCTGATATTGTTCAGGCTGTTGGCGGAGAAGAAAATATTGCAAGTGCTTCCCATTGTATGACACGTTTGAGACTACATTTAAAAAATGAAAGTAAGTTAAATGTAGAAGAAGCAAAAAAGATTCCAGGTGTTCTAAATCTTATTCAACAAAATGGAGAAGATCAGTTTGTAATTGGTCAAGATGTAGCGCAACTTTATGAAGAAGTATCTAAATACAATATTACTTTAAGTGGTTCTGTGGAAGATGCAACAGCAGCTGCAGAAGACAGTAAAGCTAGTAAAGGAAATATTGTAAATGCGATTTTATCATTTATTGGAGGTACATTCAGTCCCGTTATTCCGGTATTAGTTGCTGGTGGTTTGATGGGTGCCGTACTAACGTTATTAACTACATTCTTTGGAGTTAGTACAGAATCAGGTACATATCAAGTTATTTATGCAATTAATCAAGCAACTTTCTATTTCTTGCCGGTGTATATCGGATATGCTGCAGCCACTAGACTTAAATCAAATGGATATTTAGGAGCTTTTCTTGCAGCAATCTTACTGTATGTAACTATTAATCCCTTAAAAGATTCAACTTTCTTAGGTATTCCAATTTCAGTAGTTTCGTATAATTCAACAGTATTCCCAATTATTTTAGGTTGCTTATTCTTGTCTGTTGTATATAGATTTTTCCAAAAACACTTACCAGTTTGGAGTAGAACAATTTTTGTTCCATTATTAACTATGTTAATTACTGTTCCGGTTACATTAATTGTTTTAGGTCCTATTGGAAACTGGGCTGGAACATTATTAGCTGATGGTGTTTATGCAATTTACACTGTGGTTCCAGCAATTGCTGTTGCTTTAATTGGTGCATTTACTTGTTGGATGGTATTCTTTGGAATGAATAATGCAACATATCCTATCGTATTTGCATTGCTTGCTGAAGTAGGAAGTGATCCGTTAATTTGTGCAGGTATGGCTCCAGCAAATGTTGCTGTAGGTGCTGCGTGCTTGGCTGCTGCATTAGTAACTAAAAAACAAGAAGAAAAATCTGTTGCTATTGGTGCTGGAGTAACAGCTATGTGCGGTATTACAGAACCTGGTGTTTATGGAGTTTTATTTGTTAAACGATATCCTCTTATTGGAGCAATGCTAGGTGGTGGCATCGGTGGATTGATTTGTGGATTATTCGGTGGTACTCAATACGTTATTTCAACTCCTGGCTTTATTTCATTCGCTGCTTATATTTCACCAGATGGAACTTGGAATAATTTTATTATCATGATGTTGTGTATGGTTGTTGCTGTTGTTATTGCATTTATCACTACTTATATTCTTGGTAAAAAGAAAGAAGTAAATGCTTAAATAATAGATGTATAGGGGGCACGTTGTGTCCTCTTTTTATGAGGAGGAAGAAATGAAAACAAGTGAATTTCCTAAGGGATTTTTATGGGGAGCATCAACAAGTGCATATCAATGTGAGGGTGCAGCATTTGAAGATGGAAAGAAGGCTTCCCAACAAGATTATATAAATAAAGACAGTTATAAAAAATTTGGGTTTGCAACAGCTGATGTTGCAAGTGATCATTATCATCATTATAAAGAAGATGTTGCATTGATGAAGGAAATGGGGTTCTCAACATACCGTTTTTCATTATCATGGTCTAGAATTTTCCCGGATGGTATTGGTAGAGTAAATGAAAAAGGTGTTGAGTTTTATCATAATTTAATTGATGAATTAAAATCCAATAATATTGAGCCAATTGTTACAATGTACCATTATGATTGTCCTATGGCTTTAGTAGAAAAATATGGTGGTTGGTTAGACAGACAGATTGTTGAAGATTTTACTTATTATGTAAAATTCATAATTAATGAGTTTAAAGATGATGTTAAAATTTGGACTACAATCAATGAACAATCGATTATTGTTCAATATTGGACTCAAAAGTGCTATATACCTGAAAAATTTTTGGATGGAAAACATAATCAATTAAGGTATCAAATCAACCATTATATGAATTTGTGTCATGCTATAGCATGCAATTTAGTGCATGAACTTGTTCCAGGTGGAATTGTTGGATCAGCAATAGGTTATTCAAGTATTTATCCATTGACTTCAAAACCAGGTGATGTTATGGCTATGCAAAATGCTCAAGCGTTAAGAAATGATTATTACACTGATATCTATTTTAAAGGTATGTATAATAAAGCGGCATTTAAATATTTAGAAGAACATGGGTTGGCTCCTAAAATCTTAGAAGGAGATATGGAATTGATAAAGAGTCATACTTCGGATTTTTTAGCATTAAATTATTATGCTAGTGAATGCGCAAAAGAATGTAAAGAAGACTCAGGATTAGATATACGTTGGTCAGGTGTTAACTGGAGTGGTAAAAAAGGAGAAATTGACGGATTTGAAACTCAACCAGGATTTTATCAAATGTGTAAAAATCCTATGTTAGATACTACAGATTGGGATTGGGCGATTGATCCAACTGGTTTAGAATATCTTCTTAGAGATTTATACAATAGATATAATAAGCCATTGATGATAACGGAAAATGGGTTAGGGGCATATGATGTGCTAACTGAAGATGGAAAGATTCATGATGATTATCGAATTGATTATTTAAGAGGACATATTCAAGCTATGAAGAAAGCTATTGATAAAGGAGTGGAGGTTTTAGCTTATTGCCCTTGGTCGTGCATGGATTTATTATCAACAAGTAATGGTGTGAAAAAAAGATATGGACTAATATATGTTGATAGGACAGATGATGATCCTAAGCAATGCAAAAGATATAGAAAAGATTCTTTTTACTGGTATAAAAAAGTGTTAGAATCAAATGGAAAGGATTTAGACTAAAATGGGACTATTTAATATATTTAAAAAAGATAATAATCTTAATATTAAGGAAACTGACATAGTTTCTTTGGGAAACGGGAAGATGATTTCTCCTAAAGAAATTAATGATCCTATGTTTGCTGAAGAAATGATGGGACAAACAATTGGATTTATTTTAAGTGATGGAGAAGTAGTTGCTCCTGCTACCGGAAAACTAGAGGTACTATTTCCTACTGGTCATGCTTTTGCATTAAGAATGAATGATGGAACTGGGCTTTTGGTTCATATTGGAATCGATACAGTTAATTTAAAAGGTAAAGGTTTCAAAGTATTAAAAAAGCAAGGAGATAGAGTTAGGGCTGGAGAAGCAGTTGTAAAGGTTGATTTAGATACAGTGAAACAAGCCGGTTATGATGCAACAACTATGCTAATTGTTACAGAGCCAATTCATGAAGGAGAAAAAATAAATTTTATTGATTTTGGAGATGTGAAAAAATCACAAATTATAATCAATTAAAAAGTATTTAGAGAGTGATATTATAAAAATAGGATTAACAGATATAATGGTGATTTGTTGTTCATAGTGTCTATTTAAAATTTATTGTATGGAAGAAACAGAAAATGATAATCTTCATTTTTGGTGGGATGCTACGGAAAATTCTTATCAACAAATCATTGAATTAGTAAATGTTTTAAATTCAAAAAAGGCAGATTAGTCTGCCTTTTTTATACGGATTTTATGCTTTGATATATTATATAGAAATAGACATTGTTTACCGGTTATTGATGAATGCTTGAGTTAAAAATTATGTATTATGGTTTTTAATGGTTGATTTATGTATAATGGAATTAGATGTTTATAAATGTTAATTAAATGTCATGTCATGTTTGAATGGAAATAATATAGGTTTATAGGGTTAAACTTAATATGAGTGTTTGATTATGTTGTAAAATTTATTTAAAGGGAAAAGGGTAGGAATGTATTTATGGAAGATTACACAAATGAACCAAAAAAGAAGTCAGGGAAAAAAGTGCTAAAAATGATTGTGAACAAAATCATTCATCCTAATATCATTAGTTTGATAGTGGTTGCAGTGATTGTTGGTGGATTGTTCTTTTTTATAGGTAAGGTTTCAAACTCGAAAGCTGAGCCTGAACATAAAGAGGTTGTTACACAATTGAGTTTGAAAGATATTGGAACATTATCAACTCAAGAAGCTTATGTTACAGTTGTGGAAGCAATGGATGAAAATCGTAAATTATATGATGCTGAAGATGCACCTGATGTGCCACTTACTAATTCTGTATGTGTTTTTTCTCATGATTTTCAAATTACAGCAGGTTATGATTTTGAGAAAATTATACCAAAAGTAGAGCAAAAGACAGATAATCAAAAAGGTGTTATTACAGTACCATTACCAAATGCAAAGATTTTAACCAGTGGTATGTTGTCAGACAAAGAAGAGGTTTATTACGAGAGAGAAAGTATTTTTAATAATTTGACAGAAGCAAAAAAAGCAGAGTTAAGAGCTGAAATGGGAGATAAAGCTAAGAATATTGCTGTTGAAAATGGCTTGTTGGATAAAGCAAAATCGAATGCTAAAAAAGTTTTAAAGAATTTTATTTACAATATCTATGATTCAAATGATTATGATGTTGTATTTGAGGATGCAGAGGAATAGTGACTTATATGAAAAAAGCTCTTATAACAGTATTGATTGCAGTCGTTGTAGCAATTGTATTGTTCTATGCATATTTAGCTATAACAAGATAAAAATTAATATTATAAAAAGGTATGAAGAACAGTTAAACAAACTATTTTTCATACCTTTATTAAATTATATATACGCGACTTTATAGATTTAATAATTATATATTTTTTTATTTATCACTTTTTTGTGTGCCTTTTTTGTTAAACCAACATAACAGAATAAACACTGCAACAATGATAGCGATACCAATATATGGAGATTTCATAATTGTCATTACAGCCATAACATCTAAACAGTCGTGACCTACACCAGCGGCTCCATAAGCTGCATAGTCGAAGATTGTAGATAAGAATCCTGAGCCTAAAATCAATAAGAAACCATAGATAAATCCAGAAATAATAGCTCCACGTGTACCACCTCTTGCATTACCGAAGATACCTGCTACACCTCCTGTGAAGAAAGCTCCAATGATTGAAACTAATGGTACAGCATGGAATAACAATGAAGATGCAAACATACCAACAAGCATTCCTAAAACAGCTGTGACAAATCCAATCATTAAACTGTTAGGAGCAAATGCAAATAATGCAGGAACGTCTAGTGCAGGGATAGCACCTGGTACAAGTTTGTCTGAAATACCTTTAAATGCAGGAACCAATTCTCCTAAGAACATTCTTACACCCTGTAACAAAATCAAGATTCCTGATGTAAATCCTAATGCTTTAAGAATACCATATACAATATAGTTTTGTGTTTCGGCATAAGTTGCTACAGCCTTAGGGCCAGCTAATATTACTACGATTAAATAGAACACACCCATTACAATAGATACAGACATAGAAGTATCTTTAAAGAATTCTAATGATTCTGGTAATTTGATCTCTTCTGCATTTTTACTCTTATCGCCTAATAAACCACCAATGTACGCAGCTGGGATAGTTCCAAGTGTTGTTAAATGGGCCATAGCAAATTGATCTGAACCAGTAACTTTTTTTACAGTCGGTTGAGCAATAGCAGGTAATATTACCATTAATAAACCTTGTAATAAAGAACCAACTAGGATAATCATTGTATCGTTAAATCCAGCTACATATAGACTTCCAGCAACAGCAACAGATAAAATCCACATCATGTGACCAGTTAAGAAAATGTACTTTAAAGGACTGAATCTTGCAATAACTACATTAACCAAGAACCCGATAGCCATAATAAGTGCACTTGTACTAGCGATGACTGGTACTGTACTCTGCATTGCCCCAACTACTGCTTCTGATGAGGTTGCAAAACCTTGAAGATTAAATACTTGTGAGAACAAATCTACGAATGGTAAGATTTCTGAAACGATTAAGCTTGAACCGGCAGCAAGAACCAACATACCTAATGCTGTTTTTACGGTTCCAGAAAATACTTGTCCTACACTTTTGTGCTGCAATAATAAACCAATAAGCGCAACAAGACCTAAAACAATTGCAGGTGTTTCAAGAATGTTGATTAGAAAATCTAGCATTTAAATATCCTCCTTAAATAATTCCTTTACTTTTTAAATATTTTTCTAATTTATCTTTTGCTTCGCCAACATTTACCATATTTTCAAGATAAACAACATTATCTTGGTCAGCAAAGTTTTTTCTAAATTCATCAGTTGTAACAATTAAGTCACAAGGTTTCCCTTTTACTGTTCCCATATCCCAGTGTTCAATGTTACATTTAACACCTAATTGACTCATGGCAGAGTCTACTGTCATTTTCATAATTAGAGATGATCCTACCCCTAATCCACAAACAGTTATAATTTTTAACATTATACATACCTCCTATAAACAAGTTACTAAATCGTGATATTGTTTAATATATTCTGCATTAATGTCATCTCCAGAATCTAAGTTGGAGCTTACATAAACTGGTGGAACATATCCTTGCTCGACACATAATTCGATTGTTCTAGCCATAATGGAGTCCATTACAGTCATTCCAAGGATAGTTGATGTTCCTGTAAATTTATCTCTCATACCAGACATTGATAAACATGCATCTCCAGATACACATTTAATGTCAATAACAACATCAGCAACATCTTTTAAGTTTTTACCAGAAGAATGTCTACTCGTAACACTATTTGAGAATTCTTTTGATGTTAATGCAATTACTTTCATGCCGATTTTCTTTGCTTCTAACGCCATATCTACAACACCTGCGTTTCTACCTGAGATAGAAACAATTATCATTGTGTCATCTTTTGAAGTATTTTCAAGTCCTAAATATTCTGCACTAAATCCTTCAACTCTTTCTTGGATTGTGCTTAATTTAGCTTTTGGAAATAAAGCTAGATGAGGGATAAGCATAGCGTTAACAGGAACTAGGCCACCTGCACGATAGAACACTTCCATAGCAAACATTTGAGAATGGCCACAGCCAAAGACATGGATTAATCTTTTTTTCATTACTGAAGCAGCACAAATTTGTGCAACTTTTTCAATGTTATCACCTTCCTCTGTTACTTGGCGCTCTAATTGTTTTTTTAAAATTTCATAATATTCTTTTTGTTTCATTTTGATCTCCTTGTTTATTAATATGCAGCTATTTTTTTCATGATTTCTTCTTTTGGAGCATTATTAGTTATCATAGTTATGAATTCTTCATCTTGTAAAATGCTTGCAACATTTGTAATCATTTCCATGTGTGAGTCTTTATCGACAGCTCCGAATGCAAATGCACAATTAATTTGTTGATTGTTAAATTCTTTAAAGTAAACAGGATTCTTGAATACTGTTAATGATAGACAAGCCTCTTTAACATTTGGACCTGGTTCTCCATGAAAAAAACATACTTTAGGTACTAATATCATATAAGGACCATACTTATTAACTGTATCTATCATCGATTGAATAAATTCTGGTTTGACTTTTCCTTGTTTTACAAGAATATTTCCATTATAGGTAGCTGCTTCTTGCCAACTATTTATTTCGACATTAGTTTCCACATAATCGCTCATTAGATAATCTTTAATCATTTTCAACACCTCCTAACATTATAACGTTATAACCAGTTGACAGTAAATGGTAAGTGGGTTTCCCCACTACTATTCACCTAATACTACAGAGAACTCAAATATGTCACCCTTAGAAACAATTGATGAACAACATATAATGCGATCTTTGGAATATGATACACGTTTTACAAGTAGTCCATATTGATTTTTTGGGCAATTTAGTAATTTACATTCATAAGCATTTAGTTGAGTGGCTTTGAATGTTTCAATGGCTTTATTAAATTTAATCCCATAATCTTCATCAAGTGTTTTATATAAACCTTTTTTTGTAAAATCTATATCTTTTAAAAATGGTACTACATTATAGATGAACCAAGTTTTTTCAACCATAATAGCAACATTCTCTGCAAGTCGTAATCTTTCAATATATAAAATCTTTTCTCCGACTGGCACTCGTAATTTAGTAGAGAGTTTGTCATCAGCTTCGATTATATCCCTTTTAATAATTTTTGTAGATGAGACTTGCCCTTGTTTATCCATCTCTCCAGAATAGCTATAAACTTTATTAAGATTTTGAACAATGCTTTTAGAAAGGACATACGTTCCCTTTCCTTGAACTTTTTCAAGCTTACCGTTTTTAACTAATTCATCAATAGCCAACCTAACAGTCATTCTAGAGACATCATAAATTTCACATAATTCTCTTTCTGAAGGTATTTTGGTACCTTTTTCATAAACGCCATTGTTTATTTGATCCTCAATAGTTTCGGCTAGTTTATAATATAATGGAATCTTATCGTAAGAGTTAATCACAACTGCTCCTTTCATTACAACTTCATTTTAACTGGTTATAACCAGTGTGTCAATATTTTATTTATAATTTTTTTACTCAAATAGAATAAACTCAAAATCATTAATTTTTATATGCAGTGGCTTGGCTAAATGAGATTCAAAATCATCAATTGTTACAGTTGTAAATAGTATTTTTGATTCCGCAAAATCTGCGAAATAATACTCTTTTTTGCACACTCTTTTATCTGTAGGAAATGCTTATATCGAATTATGATAAAGATTCTTAAAGATATTAAGAAGCAAGAAATAAATTGAAACATAGATTTCAAAAAGGAGAAAAAAGAGTATGAAAACATTATTAAGCATTTTAAAAGGAATTAAAAACGAACTTTCTGCAGCATTTAGAAAAGTTAAATCTAGCAAGAGATTGCAGGGAGCTTTAGTTCTAGTTTGTATTGTAGCCATTGCATCAACTGCTTTATTTATAGCTTACAAAAATGGTACAAAAGTAAATGAAACGATTCAAGAAACTGTTGTAAATTATCAGGATATTGAAGAAATCACATTTCAAGAAGCAACAGTTCCTGAGATTGGAGTTATTCATAAACCAATGGAATTAGGAAAACTTGAATTTGATAATCCTCTAACAACTAGTGATTGTATTTTTACATATAAGTCACATTTAACAAAAAAGGATATAGACACCTTTAATGTCAAATAGGCTTGTACACTTAAATAGGCTTGTACACTTTACCTGTAAGTAAGGTAATGAAACATATGTACAGAAATCAATTTATACAAGACGCTGTATAATTGTTAATTTCAGCTTTATATCCTAATTTATTAAATGTGTCTTTACATATAACATTACTGTTAAGGCTGGATATGATTTAAAAGATATCAAGGATGATGGTGGTAATGAATCAACACAAACTATTACTGTTATGTTGCCAAAAGCTTCAATCTTTGATTCTTATTTAGATGAAAAATCTTATGTTCAATATTGGGAAGGTGAAAAGATTACAGCCAATGTTGGCTTAGATGATATTCACAAAGAGAAGAAAAGAATGCTTAAGGAAGCAAAACAAGATGCTGTTAAAGGTGGCTTGTATGAGAAGACTGCTGAACATGCTAAGGTAGTTATCACAGATTATATTCACTCGCTTAAGGGTTATGAAAACTACAATGTAGTATTCAATGAATTGAATGATAAGGCTTAATGCCTTGTTATTCATCTAAGTATAAAAGGTTTATATTTAGATGAATGATTCTAGTTAGGAAAGATGAGGTCTAACAATAACCTCCATTACTTATCTCATTTTCATAGTTGGATTTCAACTTTCTTAACTTTGTACAGAGTGCTTAAGGGCACTTAAATAAAAAGACTTCAGTAATCTGGAGTCTTTTGGTTTAATCAGCTAAATTAAAATGTTTAAGTGCATAAGCTAATCCATCATCTGATATGTGTTTTGTGGTGAAGTCTGCAATTTCTTTACATTCATCAGTACCATTGCCCATGCATATGCTAAGACCTGCTTCTTGTAAGATGTCTAGATCATTTAGACTATCTCCAATCGCAATCGTGTCTTCAATAGGTATGTTTAAATAGCTAGTGATTTGTTTAAGACCCGTAGCTTTTGTGATGCCTTTTATTGAAATTTCCCCATTATATAGATGCAGATGGTTGTTTTTATACATAAATCCAACAAGAGATTCTGGGATTTTTTGGAATAGTTTTTCACACGATTCTTTGTTTTTTGTGAAGATGGAAATTTTAACAACTTCTTTTAAATCTTCTTCTTTCATGTCTTCAAATGGAAAACAATTATTTTTAGCCATCATTGCACGGCTTAATTCAGAATCTTCGTTATTTTTGAACATGAGACTTGATAAACAATTAAATGCTTCTTCAGTCAGATAATTTTTGTGAATCCCGTCTAGCGAAAATCCGATGTTGTTATCTAACATAAATTGAATTAAACTGATTAATTCCTTTTGTGGATAGGTTTTACAATAAATAGGTTTGTTGTCTACATAAACCACAGCTCCACAAGAAACAATCATACCGTCTAAAGGGAGGTTGAGTATTTCTTGATCAATGTCGGCATAGGGTCTTCCAGTGCTTAAAAATATTTTATGTCCTTTTGATTTTGCACTTAAAATTGCATTTTTAGCACTTTCAGGAATAGCATCTTTAGCGTGATCAAACAGAGTTCCATCAATGTCTATAAAAAGTAATTTATGATTCATAGTCATTTTCTTTTTCTCCTAATGCAGTGTATATAATCGATTTAAATTCATCAAAAGAAGTACAGTTTCTTATTTCTTGAATCACCTTATCTTCGCTGAATAAAGAAATCAGAGATTCATATAAAGCTCGGAAGGATCTTCTATCAGCTTTGTTTATGGCTAGTAACAATACAATGTGGACAATGTTAGAATTCCATTGAATCCCTTCCTTTGAAATGGCTACTGCAATACTTGTTTTAATGGCATTCATTTCAATGGAATGAGGGATGGCCACATTTCCAAAAGCGGTTCCTGCTGCATTCTCTCTTTTATAGACACTTTCTTCAAAATTTGTATCTACATAATTTTGTACTAGTAAACAATCGCATAGTTTAGTTAGAACTTGTTTTTTGTTTTTAAGCTTTGAATCTACTACAAATAAACTTTGCTCAAAAAAGTCATTAAACTTAACTTTTAATTTTCTATCTCTATATTTTTCTTGGGCTTGTAAAATCGCATTTTGAATGATAGAGAATTGGCTTTTTAAATTTAAAGGGGAAATTAAAATAACATCTAATGGTTCATTTGTATTTGTGTTAATGATTTTAGTAGTTACTGGAATTGTAGTGAATAATATAGAAACTGGATTATTTAAAGTGTAAAGTCACATTTAACAAAAAAGGATATAGACACCTTTAATGTCAAATAGGCTTGTACACTTAAATAGGCTTGTACACTTTACCTGTAAGTAAGGTAATGAAACATATGTACAGAAATCAATTTATACAAGACGCTGTATAATTGTTAATTTCAGCTTTATATCCTAATTTATTAAATGTGTCTAAAGTGTAAAAATCATTTTCGTTATGGATAGAACCAACCATATTCAATTGATTTCCAAAGTTAAGCATCAAACTATTCATTATTTGATCAGCCATATTATGATAGTTTGGACATAAGATTGCGACTGGAATTTTGTCTTTATTATCGGCCTGTCTTTCGATTTCAGAACCGATGTGCATAGCTAAAAATGCGGTTTCATCTTCGTTTATTTTAATATTAAAACGTTCTGCTAAATCTAAAGAAATATAGATTGCGATATCAAAAATTAATGGACTATTGTTCTTAATGGTTTCCGCCATTGGATTTGATGTATATTTTCCGGATTGTGCTCTTAATAATAAATTCTTTAAGTGCAAAGTAAAAGGTGTTTTAAATGCCTTACTAGAAAGATCTACCATATAAATATTATTAATGTCTTCAACGTATTTATCGATTAATTCGATGATATTATCACCAACTAATTCTTTTAGTTTTTTAGAAGAATCTTCGATAGAAAAATTAGCGTTTGTTTTGAAAAGCATATATATTTCAAAACGCTCATATTTGTTGATGGAAATTTCAAATGTTGTTTCTAATTGTGCTATAAATTCATTTAAGAAGTTTAATTCATCTTGATTATCAATGCTCACTTCGTTTTGTCCGTCATTTAATTTATTTCCATTTAATTCTCTGTCTACAATAATCAATAGATGTAATAAAAGGTTCATTGAGGAAAAGTCATTTAAATAGTAATTATATTTTTTGAATGTAGTAAAAATAATGTTTTGAAGTTTTTCGACATCTATTGATGCAAAATTATTTTTTAAAACATTCACATTCATAATGCTCGACTTGGATTCTTCATTAATAATATATGACAATAGTTTTCTTTTATTGATTTCATCGCCTTTGATACGAACACAATCATGTTCACAATAAAATTCAAGATTATAAGAAGAATATGTTTTATTCATTTTAGATATGATGGATTTAATGGTTGAATAGCTTACGCAAAGGCTATCGCATAAATCAAAGATTTCAATTTGCGCACTATGATTTAAAACAAGTTGCTTAATGATAAAAAAAGAACGTTCTTCAAGGGTTTGAGGAATCTGCTCACTACTATTGGTTAGAACTAAAGAATAATTGTTTTGGAGATTTAATTCATATCCATTTCTAGATGAAAGAATAATATTCTTACCATATAGCGAGTTTATATTGTGAACATAGTTTTTAACAGAGCGTACAGAAATATCTAATGCATTTGCAATTTCTGCACTTCGAATAGGTTTATTAAACTCTGATAAGTAATTTAGAAGTTCTTGTTCTTTCTTTTTCATGACAATACCTCTCTTTTGTGAACATATATACATAGATTATTATAGCGACTGTAAAATATTTTGTCGATTTGCATATTTGCACTTAAAAGTGCAAATAATGAATTACATGAATTGCACTTTTAAGTGCAAATTTGTATTTGATATCGGTGCACGTTAGGGTGCAAAAGTAAGGTTGATGAAGCTTTTAGGATTATGGATAATGTAGGTGTCAAAAGTAAACAACGAAAGGAGAAAATATATGGAAAACTTAAGAGTGTTACTTTGTTGTGGTGCTGGGATGTCTAGTGGATTTTTAGCTAGTGGAGCTAGAAAACTGATTAAGAAACAAAAACTTCCAATGACAATTGAAGCTAGAAGCTATGCGGAAGCTGCAGACTTCATGAGTAGTATTGATGTTATGTTACTTGGACCTCATTATGCAAAGGACTTGGAAAAATTCCAAGAAATCGGTAAGCCTTATGGTGTGCGTGTTGGTGTAATTCCAGAAAAAATCTATGGTTCTTTAGATTCAAATGGATTGATTGAATTTGCACAAAAAATCGCAAAAGGCGAATAAAAAAGCTAAGACGGCAATCTTAGCTAAAAAGAAATCTACATGTGAAAGACTTCTCTTTGAATATTGTATAACAAAGAGAATAAATTAGTAAAGATGATTAGGAGAATAAAAATATGAACAAATTTATGAGTTGGCTAGAAGATTCATTCGTACCAAAAGCCAATAAACTATTTAGTAGACCATTTATTGCAGCATTTTCTTCAACAATGCAAAAAATCATTCCGTTTATTTTAACGGGATCCGTAATTTATTTCTATAATGTTATTAAATCATTTGTACCTGTATTACCAGATTTAGGACCTATTTTAACTTATAGCTTTGGTATTATTACAGTTATTGTTGCATTTATGATGGGAAACCAATTGATGGAAAAATTAGGCCATCCAGACTATGTAATCAATGCTGGTTTATGTTCTGTAGGTACATTGTTGATGGTTGCGATGCCATTAGGTGATAATGCGGATAGTATTTCTAGTTTAATGGGAAATCTTGGAGCTGCAGGTATTGCGGTAGGATTGATTGTAGGTTTATATGTAGGAACAATTTTCCATTTATGGGGAAAACTTCATTTTTTACAAGATAGTAGTTGTCCAGATTTCGTTACAGCTTGGATCAACACAATTGTTCCAAATCTTATTACTTTAGGTATCGCAATGGTTTTAGTAAATGTCTTGAAATTAGATGTATATTCATTGGTAATTGCAGCCTTTATGCCATTGGCTAGTATTGGACAAACTTTACCAGGATTTATCTTAATTTGCTTAATACCTGCATTCTTCTATACTTTGGGAATTTCAAGTTGGACATTTGGAGCTGTTACAACACCTATTTTTATGGCCGGTATTCAAGCAAATATTGATGCTGTTGCAGCAGGTGGAGTTGCAACAAATATTGTTACGAGTGAATCTGTATTTACATTGGCATTTGTTACAATGGGTGGTATGTGTGCTACTTTAGGATTAAATGCATTGATGTGTTTCTCTAAATCTAAACAATTAAAAACATTAGGACGTGTATTCATTATTCCTTCAATTTTCAACATTAATGAACCAATTATGTATGGTGGAAAAGTGGTAATGAACCCAGTGTTAATGATTCCTGCTTGGTTGAATGCAATCATTGGACCAGTGTATGTATGGATCTTAATGAGTACAGGTTTATTAAATATTCCTTCAAAAATGATTCAGGTAGGACAAATTCCTGCACCAATCTGTAGTGTTATGATTACAGAAGATATGAGAGCTTTATTATGGTGGGCTGTATTATTTGTGATTTACTTGGCAGTATGGTTCCCATTCTTTAAGGCTTATGAAAGAACAAAATTAGCTGAAGAAGCTGCAGAAAATGAATAAATAAAAATAATAGAGAGGTAGTAATGAGTATGGATGAACAAAAAGAATTAGTACAAGTGGCAATGCAGATTATTTTGCATGCTGGAGATGCAAGAAATCATGCAACGGAAGCTTTAAAAGCTGCCAAACAATTTGACTTTGATTTAGCGGAAGAAAAAATGAAACTAGCTAATGAATGTATTACTTTAGCTCACAAAGCTCAAACAGAGACGGTACAAAATGAAATGAGCGGTGAAAAATATGAGTATTCGATGCTGTTTGCCCATGCTCAAGATACTTTGATGACAATTATGTCTGAAATCAATATGAGTACAGAAATGATTGATATTTTAAAAATAATAAAAAGTAATATGTAGGAGGCAATATACATGGATAATAAATTTCCTAAAGATTTTTTATGGGGAGCAAGTACTAGCGCTTATCAAGTAGAAGGTGCGGCAACAAGTCATGGTAAAAAGTTAAGCCAACAAGATGTTATTAATAAAGACAGTTATGAAAAATTTGGATTTGCGACTGCTGAAATTGCCAGTGATGAATATCATCATTACAAAGAAGACGTTGCTTTAATGAAGGAAATGGGATTTAAGGCATATCGATTCTCAATTGCATGGTCTAGAGTGTTCCCGGATGGAACAGGACCAGTAAATGAAGAAGGGATTCAATATTATCGCGATTTGATTGATGAACTAAAGGCAAATGATATTGAACCAATTATAACTTTATATCATTATGATTTACCGATGGCATTAGTAGATAAATATGATGGCTGGATCAGTCGAGAAGTCGTAAAAGATTTTGAATATTATGCTCGATATGTCATTAATGAGTTTAAGGACAAAGTAAAGTATTGGACAACAATCAATGAACAAAGTATCATTGTACAATTTATCGAACAAAAGTGTTATATTCCAGAAAAGTATAAGGGTAACAACCAAATTCGTTATCAAATTAATCATCATATGAATTTAGCACATGCAATCGCATGTAAATTGGTACATGAATTGGTTCCGAATGGATTAGTTGGTGCAGCAATTGGCTATGCTCCAGTTTATCCATTAACATCAAAACCTGAGGATGTGATGGCAGCGCAAAATGCGAATGATTTACACAATCAATATTATTTAGATATTTATTTTAAGGGTCATTACACAAAATCGGCTATGATTTATTTAGAAAAGACAGGCATGGCACCTAAGATTGAACCGGGAGATATGGAATTAATTAAAGAAGGATATTCAGATTTCTTGGCATTAAATTATTATGCAAGTGAATGTGCAAAAGCATGCCCTGAAGAGGGTAAGGAAATTTGTTTTGCGGGAGTCAATCGTTCTGGTAAAAAAGGTGAAATGTCAGGCTATGAAACACAGCCAGGATTCTTTGAAATGTGTAAAAATCCAAATCTAGATACTACAGATTGGGATTGGGCAATTGACCCCACAGGTTTGGAATACATTTTCCGAGATATTTATTGTCGTTATGAAAAACCATTGATGATTACAGAAAATGGTTTAGGAGCTTATGATGAATTAACAGAAGATGGCAAAATTCATGATGAATATCGTATTGATTATTTAAGAGCTCACATTAAGGCAATGAAAAAGGCAATGGATTATGGAGTTGAAGTCTTGGCTTATTGTCCATGGTCAGCAGTTGATTTATTATCAACAAGTAATGGTGTGAAGAAACGCTATGGATTTATTTATGTAGATAGAACGGATGATGATCCAAAAGAATGTGCCCGAATCCGTAAAGATTCATTCTATTGGTATCAAAAAGTGATTCAATCACAAGGAGCAGATTTAGAATCTTAAAAAATATAGGCACATGATTTAGTCATGTGCCTAATTTAGCATAAGGAGGAAATAATGAAATGAAACAATTACCGACAGGATTTAAAGATGGCTTTTTATGGGGTGGTGCAGTTGCGGCTTGCCAAATTGAAGGTGCTTATGATGTGGATGGCAGAGGATTATCTTCTTCAGATATCCATGCATATGATAAAAATTTAAATAGAGCTAATATTGAAAAAGAAGGTGGAGATACTTTAGCAGGGATTTATAGAAGAATCGAAGATAAGGAATCCTATTATCCAAAGCGTTATGGAATAGATTTTTATCATACTTATAAAAGTGATTTAGCATTAATGAAAGAGATGGGATTTAAGGCGTTTCGTACGAGTATTTCTTGGTCAAGAATCTTTCCAAATGGAGATGAAATAGAACCAAATGAAAAAGGGCTTGAATTCTATGATCATTTGATTGATGAAATCATTAAAAATGGTATGGAACCAATTATGACTATGTCACACTATGATATTCCGTTACATTTGATTACAGAATATGGTGGATTCGGAAATAAGAAAATGATTGATTTCTTTGTGCGATATGCCAAAGTACTTTTAGAACGATATAAGGGCAAAGTAAAATATTGGATTGTTTGTAATCAAGTGAATTTACTACCAACAGTGCAATTTGGATCATTAGGATTATACGATGATGAAGCGGATAATATGGAAGAGTTGATGTATCAAGCAGTTCATAATCAATTTGTGGCAGGTGCTAAGGTAGTTGAATTAGCTAAAAAAATAGATCCAGAAGCTATGATGGGAACAATGCTTGCAGATGGTACTTTATATCCTAAAAGTTGTAATCCAGAAGATATCGTAGGTACTTTGAAGAAAAATAGAATGCAACAATATTTCTTTTCAGATGTACAACTTCGCGGAGAATATCCAATCTATGCTTTACGTTATTTTAAAGAGAAGAATATTGATTTAAAATTTGAAGAAGGAGATGAAGAACTATTAAAAAATAATAAGATGCAATTTTTAGCAATCTCATACTATTCTTCATACGTATTTAACCATGAAACAGATGATGGTACACCATTTAAAGCAGAAAAGAATCCTTATCTTAAACCAACGCCTTGGGAATGGAGAGCTGATCCATTAGGTTTCTATAATTGTTTGAGTCAATTGTGGGATCGTTATGAAATTCCTTTGATGATTGCAGAAAATGGATTGGGAGCTTTAGATACGGTTGAGGACGATGGTTCAATTCACGATCCATACCGTATTGAATATTTACAACAACATATTGAGCAGTTAAAAGAATGTGTAAAAGATGGTGTTGATATTTTAGCTTATTTAAGCTGGGGACCAATTGATATTGTTTCTTCGTCAAGTGCAGAAATGAGCAAACGATATGGATATATTTATGTGGACTTAGATGATTTAGGACAAGGAACAGGAAAACGATTAAAGAAAGACAGTTTCTATTGGTATAAACATGTCATTGAAACAAATGGGGAAGATTTAAACTGGAATGCTTAAAGATTAATTGTATAAAAAAGACTTCAGAATAGTAATCTGGAGTCTTTTGGTTTATATGGGTAAAAAAAATTAGAGCTGGATTTGAGTGTGTTTGTGAAATGGTACCAGCTCTAGAAAATGGATGTTGATTAGTTGGTTAATCAACACTCATAGTTTAACATGAATTATTTTTGTTGTATATAATTATTTTCATTAAATGGATACGCTTTCATTACTTAGCTGACTTTTGTTTACGACGAGAAAACATTTAAAAATGAAAAGATTGCGAGAATTTTTTCATCATCTATCAACGTTTTTTTTGTATGTATTTACATGAAAATAAGAAAATTTTGCCTGTTTTTTTTAACTTTTTTAAAATTTGTTTAATAAATTTCGTATAAGAGTATGTAGGAAATGCCTACTAGAAAGGTGTGCTCATGCGTAGTGCAAATTTATTAAATGATTTCGCCTTTAAGTATGTGTTTGGCGAAGATTGTA